>MDTC01210570.1_pt1 | contig 38642 bp, 13 predicted proteins | sample 811181 | NCBI WGS metagenome assembly MDTC01 (sample SAMN05326644, study PRJNA326480) | marine metagenome | isolation source: seawater | place: Pacific Ocean: North | collected 2011
AGGCTTCAAGAACTCGTAGTCCTGAATGGAGTCGTAAGCTGTTTGAGTGCGGATAAACCCCGATGGGTGATGGACGCTTCGCAGCAACCTCTCAGCGTAAGCAAAAACCTCTGGTGACAGGTTAAGCTCACTGTCCAGAACGGGTTTACCCGATTGGTATACGAGCGAATCGAAGCTGCGCTCACCAGCAGGCAAGTCCCTCGACACGCTTTGTCCAATCTGAGTAAATCGTTTGTTGTGAATCGCCATTGTCTATCCCTGCCTCAGAAGGTCAATCGCCACGTAATAGTCAAAATCGCCGTAGACGGCTTCGAGATCACAGGGAAGGTTAGGTAGTTGACCAAAATGTCCTTGTCTGTGAGATCGACCGTCGCATCGTAGGCGGGCCATTCTGCGTCCACGGGGTTTTTCACCGTTGGGTCATCAGACTTCGGTGAAAGCAGCCCCATTTCGTTTAATGGTCCTACGGCTTCCGCTTCTCCGTACGACGTGGTGAAATCGACGACGTTCGTTGGGACAGCACTGACACCGCCCTCCGCGTCACGATAGACCACTGAAGCGAAACCTTTTCGACCCGTTTCAAGCTCGGCGTTCAACTTTCTTTGGTTGATGTGTGGGGAATCGGGATTAAGAAGCGAACCTCTCGCACCTGAGCCGACAGCGAGCATTGCAAGACCGCGTGAAACGCCACCGCGATCTTGGAACAACATCGCCGCAAGGACGCCGCCGTCCTTTGTGATCACGTTGTCCTTTTGCCAAGAGACAAGCACCTCGCCAGTACGGGCGTCCTTCATTTCCAGCAGAAATGTTCCCTTCCCCATTTGGAAGTTGTCTGCGTGGTTGACGCTGGCTCCGAGTTTCATAGCTTGCCTCATTCGTGTCATCTTTTCCCGCTGTAGAGTGGAACTCATCGCTCTAACTCCTTCGGGTTCTCTCTCTCCGTGTATTCGATAGGACTGTTACCGATACAACGGGGCATAGTTGCCCTACGCTTTCCAATTGCCATCAATCTCATCGAAAGACCTCCTTGTGCGAATGGGTTCTGGCAAGGCAGCCCCTCCGCTCAACACCATACCGTCAGCATTTTCGCCGCCGTTTAGAAGCGAAAGCGGGGTCAAAGAATTAAAGCCACCCCACGGACCCGTCCTCGAATACGGGCCACCGTCTTCCATCACGTAGGTCAGTTCTACTGTGGAGGGTGCTGGCACTGCGTCCTCAAAAGATTCACGCAACTCCCAAAATGTTCGATTTTTCGCCAAGCTCGGGCTTGCCGTTGGTCGGGACGGGGCTGTGGGCCATGTCACCGCTCCTTGCACCTCACCGCCGCCGAGCATCCCTGTCATCGTGTGTGCACCACCACCCAAGGTGAGAAACGAGCCGGGAGAGCCACCACCTTGTTCAAAAGGGTGTGCGGGAGGGGGCGCAAGGGTCTCAACGAACATTCGTCCATCGAGATTGATCTCAGCCAAACCTTTTGCGGGCGCGATTCCATCGTCAAGCGACGAGATCAAATCTGTTTCGCCGCCGTTCTCGACTTGAAAGAAATCCACCGACGAGTACGCAGAATCGTGATCATACTCTACAAGTGCGGTTGGGTCTTGGGCTTGAAAGTCGGGATGCTCTGAGATGAGATCATTGATCTCATCCTCTCTTGGAGGATCAGGGGACACTGATCTCTGCAACATTCCGAGCTGCGTCAGCAAATATGGCGGCGTCCCTTCGTTGAGGGTCGTAATGCCGTCGTGCAAGGGCTGATTGAGCAGGTATGTTTTGGTGATGGGAAGTCCTGGCGAAAAGGCAATCTCAGCCGTGCTGTACTTGTCGAATGACGACTCAAGCTGAATGACCTGCTTCGATTTGTCGAAACTCCAAGACTCGTCTGGAACACGCTCACCATTGACGTAGACGTGAAAGACTCGCTTCGCGCTCGCGTTCGCCTCTTGGACATGGATCAAATGTTCCCTGACCTTGATGCGCGCATGTTCAACGGTAACGTCTCCCGTGTACTCTCCACTGCTTAGGACATTCCAACGGTTCAATACGGCAGTACGAGGCGGGGTTTCCGATTCGTTTTCTTGGATAAAGACCCGATACCGAAAGTGATCCCAAACCGTATTTGATTGGGACACTGGATTTTGCATACCGAAATGCACGGACGACACGTTACGGCGAGAGATGGGCAAGTGCTCCCATTCGACTGTTGCCCATGCACCCGTCGGATCATGCCTTTCAGGACGACCCGATCCGACGTATGTTGGCGGTGGAGGCAAATCGGGCCTAAGCAACGAAGCTCCCCAATTCGGGTCAATGACAACCATGGCGGTCACGTCATCAGACCAATCCATCTCAACGATCTCACCCTCAGAGCGCGCAAGCTCCCAACTGCTCAACAGGTCGGGACTGCCCCCTTTCCAGATACCCAAAGTGCGCTTCACATTAGCGGGGGCTTTCTCGCGAACACGGAAACTGTAAAGGTCCATGTCCCACTCAGGTTCACCAAACCCAATCACGTAAGCGCGAGTGCTGTGCTCACTATCCTCAAACGCGTTCAATGGAGCCGCGCAAAGCTCAACCCCGCCGACATGCACTGTGACCGTTCCTACCTCAACGTCTACAATGACCTTGAAGTCAGTTTCGACCCCATTCAGCCACTCGTATTCGGCTTCTGCCAAATACGTCAGCCCGTCCGAGGTCAAGGCGATCTTTGATTCGGCAAAAATAAGCCCGACGCTCTTATCGCCAGCGTCCATACCGAAGATCAAGCCTGCATCATTGAGGTCGTTGAAAGTTGAGCTGCGAAAGGCGATTCGCATCTCCATAACTCTCGAAAGGGTTTCCCCTTCGCCTTGTAGCTCGTTGGTGAGAGACAATGGCTTGTAGGCTGTCTTTTGGAGTCTAAGTCGCGACCCTTCAAACTGATAGACCCCTTCACCGCTCATCTCCCAGCCTTGGGATTCAAATGAGTGCGTGCCGAGTAGCGCAACAGACTGTGCGACGAACATGCCGCTATCGGTGTAGGGGATGGTCGCAAACAACACATCATGGTTGGGGCCTTGAAAACGGAAGCCTGCATCACCCCACGACGTGGTTTCTTGGGCTTTGAAGCGTGCGGAGACCTCAATCCCAGCTTGGGGCGGGATCAACGCGTCCAACTTTTCAAACCCGACTTTTTTGTCTCCGGCCCCCTCAGCTCTAATCCGCATCTTGTCGTCGTCTTCGAGGGTAACCGTGCCGCGCACCGATGTTTTTCGCCATTCGGATTGATCTGTTGGCGCATCGTGTAGAGTCAGCGCGTGCAAATGCCCGATTGATGAAATGATGTAGTCATCTGGCACTGTCACATAACGAACGAAGTCCCAACGTGAGTGCAAGCCGCCGACTAAGTTCCCGAAAAGAACTTCACCCCTCTCAGACAATGCAAGGTCAGTCGCACCGTTACTTGCATAACTGTGAAGGACGTTGGCGTTTGCCGACGGGATGGCTGCCGAAGACATGAAAGACGTGTTGCCCGTAAAGGCAAAGCCAATCGCCTCGTTGTCTGCACGACCCACCATTTGAAGGTTGAAAGGCGACGCTTGCCAAGGGGCTTCAAAGTACACCTCCGCACTGCCACCACCCCACTTCGTCGTGTCTTCTGGAAAATCTGGCGTGACATAGAGCCACCAATTCCCCGTAGACAGCTTCTCGATATTCAGAACCGTGTATTGACCTGATTGACTGCCTCTCGGAACGACTACCTTTAGCCCTTCGTAAAACAGTTCGGGAAGGTCATCCTCTAACACCTCAATACGATTCCCAGTGAGGAAGGACACTGTTTTCGAGTACACGGGTTGCCAAGAATCGGCGTTATCGATCTCATCGCCAACCAACATGGCAATGTGAGATACGCCGTCCAACACCACCCCAGCAAGCAGTCGGAGGTCTTTGGTGTCATGGAAAGCAATAGCGGGTCCGACGGACAGGCGGTCATTGATCACGGTGGCTAAGCCCGCCTCTGTCCTCGCAACCATCGTGACCGTTGCCCCGACAGGGTTCATCTCAATCGGCTTGGCGATAGCAGAAGCGATCTCAGACGTTACGCTTGTATAGTCGTCGGTATCTTCATGGAGGTACAGATTCCCTCGCGCCTCCCAGCCGTTGCCGAGCTTACCCTCGAAACGCCCTGATTGAGCGGACTGAAAATAACCCTTACGTGCGCGATTGCCGTAAATGTTTGCGTTCAATACCAAGGAAATAGGAGAGTTCAAGCTGGCTGTGTAGGTGTTGTCGAACCCGATATGACGATGAGAAATCCACTTGGGTCGGGGTCGAGGCGGTCGCATGAGACCCAAGGAAATCGGGTAGCGTTCACCTTCGTTTGAGCCACCACCGAGGTTTTCGACCGCAAGCGTTTCGCTTTGGACTTCAGGGTTCTTGGCTTGATCCCACTTGTTCAACACCAAGCCCATGTGGTTCAACGACCGGAACGACATTTGGGGATTCTCAAACCAACGGTAATCCACCTCAACGTCGATCTCACCAACGGGCATCTTCGGGATGGGTGTCGCGGGATAGATGAGTCCGAGGTACGGGTTTACGTCTGCAACCGAAACAGCAGTTCCATTTACGCGAATGGCGACGTCATTGATCCCAGCGGGTGTGGCGTCACCCCAACCTTTGGTAAGCGGACCTCGATTGACTTGAATACGGTTTTTGGCCATGTCATCCAAGCCAAGAAACTGAGCCTTCAACTCATGGACAAAGTTACCGTCCGTCGTATACATGGTTTGGGATGCCGTTAGAGATACCGAGTCCACCGTGAGCATCGCACCAAAGCCACTCGCTAAGACGTTCCATGCGGCATCGTGGGGTTCCGTGACGGCAGCGAGGTCGCGTGAGAGCACTGGTTCACCATCAAGCAACAGCGCGATGTGACCCGTGAACGGATTTCTCAGCAAGGAGACCTGTGCCACCTCTGACCAGTCGTAAGTAAATACAGTGTCGATCCCACCCGCGTACACCTGAATGACTTGCCCTTCATCAAACAGAACTGTGATTCGGGTCTCGCCATCTCCTACAGCAACCGACCACGTCGCAGGTAAATCGCGAACAGCCATATCTAATCTGTAGGCACTCGTCGGCGTTAGTCTGCCCGACGCGTCCATATGAGAGTGGCTTGTCAGTGTCGCGGGTGTGTTGACAAGTATTGCCTGAGCTGGACCAAAGGTGATCTCATAGTCCACAGACGTCAGCCCTTGAAGGTACAGCACCGTCTGAGCAGTCTGATCGTCTGCGCCGATAATCTTGGGCAACGAAGGGTAGTCGGTTGTGATGCTGTAGTTGGCGAGGTCTTCCGCGCCTGCCATCAAATACGGCGCAATCTGTGTGACGACTTTGTTTTCCCCTGTGGGATAAGCCTGTGCCGTAGGTGCGACCGATTTCGCCAAGAACGAAACTTTGTTCTTCGACGGAGAAATGGTGTTGCCAGCTTCGTCCTGTGCGAAGCCGCATTTCAGCGTGTAAAGCCCGCCGAGGGTCAGCCCTGTGTGAGCAAGCGTAACGGTATCGGAGACAGTGCCCGCCCCTGTGCTAACGTCAATGATCTCAGGAACCACCCCATACGTGGCAGTGAGTGTCCAGTTGTCAGGAGAAAGGCTGATAGAATCCCAGCGGATGGGTTCGCTGAAAGTAACGTGCAGGTAAAAGCCGTCCGACACCACAGAGACCATTTCTGGTCTCTTGATGTCCAAATGGCCGTACGGGTCGGAGCCATAAGCGACCGACCCGTACCCTTTTCCGTTGCTGTGTGGATCACTACTCATACAAAGCCTCTACAGGGCTGTAGGAATAGCCATCCAACCGAAAGGAGTGAATGCCTTAGAGCGTAATCCACTCCCCGTCGGTATCGGTGTCGTCAATGCACAAGAAATGACCCGTACCGCGTGGAGGGATCGTTACGGCGCCGACTGCGCCGCCATACCCATTGAGCGTGCCTGATCCGCCTGCAATCTGCACCTTAATGATCCGATCTTCGTCCGAGTTGTTAGTGACGTAGACGTGTTGACCAACAGAGCCTTCCTTCAAGAGCAGCGTTGCGCCATGTGTTGGAGTGGTAAACTCGTCAATCACAAGGACCACCTTGTTCTTGGTTGCATCGCCATCTACCGACGTAAGGATATTGGTAGTGCCGCCGCCATCGACGCCTGTGTTCAAATTCGCATCAGTCAGTCGAACAATGGCTGTGCCTTCGACCAGCGTGTCCTCGCCGTGGTCTGCATGAGCTTGGGGAATCCAGCCGTATGGACCAGTCAAGATGACGGGTTCGGCAAAACTGCCGTTGACGATCCCCGAGCCAGTAAGGTTCAAACCAAGTTCGTCGCCAGTAAACCCGTGGACCCCACTGGTCTCAATGTACAACGCAGCGTCGCCTGTGTCTAAAACTCTACTGTTGATGATGCCATCAATATCGATTGTATCGTTGACATCGGTATTGAAGTTCGCGTGAATATCAAGAATGAAGTAATCAAGACCATCCTCAATCCAGAAAGCCTCGTTAAGACCACCGCTCTTGCTTGAGTCCTGAGTAAAACGAATCTTGATGGGCCTACCCGCCGCAAACCTCGCCGCCTCGCTCTTCCACTTAAACTTGAAGCCGCCAAATAACGTGAACTCTTCAACGTATGTCGGAGAGCGGTCTGGTGCTGTTCGCCAGACCAGCAAGTCACCCTCAGCGTTGCCATCAGGAGGCCGAACAGTCGAGATGCTGCTTGGAAGCCAACTGTTTGACGTGTCGTCCCAAGTGAGAATGTCGCCACCGTCGGTTCCTGCGGGAAGGTCAGCACCTCCGCTAATATCTGGTGAGGGGACCCATGCGCCTCCGACTACTTTCAGAATGTCGCCTTCCGCTTGATCCGCTGGGTTCATCAAAAGGGTCAAAGCTGGGATCGATACCTCTCCCCAAAAATAAGGGGCGCCTACTGTCCCGGCGTCATCCATCGTGGCACTTGCCATCAAAATGCTGCCGAGGTTGTCAGCGGTTGCATCTGGGATTGCCGTCTTGAGAACCCACGCATCAGTGTCACCGTCGTAAACAATCCTGTAGTCATCAGCACCAGGAGGGGTGAGAAAATCACTTAGGCTGCTTGGGATGGCGGGAAAGTCTTGAAAGCCAGCGACGAGGGGTGTATCAGCATCGCCATCGTCGTCTACGAGCGTCAAAAACTGACCTGCTGTACCACTCGGCAAGGAGAAACCGCCATCATCAGCTCCAGGCTGGAACTTGATAACCACGGGATCTCCGTCTGCTGCGATATTGACGGCTTTCAGTGTTTGTCCGGCTACGGTGCCTTCCAACGACGAAATATCAATGTTATCTGCGAGACCCTGAAGGTCAATTTGCTTGTTCTTAGTAAAGAAATGTGACATGGATTAGCCCCTTATGATCTTGTAAGTGTCAACAGGGGACGGCACCCCTACATAAATGGGTGCCTGTATTGAGACTTCATCGAACGCAAGATTAGCTTATAAACCACTCAGACACGCCAGCGTCGGTTGTACCGCCACAACTTAAATGAACGGCAGCGCGATTATTTAGTACAAGCGGGTCTTCGCTTCCATTGATCGTTGCGGACACTTGGGCGGTCACGGCGTGAACGTGAATGTCACCCAGTCCGGTTTCATCGACCACATAGAGTCGGCGATGCCTGGGCGCATCTGTTTCAAGATAGATATGAGTCACTTCTTCTGCGACGGTCTTCACTGCGAGATACACGTCGCAATCGTGACAGACATACTCTAACTCTACGATCTCGGTGCGCTTCAAATAGCGGAGGTCGCCTGTTTCTCCGGCAGGTGAGAAATCAGCAACCGCAGTTTCGAGAGCGTTGATCTTCGCCAACAGCTCTGCGATTTGTGCGTCGGTGTCTGTTTTATTGTTCGTGACAGTAAGGTCAGTCGCGTCGAGGTGTTCGGTGAGTTGGTTGTCTTTCAGGTCGAGGGCGTCAAACTTCTCGCCGCTGTTGATCTCATGGGTTTCAAGGTCGAGAGCGACAGCACCAATTTGAGTTTCGAGAGCCGTATTGAGCGCAGCGTCATCGTTTTCAGCTTTGACGACATTTGCCTCTACTGTGGTGGTCAAGGCGGAAAGCAGATCGTCCAAGCCACCAATCGCATTTGCCAGCCCAAGGAGGTTTTTGTTCTGATCGTCTGCCCACCCATACCCCGTCAAGTCAGACGGGATTACAGCGTCGTCGGTGATTTGCTCACCCGCAGCGATTAGTCTCAACCCAGCCGTCGCGGTCAAAGCCCTCAATCGAAGGTACTGTTGGTCTTCGTGTTCGGTTCCAGGATCAATCACAAGGCTAACGAGGTAAGGACCTTCCTTGTCCACAGTAAACTCACACTTGTTTCCATCAACGACAAGGGCGGCTTCTGACAACCCGCTTCCATCACTTGGAACATAGGCAAGTGACCAAACATAGCCGCCTTCCGTCATCGCAGCGTCCGCAGACACACACTTGACCACATCACCTGCGCTCAAGTCGTCGCGGCTGATCCCCAACAGCTCCGTCGCTGCGTTTCCGTTCAATGTCGTTTTGATATTCGCTGCCATGTCACTGCCTCATCACAAGTAAAACTGTTCGGATACTGTTTCTGATTCTACCTTTTCAGGCACAGCACTCCCGAGTCTATCTACACTGACACTGTAAGACTGAGTATCGACGCGGTATGGCATCGGCGGTCGTACTTCCAGAATCGAGTGTGAGATCAAAAGCTCAGTTGAGGACCACTCACCCTTACCTGGTAAGCCGCCGTTAGATCCAAGCACCATCTCAACTCGATAGGCACCAAGGTTAGGCCCCTCAGTAAAAGTGAACACCTCGTCTTCTGCAATAGCCCCTAAATTCACTGGCGTCGGGTTTCCGTACGGGTCAACGGTTTTGTCGTAGATCACACTGTCTTTCACAATGGCAGTTCCAACCAAACCCGTGGGTGAAGTCGTGTAACTTCTCGCCACCATGTCTGTCGGGTAGGGGAGGCGGTGAACTTCTTTGACCCTATATTCGGAAGCATTGTCGCCGCTAAGGATTTCTAAGGGAGACCCCGGCAGTACGTTGATAAAGTCTCTTTCGGGATCAATGAGAAAGGTTTTGTTTCCCTCTCCCGTTCGAGCCGTTCCCGTAATACTTTTCGCACCTCGCCAGTTCTTTCGTAAGTCTTGGTATTTCCAAGTGAAATAGTCCCACGTCAGGTCGTCCTGAAACACCTCACCGTAAAACTCAACGAAGAAATGACGGTACTGGTAAAGCAGGTGTGCGGGCTTTAGAGCTTGTAGGATTAGCTTGACGTTGTGCTGTAGAATGAATGGGTTGTCTGGAAACGCCTGCACGAAGTCGTGAGAGTGCTCAGACAAGTCGGCTGCCACATGAGGTTGAATCTCGAAGTCCTTGATCTCATGGCAGTGGTAGTCTTCTGAGCCATCGCTTGAATAAGTGCCGTATGTTTTGCCGTCCCCGTTTGAGTTGACGCGGATACGGTGCCAGTGGTGGTGTGCGTCTTTCAGCGTGTGCTTAGGCGATACCGCGTTGACCTCGATCTCGAATTGGTCTTCCAGCCCGACGCCGGATCCCGGCTTACCCTCAAACGCGACGTTTTCTACAATGTCGATCCCAATGTCTGATAGAAGCCCCACACCCTTTTCTACAGGGTCTTTGCGGGAGCCTTCGATGAGCAAAATGACCATCTCTCTAAGAAAGCTGCGGAGAGAAACGTCGCCGTCTACGTCGATGACCTCAGACCTTGGACGCATGGAATCTGGAAAGACCACCTGACCAAGTATCTGGTACAGATACTCTGGTCGTGTCAGGTCATACCTTGGGTCGTCCGCTGCTAACTCTGCTTCGACTTGATACTCTGCCAGTTGCTTTGCAATCGCTCTAAACACGTTGGTGTAGATCGGACCTTGCGCCTTTGAGACATAGTTCGATGGCAGACGGTTGAACAGTTGGACCATGATGGCGTCTTCGATTTGACGCATTCGGTCTGTAGCGGTGGCACTGGTTGCCGATGGGGGTGAGGGGTCTTGAATGTTGTTTGTTAGACGCCTGCCAAGATACCTCGGGCTTTTCTTATCGTCGTCGTCATATGCCATTAGTAGCTCCGACTCACGCTTGAACTAAGGCGGGTGGCATTTGCGCGATCCTCATCGAAGGACAGCGTGACCTCTCCCAGTACAAAGTACGATGTAGGACCACACTCCAAGTCCATGGCTCCACGGTCATTAGAGACGCCGTAAGTGACCCTAAACTCTGAATCAAGCGGTGACTCACCAACAGGCAAACTTACCAGCACGCGGTTAGCGGTTAGCTCTTTTCGCCTTGTGGCGATCTCATCTTCGGTCACATACCCCTGACTTCGGATCGTTTCGTTGTCTGAGTATTGCGGGATCGGTAAGCCACCCTGACCGATGATAAACGCTTGGTGTGGTGATGCGCCCAACAGGTGTGGCGCGCTGTCCAACACGTCGAGTTTGAAGCCGTCTTTTTCAACCATGCGGTAGTTGCCTTGATCGCTGCCGCCCCCTGCGGTGGTGTTGTGGTTCAACTCTTCCTGAATCAAAAAGACGTTGGTTTTATTGTTCGACCACCGAAGCAAAAGCGAGTGATCCCCCACTTGATTGCTCGCCAACGACTCTTGCACGACGTAAGAAGCATCACCCAAAGCCATTTTTGTCAGCGGTAAGATCACGTAAGACACACCATCAGAGCTATCGATGGCTTCCACAATATCCGACTGGCGAACGGGATCACCCATGTTCAATCCAGCAAACAATGTTTCCAAGCTGATCCGAATTGCGGCGTCTACCTCGGAAGGCGTGTAACCACGCTTAGCTATAACCGTGGCAGTCAAATCAATGGTGACTGGGATGGCTTCCTTGATGAGCACATCGGCAGCCAAGTGCTTCATGTCGTCAATGGTATCTTGCGTTGTCGAAATGATGAGGTTGCTTCTGTATTTGATGGTGAAGTTCTCATCGTGCTTGTACGACACCATGACGGTTTGCCCGTCTTCAATGTCACGCCCTTCGACTCGCTTGATGGCGAGCGGTGTCGTCTGGTCTCCTTCAATAAGCGTGTAGTCGTAAATGCCGGAAGGATGGTAAGGACCACGATATTCTGTGGCCCCATCTTCTGATGTGACGCGTACAGTAAGGTTGATCCCGCCCAGATTTGCAAGATACTCCAAGTGCTCACCGACAAGCACATGAGACTCATCAACGACCTCAATCAGATCACCTGTCGGAACGACCGCATCACTATCGGGGTCTGTTGGCGCAATAATCTTGACGAAGTCCTCAGCTTTCCTTGAGAACCCCGTTGTCGTTGGGGGGTTTGCTCTGGTCAATGTGTATGTCGCAGCACTCAATTCTCCTGTCACGGTTCCCACCAACGACTCGATCTCTGTGACGGGTTGGCGGGCAAAAACGTAAGAAGACCCTGTTCGGTATCGGTAATCGCCGAGAATGACGTCTGAGAAATCCACGGCGGGTTGTGGCAAGTCGATAGACAATCGAATGATGTTGTAGTCAACGATCTCAATATCTGTCAGGTCAAAGTATTCGCCTGTACTTGCGTTCATTAGCCCCAGCTTTGGTGTCTGGTAGTCCAGCATCTCCACAATGGGGTTTTCAAGAGACAAGGTGTTATCCAATGCTCGAAAGGTCAGACTGTCGAGATGGACCAACTCAAATTGGACGTTTTGCTTGGTCTCAAAGGTAAACGCGAAGGTGTCTGAGATTTTGGTTGTCTTCTCGCCTCGAATCCAGACGTCAACTTTGCCCCCAAGGTGCTTGCCGTAGGTTTCGTCGAAATCACGCCGCATCAAATCATCGCCAGCACCGACGCAAAAGGCTTCCAAGACACCCGAAATACCAGCAACCGCTTGGTAGTACCCACGCTTTGTGCCCGTATCGACCGAAGCGATGCGGACCAATGCGCGGTTTGCCAGCACTGCGTTGCTTTCACCGTCCGCACCCCCGAAGGTGGGGGCAGCGTTAGAGACACTAAGACCCGCGAGGGGGGTTGAACTAATCGCACCTGAGTTCACGTTACCGCTCGACCCTGCATTGAGCGCGACGACACCAACGGTGACAGAATATCGTTTGGTGGTCGGGTTGTAATAAGCTGCGGCGTTCTCAAAGTTCATCGCTGTCGATGAGGTGGTCAAGAACACCGACCCGCCAGAGACTCGTGTGCCCAATGGGATCTGATAAGTCTTATCCAACTCCCTTACAAAGAACGTGACTTCTCCACGCGCCTTGGAGCCGATTCGCCTTACAACACCGTAGTTAGCCGCCAATTTGTCGAAACACCCGTCAATGATGGGCTGCACTGCAACAGAAGAGCTGAGGTGGAGCGCGGAAGCAAGGGCGGATTTGTACGGCGACTCAGGGGCACTGATGCTTTCACCGACTCGATTCGGGTCGTCGATCTCCAAAAGCGTGTGAAGCGACGACGCTCGGTGGAGAAAGTCCACGACAAGGCGAATACGTTGCGCCTCATTGAGAACGGGATCGACAACCACGTCGCGAATCACTGTGCCTGGCTGAAAAGAGATGCTTGGGTTTGCTCGGTAAATATCTACCGCCATCTTTTGAAGCATGTCGTCTTTAGTGACAACGGGGAAGTTGCCTTTTTCAGCCATCACCGTCATTGGACGCGCTTCGACTTCCACGGAGTACGGAGATTCAGTTTCTACGCCGTCATTCAAGTACAGGGACGTCACCACGTAATACAGCGGTTCTTCGTCAGGCATTGACGCAAAAAAGTTGTTTGTCACTGTGCGAGGCGAGTTGATCTCAGACGCCTTACGGTCATGGTCAAAGCTATATGTTTCTGTTCGGTAATATTGCTGGACTTGCATTTGAAGTCGCAGCTTGTCCATGTCGTCAGTAACTACCATCACCTCATCGATTTCTCGTTTGATGATCTCCTGAGTGCCCAAGTCTGCTTGCTCTGCAACGACGTGTAAGACTTGGGGGTTCTTGAGCAGATTGCCGTCTTCATCTCTTGCGACGACGAGGTCTACGTCCATTTCTGCAAGCGGTTGCTCATAGCGGTTTACTGTTGGGACTGAAACTGGGTCTACGTTGATCTGAGAGTAACCCTCATCCCCACCGCCCGACGACAGGGCCGCGTAGAAGTTGTACCCGATCAAGTTCTCTGTATCGGACACCGCCTCAAGCGTGATGCGTGTAAACCCCCGATAGGACTCAGCTTTGATTCCGGTCGGGGCTAACGGTAACGATGCCGCAACGGTTTCCTTCACCAAGATCAAATCAAGCTGACCTTGATCTGCAACCATGCCCTTCAAGTTGGTCGATTGCAGTTTGACTTCATTGCTTCCCGAATACAACGCCAAGCCATCGGGGTAGGCTTCCGGGTTCGGGACAATGAAACCACCATCCGAAAACGAGATGAGATCGGGATCCGTACTGAAGGCTTTACCTCGAATGGAAACCTGCAAACTTACCGTGTCGCTTTCATTGTAGGTTCCCGTAATGAACCGATAGTCGCGAGTGGTAGAGATTGCCGCCTTGCTCAGATTTCTTCCGTCTGGAAGCGCAAATGTAATGGCCATCAGTAACTCCCCATCTGTTTGATTACTTTACCGCCACTTGTAATCATGCCATTCGCGCCAGGGACGGTATACACAACACTCAAACGAACGGGCTTACCTGAGTAGTTTTGAACCACCACCTCACACATGAACGTGGAGGGGTCGTTTTGATGCCTCATGACTTGAATGTCTCGGACGCTATAAAGCCGCTCTTCCATCGTCACGTTCTGATAGTTGGCTTGCTGCTCTTGAAGACCTTTATGCGTGTCCAGTACCCGCTTGATCTCAGAAGAGATGACAGACGCCATTCCCCCCACGGCTTTTGTGCCAATGAGGTTCATGATGGTGCTGCCGTACCACGAGTGTTGGGGGTTGCTCCCCCGCTCTGTCAACAGTGCTTTCAAGCATGACTGGTACAGCAAGTCCTCGTTATTGATTAGACGAAGCTCCCCGTTGACGTCTACCCTAAAGTCATTCTCAACTCGGGTAGCCATACACCGTCGGCAACGGTGAGCTTCGGTGAAATAGCTGACCTCAAAACGCACGTTATTGCGCTGCTTTGGGGGGTATGCAAATCGTGGGTAGCTCACAGTGAGAAATCGATCCCTCAAGCCAACAGACCAAGGGGGCGCGACCTCTCGTCCGCGCGCCACACGCTGTCCGCTAAACCCAACCGTTTCCGCAGCCCGACCCGATACTTTAACCGCGCTGGTCTTGCCCACTTCCTTATTGTCTTTCAGTTGGAGCCGACCGTTAGCCACCGTTACTTCCACCTCGTCAAATAGCCTATCCATCAACTTTGCAAGTTCGGAGGCTTTGATTGAGCCGATTGGTAGCTCCAGACCCTTTGACACGCCTTGATAGACGACCTCTAAATCTCGCGCATCGGCAAAGATGCGGTAGGGTCCAGCCGATCCCGCAATTAGCGTGGCTGGCGATTGAAGCCCCTCGGCTGGGACTTCCACATCGTTCATGTAAACCCGCACACCTTCGCTCAATGCGGTTTGAGACGTAATCAGCGTCACCCCATCAGGCGCAAGACGAGCGGGTTCCCGAATCATCTCGTGTGGGCAGGTATAGGCTAATTGGAACTCGACAGACATGGGCTTCCTTTGTTCTGTTCAAGGGAAGCTATAGACAGACAAACCAACCCGCTATCTTTCGGGGTCTACTTCGGTTCCGTCGTTAGGGGCAGCAATTCCGTCAAGTACGTCCACGCGGTCTTCTCCGCGCATCACCATCAATGAAGGAACCTTCATCGCAACCCAATCGTCTTCCATCTTTTGTCGGGGTGGGGTGATGTAGTCGTAGAAGCCTTTTTGCAGGTTTTGGATATTCAACAGCCCGTATACCGGTAAACCCGTTTCTTGGTCCGCCTCAAACAAAATGTCGTCGAGGGTTTGGAGGTGTTCTTTCAGCGTGTATTTAGACGTGAACTCTTCGGTAAGTTCGTACCCCGAAACCAAGTCTGCGACCGCTTGGCCCAAAACAAAGCGACGCTCATCGCGGAGCTGTTCTCTGAGATCAAGCAGCTTGATAATCTGCCACTCGATGTTTGATCGCTTTTGCTTGATTGCGCTGTTTGCCCACCCTCTGGCACTCACAATACGCTCTGCTATCAACTCAGCACGATCATTAGCGGGTGTCTTTCCGATTCTCAACCGACTGTTCTTATGCCAGATCAATTCACCACCCGCGTCGAAACCGCTTGTCGGGTTCTCACGGGTCTTGACTGTAAGCAACCCCCCGTAGGGTTGCTTGTACTTGATTACGAGTGCTCCAGACTCATCTGCGTCCCAGACAACACCCTCTTCGGGATCAAAGTAGTCGCAAATATCAAACGGGTTGCCGCCTTGAGCAATATAAGCTCGCAGCAACTTCCCAAGGCTTGATGCGGCGTTATCAATCATGAAGCCCAAACGCTGTTCTGTGGCGTTGCCGTTCGCGTCTTTACCCCAAATAACCCGCACCTTTCCGATTCGATGAATCTCTGTGTCGAGTTGTAGTGCGTGGGAGCTTACGCTCCGAAGTTCCTCTAAGAGAAACTGACGGAGGTGTAGGTAGTCTGATACACCGAAAATACCAAGCCAATTGAACGCCATTACAAGCCCTCATCCGCCAGCAACGCAGCGGCATCAGGACCACCACCACCGTCTCCTGTGGACGCCCCCGGACTGTCGGTAGCAGCAAAGATGGCTTTCAACAGGTCGAGAATGATGAGTGGCAACCCTCCTGCCACGACCACAGCACCCGTACCAACCGCACCTTTACCGTCTTGGGGTTTGTTTTCAGACTGCATGAACTCAGCAATCAGACCTTGCGTTCCCGCCCCCGTACACACAAGCATGTGAAGCTCTGCGGACACGGTGAAGTCCGCGAACATGCGAAGAATCCCTTGAATCTTACGGATGAGTTGCTGGATCTCCAAGATTCGCGCTTCAATCATCCGAATGTAATCGAGAATCTGCTTGATGATGGCAAGCAGCCCATCGCGGACGGTCTTCAACCAGTTCAACAGTTTTTCAAGGAACTCTTCGACTGGAAGTAACAGTGTTTCCAATGGGCGGATGGCAATCCATTGACCCTCTGTAACGCCTGCGGTTGCGACGTTTAGAACAGCTAACGCTGAGTCTAACTGTGCTCTGGTAAAGCAGTTCCGAGCAGGGATAATAACCGCATTCCCCTCTTCAAGACCCGTAACCATCTCACTTTCGCTGTAATCAGCCTTTACAGCACCGACAAAGACAGGCACCTCTTCCATCTCAACTTGTCCCATTTCAAGGACCGAGAAATAGCTGTCCAGCACACCATTGGATATATTTCCAAGGGTGTTGTACTCCTTAATCACTGTTCCCATGTCCGTATCGTTGCTCCATGGGGCATGAACATTCAGGTGTGCGCCGACGTAACGGTCATCCTTGGTCTCGAATGTGTTGCAATGCTCGAATAAGGTCTTCGCGCCTTGTGAATCAAAAATATATTTATTGGAATCAGATGCACCGCAGGTTGCCTTGAAAGATTTGATGGTGCCATCGACAAGCGGGTGTGTTCGATCTGCCCCCATATGAAAAAGCAGGTTCTTACCATGCGCTGCTACCAATGCATCGAACACCGCGTCAGGAATAGCTCCCGACCGCCTTTGAAACGCCTCTGCAATATTCTCGGCTGCGGAAGCAATAGAGAGCTTTGAAGGTGCCCAAGTGCCCGGTGTGATGCCACCTGTCTGATAAATCTGACCACCCCAACCGCCAGCCATGCCAAACCCTTGGAGGACTTGTCGCGAGACTTTCCAAAAACCCGACGCCCCTTTTTGCTCGCCATCGGCAGGGTCGTTGTCTAACTCACCTCGACACAACAGTGCGATGCAAGCTGCGACTTTGACCATCACCATGAAGTCTTTTTGGGCTTGTGACGGAAAGACCACCTTGATGGGTGCAGACAGCCTCCCTCTTGAGTTGGGGGAAGGGAAGTGTTCGGTCTTTATGGTCTGAAACGGGTTATCCAAGTTTTCGATCTCATAACCGCTAATGCCCTCTGATTTAGTCTTAAAGTCCTCTTTGACCTTGTAGTAACCCTGCGACGGTTCTCCCTCACTCACCACAGAATCGGTGCCCGCCGCAATCCGCACATAGACTTCCCGTGCAGGCTCAGATTCGCCGACGGGCTTACCATTTTGTACCTCTTTCAAAGCATAGGGCATCTCCCTGTGATCAAGGGTGTACTTGAACTCAGGAAAAAAGTAGTTCATCGCATTATTGTGGTGGATGACCACTTGCTTTTGAATGAGGGGGCCATTCTTACCGTTTCTTTCGGCATCTACCCACTTTTTCAGCATGATGGGGTTGGGGTCTTCGGGGTTCTTCACAAGCCAGATGCCGCCTTTACCCTCTTGGCTTGGGTCTCCTATTTCCTCTTGAGAAAACAGCTCTTTACTGTCGCTGACAAGGTTTCGGGTGCCTCCGTAGATTCGCAGGGGGCCACCGCCGTCCATTGTGGGAGCCATGACGAACGAGTTTTTTACCCTTTTGGTGTCGGAAGCCCCTGCTACCACACGCTTAGTTCCCACCATCAAGCCTTCACGAATCGTCGAAATCTCTAAGATACAGGCATCGGGAGGGAAGGCGGGAAGTGCCATTCCCAACGCATTGGCGGGGGCGGCTGAAAAACCCCACGTAAGCTCACCCTGTTGGGGTGGAGCCTCGTCGCTGTCCCACATGTCAGACCAACCCGCAGTCACATTGAAGGCATCGCGTTTGAACTCAAAGCTCAAGTCAGTAGGCGTCTGAAGCAGTGACCCCTTTCCGGGATAGTTGGTAAAGAAGCGGATCAGGCTCATGATAACCTTGATCAGCCTAATGACCTCCGACACATCAACGCTCATGTAGAAGAAGATGCCCAACACGCCGCTGGAAGTGCTGAAATCGGGTCGGTTTGGGTCACTTGAATCGATCAACCAATTGAAGCATTTGGTTTCCCACGTAGAAAACCCGCCCATGCAGTTCGTCAGATTCTCTTGAAAGTCTTTGTTACTGAAAAGCTCTTCGTCGTATCGGAAGTAGAAACCCGCTTTTCTTAGGTCGTTTGCCAACGCTTCAATGAGAGCAATTAGGGCTTCCAGCACAGCGAGGATGGGTCCAACCAGACCAAGAACGAAGACCTTGCATATCTCAAGGACAACGAGAACGATGTCCAAGAACACGACAATCAACTCCAATACGTCGTTGATCGCGGTGATAATCGGTTCAAGGAACGGTGGGGGTACTTCAAGTTCAAGTCCGCCCCATTTTGCTGCTTCATCCGCCATGTCCTACAGTCCGCCTCCGTGCTGCATCTTCTTGATCTTGACGTGCAAGTCTTGGACAAGCGCCTGATCCTGTTCAACTTGGTGCTGCAATAGAGACTCTACCTCACGCATCATGGCAGAAACTTTTTTGACGTACCCCAACTCACTCGCGGAAATGTCCCGTGGGATATTCACCTCTGCGTTGGTCTCTCCGTCTTTCAGTACGCCGAGTTTCTTTAGCTGCTCTCGCAACTCATCCAAACTCATCTTTCCGTCTTCTCGTTCCATGTCAGTCTCCCATTGATTCCTTGAGCATCCTCATCCGCTCTCGCTCGCGCAAACGCTCCAAAAGTGTGGCTCGCCAGTTTTTGATTTGCGTCAAAGTACCGTCCGTGCGCGTGGTCCTAAGATAGAGCCAAGCCAAGCGTTTCTGTCGGATACGGTCGGACTTGTCCAACACTTCGTCGATGCGCTGCAAGAGCAAGGGCAGCCCCCACTCATCCTCGCTCGTAAACGCTGTGAAGAACGGATCAGGCGGATCGTTAGGTGGATGCTCAGTGTCGAGAAAAGGGTCTTCTAAGACCACGCGCCTATCCAGAACCGACAGACAATCTGAATCGTTCACAAAAGGCGCATACTGGAACTGCCCTGCCAACCCGTACAAGAAATCGTTTCGAGGAACCCCAAGCCCCGTATCCGGGATCGTCGGCTTTCCGAGATCATAGGCATGACGGTCATATTGGAAATCCCAATACGTCCCCTGCTTGTCACCCTTCATCGCGCCACCGAAGTTCTCCATCAGTGAAAGGATTCGCTCTCGGTGAAACAAGATCAACTCAATGGTGTCGTCGCGTAGCAAAGCGGTTGGACGAATCACACGATACGAAAACGGCCCCACCGAAAACGGGTTCCCTTCAAAGGAGTTTGGAACCGTGTCACCAACACCGTCTAAAGCAGACGGGTCTGTACCTGCAAACGCTGTGGGTCGCAGGTCGCCTTGCCCCTCTTCGCCATTAGGGGGCAAACCCATACCTGCCGAATTGGTCATCTCGGAGCCATGGATGGTCGGGTAAAGCGCGAAACGTGTTTCGTAGCTCGGTGTGCCGCCGTGTAGGGCGTTCGATAAGTCGGGACCGATCCCCGAATCCCCAATGAACTCAGACGCACCTGACCGACTTGGGGTCACTTTGATACGGGTGGCTTCGACCTCTTCGATCTTGTAGTAGCCACGGTTATCATCGGTTTCGCTTGGTCCCCCAGCCTTGAAGTTTGGTTGGGTTGTTTCGCAACCGCGATCTCCAAATGGGCGCATCCCGAACTCAACGGTATCGGGCTGCCCGGTCGGACCCCTCAGCTCACCTGCGGGATCAATGATGAGGTAGTCATCGGGTTGAATGCCCGCGCTCAAAAAGTTGATCTCACCATCATTCAACCCTGCGTTAGTGTCTGTCAGGAAATTGATCGACGCTGCAAAAATATCAGGCTTAGCTGCCCCTTCGCCAGCATCAGCGGTGTTCCATGCAACGATGCCTCCCGATGCGGGGTAGCCCGAACCTTCGCCAGCATCGTCGGTGAGCGTTGCAACGCGATTGAGTAGTACACGGTCAGTGGCTAACTCCAACAGCTCTTCGTTAGACTGCTCATGTGGGACGGGGGCTTGCTTCAAGTATATTTCCACAGGATCCCCGTCTGAGGGAGCTTCGCCAATGAAGCCAGGCGGAGAAATCCGAAGTGTCGTACCGTCAACCACATTGGCGATCTCACCCCATCCCTTCATCTCTCCTGTGTTTGGGTCGATGATTCGTAGAATGTCGCCGCCGTTGATGTTGACGTCTTCATTGTCGCACGGACCAAGTTGCGTACCCTGTCCCGTCAAAGTGACCATATGGAAGGCTTTACCCGCCTCGTATGAAGCCACTGAGCCTTTCCGAATCTCATAGGCGAATCGGAGGGCAGACATTGAATCAGCAAGACCAAGCAACACGTTGTGGAATCGACGAATACGCCGCACCGTGAACGTGACGTGTTCCGAATATGGCGTTTCAATAGCCGTCTCAAAGAAGTCGATAGACTGCCGCTCACCAACTTCATCAGCGTTGAGCGTGTTTGAGTCGTCGATCAAGTCACTAAACCCTGTGACAAGCGAACGCTTGTCCCGTTTGAGATCAAAAGTAGACCTTGGAAAGCTCGGCTCTAAGAAGATTCCAGCCTCCATCCACAAGCTCAAAATAAAAACTGTTCCTGGAAGCAGGCAGTCTAAGGCTCCGTCGTCTGCGCTGTTTTGGTTGACGCGTGTGAAGTCCAAGCCGCTGAGATCAACGTAATCAGGGATATTATCGTATACCGGCGCGTTAATGTCTGACTCAAACTCTCCGGGTGTAGATGGTGTCGCCTTAGCCACTAAGAGTTTGTTCTTTGGCTCATCAGCACTCGCCGCCTCTGCGGGTTCAATTCGAGAGCCTGTGTAAACTTCATCCTCATCCTCAAAAGAGCCGCCACGATTGGCTGAGAAAGAAACCTCCAAACCATCTCTCGTCCACTGTTCCATTCGAGCATTGGTGATTCCGATGTTCACAAACCCGTACACGGCTTGGTCGCTACACCACGCTGTCACGTCTCCCGCACCGGGATCGTCGTTCAAATCGTCTTGCGGGTAACTGAGAGTGTTGTGGTTGTAGCCCACCAACCTCTCATCGCGTTCGGTGATCTCAGAGTGCTTGATATTGACATTGAAGTACCGCGCGCCAGTGATCTTCTTGCCAACCATAAACGGACGTGCGCCCAACAGGTATGTCTTGACCGCATCCTCGTCTAAGGGGTTGCCATCATCATCAGCGACGGCATCACCATTGGCATCTGCCACATCTGAGGGATCCAATACAAAGTGACCTGATTCACCTTCGGCTACAACGCTTGAGTAAGCAACCTTTACAACGGTTGACGCCCATGCATCGTCTTCAAGAGACGACATGACCATATTCATAACGATGTAGAGATAGCCCGTGTCAGCCCACCCAGTCTTCGCTGTGGTCGGGAAGCTGTCATTCATCGCCAAACCATTCACGTAAAGCCGAAGCTCGTCGTCTTCTTCGGTGAGATTGGCAACAGTAGGTAGGCGCAAATCCAACACGCCCTTTGATCCCATCGCAATAATCGCATCTCTTGGCGCAACCGGTCGAACAGGTGACTGGGCTAAGACGGCTGCCCCATCAGCATCTACACCCGCTGGCGTTTGATTAGACTCGCCAGATGCAGGTAGAGCGTACCTCACCAAGTGCGTGCCAACCTTTGAGGACGCGAAGCCCTCTGGACCCGCACTGACGTACACCACGTCGCCAGGAACCACCTTGGAGCAATCAAAGGACACGTCGCTGCTGTTGGCAGGATCCACGGTAACGGCGGCATGGTCTTCGCTGTCATAGTTGGCGAACAAGGGTGAAATAATGTTGGGGTTTAGCACCGTCTCTGGAGCGTCTTCACCATCCGTTTCACGGTAGACCCTCATCGCGCCTTGAGCTTCAATCGGGCTTAGAACAGTTCCGCTCACCGGAACCAAATCAGATGATGGAATCGCAGTCGCCATCATGTTCTGACCATCGGCGAAGGTGATGGGCTGATTTCCATGCCCCTCGAATCCGCAGACTTTCAGATTGCCAATGCCCTCCGACCAATACCCAACGCCTTCCTCAGTCAAGCCCTCTGTGCGGTCGTCCTCCCAAGCGTGGCGGCGCAAGAACGTAAAGTCTTGGTTGTCATTGACGTGAGCCTTGGCGTTGCAAGTAGACGTTTCAGACACATACTCATGGTCAGCCCACTTCGGACTGCCATCGGCTTCAAGTGCACTGTCGTCCCACACCTTGACGGCAACCAAGGAAACATTGAGTCCGATGCGCTTCGCCAACTCAGAAATCGGGTGCTCTGGCTCGATCAGGCTTTCTGGATCCTCGGGGTTAACCACAAGCCTCGGCAAAGCTCGCCTTGTGTCTATCGGGCTAACAAAGCTCAGTCGGTCTGATTTGATGTAGCTGCACTTGCCTGCTTTGACCCGCAAGGACACATGGAACTCTTCAAGGGCTTTTCCGTCACCGAATTCTGGCGACGCATACTCTCCCTCTACGTTGGTCAGGTTCGTGTAGCGACGCTCACTGAGCCACACGTTGGGCCTCACGTAATCCAAATCCAACGGGTCCGATTCTGTTACCCCGTCGTCTTCCATCAAGGGGTCGGGATCAATGATGCGGATGTACCTTTCAGCATTGAAATCGGCATCTTGGTAGTTCCCCCACGGGAACCACTGACCCACTTTTTCGGGGTCATGGCTTGGAGATGCAGGGTCTAACACTGGGTCGTCTGGGTGTTCGGTTTCAATCATCAACACGTTGCCAGCCAACGCATCGTCTGTGTAGAACCACACGCGCCCTGTCCGACCCACCGCTGAGCCGTCTACTTCCAGCTCGAAGATATGCGGGTCTCCGCCGTCGTAAACCAACGCGTCCTCATTTGATCCCATCACGACCTTTTTGATGGAAAGCAGCATGTTCGGGCTGCCGTCCCCCGCGTCATTAGATGGCTCAAAAAACGGCACACCGTCATCGTCAACGGACACAGCCGGTCTTTTCAAGACGGTCAAGTCCAGTCGCGTACCAACCCCCGCCTTCGCCAGAACGTCATTCAACCCGCCTGTGCTGGTAGATGCTGCGTCACTGTGATCGAAGAACCCGCTACCGTAAGGCACGCCGTCCGTAGCACTTCCATCATCCGTTGCCCAAGCCAACACCTCAAACTCAAAACGAGTCAGGGTATAGCCACCCGTCCAAGGCTCCGCAGGATCGGAGCCGACAAGGACACGCTCATCTATGCGAACACCCTCAAAGCAATACGGGTTGGGATCAGTGAACGAGCCGTGAATGGCAATAATGTTCTCAATCTCGTAATCAATCGCATCGCCTTGCTTTGTCTGTGTCACAAAACGAGGCATACCAATGACTGAATACTTCTGCCCCCCGTTTTCACGAACCTCGATAGACCCAACAGAGTGGATGCCTTCGACCCCGCGCGTTGATTCTTCTCCTGTTCGCGACGCTTCGACAATTAGCAGGTCGCCTTCGCGCAAATCTCCAACGCCTGTACCAACTGAATAATCCCCGTCATCTGCAACGGGCAGTACGCTTGAGAAAAGGCGAAGACCCTCAGACGCAGCGGGTGAGCAAAAGTCCAAAATCTCATCTGGGTAGACAGCCAACCAATCTGGGTTGTGTGTCGATACGCCAGCGGCACCGTCCGTCATCAGAATATCGTACACGGACCCCATCGCCTCTCTAAGCCGCGTTAGCTCCGTATTCGAGGCTTTCATGTAGGGCAGCGTAAAATCGCCGTCATCGTCACGGGCGTTCCCAAGAAGCGCAGGAATAAAGAGTGGTGTGACGCTCCTATTGAAAAAGTCCACCTCGCCTTGAATACGCTGGTTGGGTCTAATTTTCTTCTGTCCCGTTAGCTCATGCAGTCCGATGAACGGATCTCCCCACTTGGGAAGCGTAATATCCCGAATACGACCGCTCTTTAGAACACTAATGTCCCGTCCGACTTTGTACTCGGGAAGCATGTCAGAATAGGTGTTGAGATCAGCCAAGGACACGTCCTCTTGATTCAACCCTTCAACCACACCCGCACCCAACGAAATGGTCAAGGTATCTGACTTCGCCAACACGATTTTCTCCGGGCCGTCTTCACCCGCCGTATCGATAATCATGTCGCCGTTCTGGACGATCTTGAGCTTATTGTCTTCGTCCCTGTAGCCGAAGGTCATCACACAGCCCTTGATGATCTCCCCCACGACCAAATCTCGGTAAACGTCCGCGCCAGAAAATTCGATGCTCTGATTGTACTTGGGCAAGATGAACTCGCCGTTCGGCTTACCGAATAAAAGCCTCAAGCCCTCTGACCATGGCGGCGTATGGTCTTCCCATGAGCCTGTGTTTAGGTCGGCAGCACCGTTTTCGGGATCAAAGGTCGCCAGCTTGTTCACGTCGGGTTTGCCGTCAGTGACCGGAAAATCCGCAAACTCCAATGTCGTGGCAATCGCAGCGGGTCGAGGGTTCGACGTAAAGGAGTTGCTGTTTAGCACCCCACCATCAAACAACACCTCATCCAGTTCGGGGAAACCTCGCTCTTTATACTGGTAGACTCGCGCACGCTGTGTTCTTGCTGTCACCGTCACATCGGCAATATTGCTAATCGCACCCAACACAGGGTTCTCAACAGTTCCAATGGTGTCCTTGTACGTGCTGCGCCACTTGCCTTTGCGCTTCTTAAAGAACGTGTAGATGCCGAAATCACCCTCTTCTGGATCTGCGCCTGCGCCGGGGTATGTCGTCGTAAAGTAGTTTGCTCGGGTCGGGAAAATACGAGACATCCAATGGGTGTCACCCATTGACCTAATCTGACCCGTGATCTTTAGGTTGAAAAAAGGCCAGTTCGCGACATTTCTCGCTCTGTACCCGACGAGAACGCGGTCATCGACGTCGTTTTTCACGAACCGATACTGATCTCGCTCCATCAGTCTCCGCATGTCCGAATCAGGAAATCGTCCACTTAGATCATCATTAGGCGTCACGGTGAAGCCAAAGGGGTGAACGATCAAGTCGCCTTCATCGACCAACACCTCCGAGCCATTTGGTTGAAGGGCTTGAAAAGCAGATCCGTAAACATACCTTGGGTTCAAGCGTCCCGTAACCGGGTTCTCAAACCCTCTTGGCGTCCACTCCATGCCGCGCCCGACCCAGAAGCGGAACTTCCCGTCACGGTCGCCGATGATACGACCTGTTGCTGCCTCATCGATTTGCTCAAATGCGACGCATACGGAGTTGAAATAAGAGAGATACGCCCTTGCTGCACGGTCTCGGTCATAAAGATGGTCTTGCTCCACCTTGAGAGAGATACGCCCTTGCTCCCAATTCTTCGTTGAAGAACCGCCTAATGCGGAACCATAGGACGAAGACTTTGCGGACGCTTCCTTGATGATGTTTTGCGCGGTCTCTCCTGCGAAATCCAGTAGACCCAACGAGCGGTAATAAAAGCAATCCGCTGCGCGATACGAGTAAGTCCCAACCAACGCGTTATCCAAAATCCCATTTTCTTCACTCGGCGCAACGACATGCTTGAAGCGCAGTTCAAACGCGGGCAACACTGCCACACCCGCGTCGATCTTGGGTTTCAGCACACGCACAAGGATGCGTCGAAAGGTCAACCGCTGGTCGCTGCTAAGGTACTCTTGAAACGGGTGTTGAAAAGTGATGTCGCCTGTTTGGGCATCCGCAATATACTCTTGAGTCAGAGCTAAGCTACGACCCGGTTTTACTTGACCGTCATCATCCAACTCACCCCACAGCACAACGTCTGTTTCCATATCAGCGAGGTAAGGCTTATTGTTCGCTAAATACTGGGTCGGACCTGGCGGATAAATCGGGCGGGTGCTGACATAAATGTCATCCTCACCGTAAGAGATCCCTTTCGCCAACGGAGGTGCAACACCAACCGTTGTCTTGGTGCCGTCATCAGACAACTTCAACCCTGTAACCGTGTACGGGATACCGCCAGCTTCCATCACCGACCCAATGAACAGGTGTTGAGTCAGGTTGTAATAGAACACGATCTCGTTTCGCGTCTGAGGGGTTCGCTCAAAGAAGACGTTGATGGGTGTGGGATCGGTCTTGCCGTGAGCCAAAAGCTCGCCGAGTGGAGACAGAAATCCGTGCGGCGCAATTTGCTTCGTGGGCCAAACCTCGCCTGAAGGAGTTTCGGAGATGATCACGGGGTCGTTGGGATCAACGACGCGCGCGACCGGATACTCTGTAATAAAGCTCTCCACGTCGTTGCCTGGTGCGCGACTTCCTGCACCTTGCGGTGGAGTTTGGGGGAAAAAGCCCACTGTCGTCACATCAGTATCAGCGTCGTAGTCCACGCTTTTGACATAGAACATAAATGCGCCAAGGCGCATGAGCATACCCGGATAGAGATCATCTCTACGGTCACTCAACAGCTCAAATGAGGTTTGTTTCCCCTCGACGTTAAACGGAGGTCGCCACACAGGTGGTGCCGATACTGTGTATGAGGATTCGCCGCCAAAGGCTTCAAGAACACCGTAGGTGATGGTGACTTTGCGCCCACCCAAGTTCCACATTCGCATGGGGTTGCCACGCGGTCTAAGCATCCCGTCGGGAGTCTCTTGCTGAAAGTCGGAAGCACCCCCACTGTCGGGGCTATCTGCGATCTCATACTCAAAGTTGATCGTGTTGCTTTCGTAGTCCACGCTGCATTGAACGAGGCTACCTGGCTGGTTTGCCATCTCTGGACCAACATAGATGATGGGTTCTATGTCTTGGCGAACCGTTCTGTCTGTCGGATTGAACCTGTATGTCGTACTGTCAATTCGCTCACACTCTTCCGCACGAATAAACAACGGCAGGAACTCTTCAACCAACGGCAAGACCTCACCGTCTTCATCTGTCAGCAACACCCCTGCCGAATCCGTTGTGCGGTAGGACGTTTCGACAATCTGATTCTCATCCAACGGCTCTCGGAACATAAAAGCTCCAAGCATTGGGTTGAGAAACACATCGGTCTGGTCTTCCGTGACCATCCTTGAGACCCAATAGACCTCCGTACCCGTGTCACTGTAGGCATCAATGTCTGATTGATTGAAGTGTACGGCCCCCGTGTCCGTGTTCACCTCAACCGACCCTTGCGGGATCAAGTCAGCGGAAAGCGGGGTTTCCTCAAACACCACCGTTGCTTGACCATATGTAGCTAATATCTCTTCACTAAACTTGAGCATCCCACTTTCAGCCGACCATTCGACTGCTTCTGGGTTCTCTGAGAATGAGAAGTCATCCGCAACAGTGACCACTTCTGACCACGGCACTTCAAGGGTGGCGATTCGCAACTGGAAGGCACCCACAATGTCAGCACTACTTGTTACGTTTTCGACCGTAGTAAGATGGTCACTGTTGTCGCACCACGCACCACGCACCAACCTCAATGCGTTGTTTGCCAGCTCCCCCATCTCGTACCGCTTCAACCATCGGACAGATACGGGAACACCCTCACTGTAGATATGCAAACCGAAGCGCATATGAACGTCCCGACCTCGCGCTAAGTCTCGACTGACTTGAGCAAGGGGAGGTGTCGTGACCCATTCTTGCGAAACCTCACCGATAGGGCTTAGCAAGTTGACCAAAAAGGTTTCGCTTGGGAGGTGGTTGAAGCGTTTGTAAACGTAATCCACAAGGAGTTGGTCATCGATCTCGTCCAGCAAGGGGAGCGAAAACAGTTCCCACGACACAGGACCGTCTGACGTTGCGGGAAAGGGTGGATAGACCTCCAAGACGTTCGTATCAATGCTCTTTACGAGATAAGACCCTTTCGCTTCGCCGGTTAGGATTTTCAAGCGGTCGCCGACGCTCAAATCAGGAGACCAACTGCCAGCCGAAGAATCGACGAACAAAGTTTCGCCTTCGTTGAACTCACCCTTTGAGCCGCGCGCGAGACGTGCGCCAATCTCTTTGGTCAAAATAGCGGTTCCCGACAGTCCTTCGTTGACGAAGCGATACTCTTCACCGTCTGTGTAGAACAAGTAGCCCGGATCTCCGTCCGGGTCTCTCGCCTTGAAACAACCCCCAATGACCGGGTGAAGGCTCTCTGGGATCACGCCGGGAACCCCGAAGTTGATTGACGAAACGGGTGTCTTGCTTCGGAACGCTACCGCTTTGCTTTCAAGCCACTGGAACCGCTTGTCTCCAAAAGTGGCATAAATGTTATCCATATGCGTCAAAGCACGGCGGTACGGTCCGTCTTGGACTTCAAGAAAGACACCCTCATCGATTCCCGCGATGTCTTCAAGGGGTGCCTCACGCAAATAGAAGTGCTGCGAAGCGGTAATATCACCCAAGTAAAGCTCTTCGATTCGATTGACACTCCGAAAATCGGGGATGCCCTTTCGACCTGCTTTATCAAACGGGGTTCGTTTGAAGCCAATACAAGTACCATCATCAGGCAGCCAGTTCACATCGTAAGCGGTGCCTGCAACATCAGGCGATTGAGGATAGAGCGTTCGCCAAAACGGATTGAACCCCAACGCCGCGCAACCTGAAAGGTCTTTTTCCCCTGCCAAACCGGGGAGGATTTCAATGCTTCCTTCACCTGACGGGTGAGTCAAGAAGAGCAACCCACCAACCTCGCCTGCTTCGTACTCTGAATCAGCCAGCGTCTCGTTGAGGCTTGTCGCCACTTCTATGGCAGTAAAAGTGACAGGATCAGGCGTGTAGCCGCCCGTCAACGAGTCCGCCGACCACTCAACCAATTCATCCCCCCCGAGGATAAAACGGAACACCTCATCGCCGTGCAGTCTGTAGGGGCCTCCAATTCGAGCGCACATACGGACGGTGGGGGCGTATGTTGCCGGTGTAAAGTCCGCATTCTGAAAATACAAAGGTCGTCCGACACGCGCCTTTGAAGAGACTGCTTTTCGGTTGAACTTGATGAGGCTGTCGAGTTCGTTAACCCCATAATTGATGAAGCAGTCATTGATCCCAGGGGTCTTATCTAAATAGTCCTCATCTTTGTAGACCTTGAGATTATTGAATGGGCGGTTGGGCGTAAAAGCAAAGGTATCACCCAAACCACGCGGGGATCTCTTCACACCCGACGCATAGGACCGCGACCCGATTGTCTCTGAGAAATCTGGGCGGCGACCTGTGCCGTCTCCCACAATCCGAACCCCAGAAATACCAAGTCCGGGTGCTGGGATTGCCAGCGGCACGCTCGTATTTGTGCTGATAAAGCTGTTTAGAATCTTTCGCGCGCCCTTCATTGGCTGAGCAATTCGGCACATGGCGACACCGTCGTAATACAAGGTCGCACCTGTCCACAACGGGTCAAAGTCGGGATTGGGGTCTGTAACCTCTCCCATATCCGCCTTTGTAATATCGACAGCACTGAGCTTGACTTGCCCTGTCGAAAGGGCAACGCCGACCTGACCAGAATCGGGTTCAATGTCCTCAAGCTGGGCTTCCGTGTCAGCAAACAACACTTCAAGCCATCGTCGATTGCCAATCCTAAGCAACGGGCGTTCTGTTGGGCTTGGGATAGGACAAATGAAAAGCGGCTCAATATCGCTTCCCCTGATCTTTCCGACAACCCCCTCGGACTTCTCTGGAAATATGTCTGGCGCGTACCAGATCGTTTGCCCCGCGTACAACGTGAACGCAGACGGGTTCCAAAACACCTTGCCGTTCTTTTGTCCAATGACTGCGATTGGTGCGGGGTCCATAGAACCGAAGTCGAAAGCCCCTTCGTCAACCACAGCGTCATTGACAACGAGTATGCCCCGAAAGCCAATGGAGCCTTCGGGATCATCGCCTAACGGAATAGACCCGGCATTGGGAATCGTCCCAAGCCGAACCAAAGCCGTCGAATCTGGGATCTGAGTGCCCGGTAAGTAATCGCCAACCTCAAGATTTCTCGGGCGTGGTGTGAGCTGTACCGTGGCGTCTTCAAGACGTCCCATATTACGAATATTGCCACCCTTGTAGGGTTCCCACTTCTGGGTCTTGGCGTTCCAACCAAAACGCGTCTTCCGTATATCGTTGCGAGTCCACCAAAAGCTGGGTGCCGCCAAGTAGTAGGATACTTCCAACACTTGGTCGCCACGATCCCGTGAAAGAGATGGGGTGTCTCCCCCATAAGGCTTTAAGACGGATCTGGTATAAGCCTCATCCAAAATCTCTACCAACCCATTCGCAGGGTCAGTCATCCGAATGTGCCCCGCGTCCGCCCTGAGCGTTTTGATGTTTTCTTCGATTTGCCTGACGTTACCGCGACGGACTTTGATGTAATCGATCCCGATAATCTGCCGGTTTCCGTCGTCGGTCAGCACCAACTTAGAGCTACCGAGTGTCGGCTTGAACACTTTGACCGCGCCAGACAAAAACTCTGGGGTTTCCCCCTCTTGCTCAAAGGGTTTGGTCAACCGCAAGTCATCGACGTCGATAACCTCTGACACTTCGACAACGTAATAGTTGTCTCCATCTACCGTTTCCTCTTTGAGCAGCATGAGGCTGCCCTCTGAGAGCTGCGAAACGAAGTCTGTGCCTACACCCGTGACTGAGTCCGAACCGTTCTCAAATGCAAGCGTGCCACGCAACAGCTCTAACGACGACTGTAAGTCCTCGTTGTCATAGAAAGCCCCTGTCTCACCCCCGCTCTCTGCGGCACTCTCCAACTGGTCTGCAACCGCGCTATTTTCGTTTGTGACGCGTTGCTTGCCTGTGAACGGAATAGTAATGCTCCCGGTGGTTACAGGCTCTCCGTCAACGGGAGATGCAGCGATGTTGGCAGTGTTCGCGGCGAAGACAAGGTGTTCTGTGCGCTGGTCTACTTGACCGATAATCTGAGCAGCGTTGTATTGGTCAACACATGCGTGCGTTGCGTTGTCTTCTCCCCACGCTTCAATGAAAGCGTCCGAAAAACCAAACGCAAAGCCCAAGTCATCCTCACTCCCTGATTGGGCGTAAGGCTTCTTCACGTCGAAATCGACACCCCCTCTTGGAGCACCTGTTTTCGGGTCGTTTGAGGGCGCGACGCGCGGGCCTCTCAGTACATGTCCATCAAAGTCGCTCAATCTCTACACCACAACGCTTGTCGGTGAAAACCCAGCCGCCACTGCGGGAGCTGGCGTCACAGGTGCTACAATACCCGTCCCAGAAAGCCCCCCAACCATCATTCCAGCAATTCCTATCCCCAAACCCGTTGCAAGTTGGGGAGATAAAATGCCAGGTCCAAGAGCGGCAATGCCTGCCTGCAACGCTGGGATCAACGTCGCCGGGTTCGCAAACGTGCAAACCGATACGTCACCTCCTCCCGACGTGCCAACAGACGGACCAACGTAGAGACCCGCCTGAGAGATCGAATTGGCGACGCCAATCGAAACCGCCGTGGCGATTTCAATCATTTGCACCCCAACCAGACCCGCACCAACGCAAGACCCGTAGACCAACCCAGGATTCGGAACACAGATGAGTTTACCTGTTACCATCCCAGCACCCGCCGCACCGACAGGGGTTCCTCCCATTAGAAAAACATTGGCAGGGTTAGCATGAAGCCATGCCATGACCCCGATTCCGATACCCTCACTCAAGGTGAGCCAACTTGGACCAAACAAAGCGGAAGCCGCTCTAATGTTCGCTCCTATCAATGAAGACGGAACAGGCATTACGCCCCCCTATGCGATGAGCGTACCCGCTGCGAAGTTCGTACAGATAAGAAGCGGTCTACCTGACACGGGACACAACGATCCCGACGTAATCGCAAACCCTGGAGCCGAAGCATTTCCAGGGGCCGTCACAACGTGACTGGCAGCGACCGCTGTGTTGACCCCCGATGTCGTGGAGCTGATCCCGACTGAGGCGACTTGAGAAATCGCTCCTGCCGCCGCTGTTTGAACAATCGCTCCGACCGCTACCGTATTCACGTAGCCCCCTGGGGTGTGGACAATCGAGTTTGGACCAACGGTAGCCGTGTGCACGCCAGCCGCCAGCACCTCAGTCTTCATCCCCGTACCCATGATCTCAGTTTTGTCTCCAAGAACGTGCTTCCGAAGACAACTGCCCATGAGCATGAAGTAATCATCTTGAACCAACTGTGGCGCGACCGCTCCCGTTGCAGGGTTGCAAGGAATACTGACCTTGAGACACGGGCCGTCAAGGGGATTACCACCACTGTGTGTTCGCGTGGTTGTCTTGGTAGACATTTCCTCAACGGCACCGCCCGAGAGCGACATTTTCGACCCAGAGTTTAGAACGAGTTGGTCTTTGACCTCCGTAACAAAGCCCTTCGCGTCGGTGAATCGAAACTTGCTTTGGGTTGTAAAATCGACATTTCTACCCGACTCGATTTTCACATTCCCTTGCTTCGCACGGACATGGACAGCAGGACCATCCTTGGCTTGACTCTCTTCTGCGTTCGACAACAGGTTCATTGAAGAACCTTCAGCCGTTGGCTTTGCCCCTTCAATCACGACACAACTGTTTTGAGACTCCAAAGTAAGTTGTGTGCCTGCCCTGACCGCTGTTTCTTCTGATGATCCCAGCTCAAGGGGGCTTGCTGTTGCGAACTTGTAGCCGTTCTTGACGAACATTTCCAAGCCGTTCGCCAGCGACGCAATCACCTTTCCGTCTTTTCGCACGGCAATCCATGTAGACGCTTTGGTGGTATCGGTCGGGTTCACCCTAAGTAATGCGGCTGCATGATCCCCAATCGGCTTTTTCAACCCGGATTCGAGCCTGCCGACAGGACCATCAAGCCTCGCCGATATAGGCTTTCCGTACAGCTCTGGCTCGCCATAGACGTTATTCCCGATAACGGAACCCAGTACCAGTTCCGCCAACGGGATTGAAGCATTCCCCTCTCCCGAAGGTAGACGCTCAGCGTCAAAACCCTCTGTTTGCTCCGTAACGGGAAGGGTTCCATCTGCCTTATGCTCTACCTCAACACGAAACTCGGGAAGCATCCCAAAACGCACATCGCTTGCACCGTCAACCTCTTTGTCAACTTCCCCACCTTCGGCGGGAGGTGGTAACGACGGGCGGAAAAAGCTCTTACCGCCGTAATAGGAAAAGTCTTTCCTGATACCCTTGGCTCTACCCTCACTGTCGATGAATCCGCCAGCCGCCAAGAACTTGAACGGGTCGAGCTTCCCAATAGGCACATTTCCAACATGGGCACTGAAAATAGACTCTCCCGACTTATTGCGACGGAAAGGAAGGGCGGGGTGTAGGGTGTCGAGCTTTTTGACACCAACACTGTCTTCCAACGTGCCCCAAAACTCACTGTTGGAAACAGCAGACATGTAGTCTTCAAGATTGACTGTCTCGTAGTCTTTGCCGTCCGAAAAAACCTCTTTCGGCAGAATGTTTGCGTCGCGCTGTGCCGGACCAGCATAAATCCGAGTGCCTGACGTTGCCGTGTGTTGAGCCACTGAGCGCAAGACCATGCTTTGATCCTGATCCCGCAACACAATCTCATTACCGCGTCGGTTCGTTAGACGAGCAGACTCATCCAACACCAAGTCCGCGCCCTGCGAAGACGACGCGACAATGTTGCCCGGTTCCATGTGACGGAGCTTGAAGCGCGCCCTATCCGCTGACCCTTTGACGAGCATTCTGGCACCGTAGGTGTCCATCCCTTCGCCATGTTCAAACTCCTGTGCAGGCAACCAGTCATGCGCCAAACCCGGAGGGGGTGGAAACCAGTTGAGGATAAGAGGACGCCGCGCTGATGCCTGCCCACTGGAATTGCTCGAAATCCAACCGACGACACAGAAATCCCCGACGCACGGCATCATGCCAAGAAAAGACCGTGTACCGCCGCCAGGGTAGGTGATTGGTGCGGGGAATTGATCTTTGTTTTCACCACCAACGGATCCCGCAAGACCTTGCAGGGTCGCCGTGTGGTTTTCGTAGTCGATGAAAATCACTTTGCAAATCGCAAGACCCCACTGAGACCAACCCGTCCCCGTCTTGGAGGATTCAAGCTCTGTTTGCTTGCGATACTGAAGATCGATTGAGTCCGTCATTGGCGCCTCCCAAAAGATTCTACCCAATGGAAGCTATAGGCAAACCAACCGTCAAAAGGGGTGGAGATCAATCGTCAATCACGATGTCGATACCACCCTCGTTAGAAGCGACTTCTTCTTCACCCTCGTCTTGCGTGCCACCACCCAAAAAATTTGCCGCTGTCTGATTCCCTTGAAGGTAGTCAGCCCGATCTTGCGCTTCGCGCGCATCCCTATCCGCTTGTGACAATGAAGGATCCCAAGGATCGCCTCGGTCGAGAGATTTCTGGTTGAGCGCAACTTGCATCTTCGCCGCTTCGAGCTTGCTAAAGGCCGCCGCCAACTGCGGGTCGTCTGGAACCTCACCCCCAAAGGCTCTGCCCCATTGCTGAAACTTATCGATGGCATCGCGAAATACGCTGTCTTCCCCCCAACCTTTCCCAATGGCTTCAAAATCGATGTTGGCGCGAGGCTTCTCTTTCTTACCGCGATATTCATCCTGAATCTGGAAATGTGGCCCAGCGGATTCAGCGATTTGCTGTTGAACAGTCTTGACGACGTTGGACTGCATTTGACCATCTGCACCTTCGGGCATCACATAGATGAAAGAGTTTTCATCTCCGGCCTGAAGGCGAACCATCGAATCCCAAAGCACCTCATCCCCAACTGTGGGATCAGCACCTTTACTCCTACCTGGAATGATATCTGCCAGACTTCGCGCAGCGTTCAAAGGGTTGGTGTAAGTGCCGGGTGTGTCATCACGATTAAAGTGGTTGATCAAACCCAACCCAATCAGGTTTTTCAGCTCAGGTTTGGAGGGTGCAACTTTAGACCCAGACTTACCGTCAATAATCGTTTGAACACTTACAACCTTGTTTCCGTCTTCCTCTTTCTGCTTGACCTTTAGCATCTTCATAATGCGGGTAAAGGCGGAGGGGTTGTCCGTTTGCATAGTCATGATAGCTTCAATCATGTTGTTTTCGCCGTCATCCAAATGAGTGTTCTCACGAATCGCTTTACCGCCCCTCTTCAAAAGCTGTCTCACAAAACCATCCACAATAGAGTCATCTAACTCTGTCAGGGGGTCTTTTGAGATGAGTTGGTCTAAGGTGCCGTTCTCGCCAACAGACACACCTCGTCCGTAGGCGTAGCTTCCGAACACTTGGTATCCACCCTCATCGCTGATTGGGAACACAGGTGTCAACACGTTGGACATTTTCGCGTAAACGCCCTTGCCTTTGAACTTATTGCTGTTGGTCATGCTTAGGTAGCTGAGGCGGAACCCGCCGCTCTTTTTGAGCTTCTTATTGTACCTGACACCGAGCAACTGGTTGAGGTTCTTCATGAACTCATCAAACTTAGAAAACTCTTCGATACCCTTTAGTTGCTCAGGCTTATCTCTGTACTGCTTTGTCATGAACTTTCGATGCGTTCTATTCCACTCATCCAAGGCGATCTCAAGGCACTTAAAAATCCTCGCAGACAAACGCTTTGAAAAGTCGCCATGAAAATATTTCTGGAACTTGTCGATATCAATTTTCTTGGTATCCAAACTCGATGTCCGTGGCGGCGAGCCAAGTTTCCCACGAGCGTTTTTGTAATATGAACCCCCACCGAGATAGATCCCAATCTGACCCATCGGGACGTCAGCCAACTTCGCGCTTCCTTTGGAAGTAGCCTGACCGTCCGCCCCATAATCTGCAATCTGCATCCGTAAGGATTTGTTTGAAGAGGCATATTTAGCGTTGTATTCGTCAACAGTCAGATTGCTGGGATTGAACGGCGGGAGGTCGTAAGCCTTACTGGTATTGACCCCCGCAGCAATCTTGATCGGTTGAGAAATCTTGTGCCCTTGTAACGCCTTACCTGGCAACTGAAGGGTGTCTACTTGTTCAATGATGTGATTGTAGAACGTCCCGTAAAGAGACCCCTCTAAGTCCAGAGCATCCATCCGTTCTTCAATGTAGTTACTGATCGCTATTGCGTACTCACCCTTCGTTACTGCATCCACACTCGACTTGACCGGTCTGCTGAATTTTTGAGGTACGAGTGCATGGAGCTGTAAAGGAAACTTAGAAAACGAGAACGTCCGAATCTCGTCGGTATGCTTGTCTTCGACGAGACCCCCCGACCCTGCGATACGAAAAGTCCTAACATTTTTGTCTGGGTTTTTGTCTATCTCAACGTATCGCACCCTGAGCTTCGGACTCTGCACTTCATTCCCAGGATTGAGTGGCGAATCAGCCTTTTTGAAAATTTCACCATCGAAGGTATTAAACGCATTGGGTGCAGCGTCGGTCGTGTGACCCCCGTTTGACTTTTGTGTGGCAGTCAAGTTGTTTGGTGACTGGTCATTCGGATTTGGGTGGCTCGACGAGAAATAACGGTAGTAACCTGGGGTAGATGCGTTGCTAAAGTTGGCTTTTTTGTCTCCAAGCAAGTCGAGAATCCTTGCTGAGTTTAGCATATCGGGTTCTGGGTTCGTTTTATCCGCGACAACATCGATCAGCGACATCAAGTCAAAAACTGTCGCCGTGTCATCAAGGTTGGCACCCTTACCGAATATTTTATCTTTAAGTTCTTGGTCGTAGTCCTTTATCGCGTCTTTCCACTTCTGAGTGTCAGTAACGTCAACCACTGTTGTCTTGAAATCTTCTTTTCCCTCATTCACCTTTTTCAGAAACTTGTTCCAGCTCTTCATCTGATCTTTGATGGTTTTCAAATCGAGTTTTACATACTTCCACGTCGCGGTCTGCTGCCCTTGTGGTTTACGCTCAATGGGAATATAAACATCGATGTCACCACTACCCTCAGCGGCAAACCACGCATCAACTGCCTTGGCTGATTGAAACTGACCCGCCACGTTGCCACCGTTTGACGTATCAACTGTTTTGACCAACGGCCCCGTAAGAGGACCGTTTTTGCCTTTGAGATCAAGACCAGCTAAGCCTGCTTCGATGGTTTGATTCAAGGGGTGTTTATTGTTGTGACCCGACAACAGTGCGACAAGGTTTCTCACGTCAGTCAAGTTCGACAAGTCCGTCACGTCTTGCCCTAACGCCCAAATCAGTGGCGACACAGCAAGTGGGTCCAATGCCATGACGACATTTGGAAAACCTGCCAAGTAAAACTCCCCGTCATCACCTCTCCTGCGTACAAGGGGCACGCCAGGCAAATCTGGACGGCTTAGGGTCACGGCTTTCAATCCGTTTGTCAGGTTGTCTGTTGGTGAGCTACCCGATCCAGAATCAACTTTGAACAGCGAGGGGTCGCCTGGGGGCAAAAATTTCTTTCGCATCGCGACACACTGCAAGCTCGTGGTGCATTGACCCCCGTAAGAGAATGAGTGCGACATTGACTTGATGTAAAAGAAGCAGTCCAAGTGCTTCACGTACACGGGGTAGCCAGGACGAAGCTCTGGTCGTAGCGGGATCGTGATATTCGCTGTCTCCATGGCTTCATTTAGAATGTCAATCCGTGCCACGGCTGCCCAAAAAGCACCCCGAGCATCAGAGTAAAACTGTGCGTCAAAGTCACCCGGTCGCCACCCATACTTGGCAACCAATCGGTAATCGATGTACTGACCTCGGATTCCCCATTCACCTTCCAGACTAAGCCCTTTCCAGTTTGAGAACTGCCCTGACTTCACTGTCATGTAAGTACACTGCGGCTCAGCACTTGCCCGTGTCAGCGAGATAATGTCCAAGGGTTCAATGTTATACGCGGGAAGGTTCCGCGTATCCATGTTGTATAGCGGGGGCTTGAATACGAGATCGCCGTCAACGTCCTGATAAAACTCAAACCCGACCGCTGTGGATGCCGCCGCCGCAATGTCCAACTTGGACGTGTAGTTCGACTCCCACAGATTGACGCTACCCCACTGTCCAATATCGTTCACAAACGCCTTGAGTTGAGCGGCAGATACGGCATACCCGGATTTCTCACCGGCACGCGGCACCCATTCCAACATCGCTTGACTCAATGATCGGTATCGATACTGAGTACCTGACACGTCTTTGCTTCGGGGAGTGTCCCAAGATTGGTCTGCACGAAGGGGTTCAACCGGTTGAGTGCCCTGAGAGCGAATATGCCTCAGATTGATTTCCGCTGCCCTTTTCAACTGCTTGGTCGTCATTCGACCAACCATCGCAGTTTGGGCAGTGTTCAACATTTCTCCATTCACACCAAACATGCGGAGGTTATACATTTTTGATTGAAAACGCTTTTCCCAGTACATCTGGGCCTGCTCAAACAGCGATGACCCCGAATCAAAGAACTTCTTAGACTGGTTTGAGCTGGAACTAAGTGCAAAAGCGACACCGCCAGCAGCACCCGCCGTGTCCTTGTAGAGCGAATAGATAATCGAAAACGGGGTCATGTTCGTGAAGTTATGACCCACCAAGCTCATCTTGAGTTTTGATCCCGTCGGGCGTGTACCGAACAGCGAGGCGTTTGTGCTGATGTCGTGGTATTGCCAAAAATGCAGCATCCCCGAACAGCTCATGTTGATGGAGTAGAAACCACCGCTGTATTCGAGATTTGCAGTCGTCGTAACGCCGTGAAAACAGTGGTAGTAGGGTCGAAGCGCAAGGTTTTCTATCTCATCGCCAAGCACTTGCTTCAACGCGTCCAACTCTGGACCAGATAGGGTCTTTG
>MDTC01023755.1_pt1 | contig 38616 bp, 33 predicted proteins | sample 811181 | NCBI WGS metagenome assembly MDTC01 (sample SAMN05326644, study PRJNA326480) | marine metagenome | isolation source: seawater | place: Pacific Ocean: North | collected 2011
CAGATATTCACTGATACGCGGTTCAATCTCGATAGCCAGCGCACCGTCACCCGCCGATGTCTCAAACCCGATAAAAAAGTTCCAGGCCAGCGGCGTCACGATGTAATAGACCATCGCCGCTCCCAGAAAGAACAGTACCGGTGTCGCGATTAGGAACGGCAGAAAGGCGCGCTTCTCATTACGATAAAGCGCCGGTGCCATAAATTTCCATATCTGGATACTGATGATTGGAAACGACACACAAAGAGCGGTGAAAAAGCCCACCTTGATTTGCGTGAAAAACCCTTCGTGAAGGGCAGTGAAAATCATGCGCCCACCGCCCTTTTCTTCAAGGATATCAGCTAGAGGCGCCTGCAAAAAAACAAACACATGGCTGGAGATACTATTATTCACGCCACCACCAGGCATGGGCGCAACACAGATTAAAAACAGCATAACAAAAGCCAGAAGCGCCACCCCAAGACGATTGCGCAATTCTGTCAGATGCTCAATCAGCGTCATCTGGCCGCCTGCACCTTCATCCTCCGCTTTGGTTTCGGTATCGTCGATCATGACGGATCAGCTTTATATTTTTTGCTATTAGTAGCTGATTTGGCTACTTTCTTTGCCACTTTGCCGGCAGATGTTTTCAAAGCCGATTTTTTGCCACGTGCTGCGGCCATCTGCCCGGAAGCCGTCTTTTTCGCCACTCGCGACTTTGCTTTGGCGGCCTTGGTGGGTGTTTTCGCCGTCAGAGGTTGGTCTGGTGACGCTATGGCGGCGGATGGCGCTATACCTTTTTCCGCAATGCCCCCGATCTCACGACCGGATGCGCGCGCCAGATTGGTAATCTCGTCCACCGCAGCAGCCGTATTTTCACCGTGCATGGCCTCACGCGCATCTTTTACGGATGCGCCAAGATCACCATCTGGGTCAATTGCATCAGCCACGGCGCCAAGGTCACCGGAACGCGCCTTTGATATTGCCTGCTTCACCTCTGCAACTTCAGCATCCACGGCGATCTGGTTCATTCCATCGGTAAATTCACGGGCAACCGAGCGCATCTGGCGCGTCAGCTTGGTAAAACTCCGCAGCATCGCGGGAAGTTCCTTCGGGCCGACAACCATCACCAGGACGAAAGCGACTAACAGAAATTCCCATCCACCGATGTCCAGCATCAGAGAATCCTAACTAGCTTTTCTTTGCCGCTTTTTTCTTCGCAGCCTTCTTCTTGGCAACCTTCTTCTTGGCAGTTGCCTTTTTGGCTGGCGCCTTTTTGCGCGTTGTCGCCTTTTTGACAGGTGCCGGCGTTTCCTCGATTACCTCGACATCATCTTCAGCACTGTCCGCGTCCTCTTCTTGGCCCTTAAGACCAGTCTTGAAACTGCGAAGTCCCTTACCAAAATCACCCATGATCGACGAAATCTTGCCACGACCGCCAAAAAGCAGCAGGACAACGGCCAAGACAACAAGCCAGTGCATAATGCTGAACGTACCCATTGTGTATCCTTTGAATTAGGTTCCCGTAGGGCAATGTTAACGCCCTATTGACTAGTGTGGAGAATATAGACAGGCATTGAACGTTGAACAAGCCATGGTTAAACCTCGTAGGCACAAGATTGTCTTTGTGGAATTTCCTCGCTACATAGGCCAGCACCTGCACAACATCTATGTAGCTGATGACACAAGAATGACACCTCATATTCTAGGTGACGGGAATACGAATGCCTGTGAAGGATCAACGGTAATGCGCACCTTGCTGCCAGTTTGCAAAGAATTCAGGCCGGGGACACGGGCATGCAGATGCAACTCGTTCGTACCGGTTGGTACTGACAGATGGATCAGAGACGCACGCCCCAAAAGCCGCGCTTCCATTACCTCAGCATTTGCGCCAGTGCTGTCCGGCTCAATGAACAGGGCTTCGTAACGAATAACAATCAAAACCCATTGGCCTTCCAAACAGTCCTCTGGCGCTTCAAAGTTACCAAGTACTGTTTGAATCCTGCCATAGGATACGACGCCTTCGATCTGGTTCACTTCACCAAAAAACTCGGCCACAAATGCACTGTTCGGCTGGCAATAGAGGTTGACCGGCCTGCCTGTCTGCTGTACCTGCCCATTGCGCAGCACAACAATATTATCAGACATGAACATCGCTTCTTCAGAATCATGCGTGACCATCAATGCAGCTGTTTCTGACGCTTTCAGTACATGCAGCATTTGATCTCGGATCCTTTCACGCAGGCGGCTATCGAGTCCAGCGTAAGGCTCGTCTAGCAAAATCACGGATGGCTTCGGGGCCAGCGCGCGCGCCAGTGCAACACGCTGCTGCTGACCGCCCGATAATTCGTGCGGATAGGTATCCGCCAAAGATTCAAGGTCTGTCTCGGCAAGTACATCCAATCCCCGCCGGATGGCTGCGCTTCCCTTGTCTTTAAGGCCAAATATCACATTCTCAAGAACACTCAGATGTGGAAACAGAGCATAATCCTGAAACATGTACCCGACGCCGCGGTCTTCTGGCGGCATATTGTAAGTAGCGTCGGAAAGCAATTTGCCATCAAGCCAGATGTCACCACCGCGCGGCCGTTCTAAACCAGCAGCGAGACGTAGCATGGTTGTCTTACCACAACCTGATGGTCCAAGCAGCGTCACGACCTCACCACGTTCGACAGTAAAACTCACCTCGTCAACGGACAAGCTGCCATTATAGGCGTGCACGACATCGCGAAAATTAAGCATTGCCGTCCTCAACCCCTTCCCGCTCGGGATCATCATCCGGGTCAGCGTCAAACCCAACTTCCATCAATGCATCTTCAAGCAGATCCGTATTGGTATCCAGCCCATCATCATCAACTGCACTGGGCGCGTCATCATCAACCCGGTCAATGAGACCACCAATGACCTGACCCTTGCGCAGCAGGCCGGATGACTTGAGATCATCAAGTCCGGGCAAATCACCCAGATCGGCAAGCCCAAAATGGTCTAGAAAGGCAGGGCTTGTACCCCATGTTAGCGGTCGCCCCGGTGTCCGCCGGCGACCGCGTGGTTTAATCCATCCGAGCTCCAGTAAAATATCGATAGTCCCGCGCGACAGGCTGATGCCGCGAATCTCTTCAATCTCGGCGCGTGTGATTGGCTGGTGATAAGCAACGATGGCAAGCACCTCCAGGGCAGCACGAGACAATGGCCGTTCCACCTTTTGGCGTATGTTGAGATGAGTCGCAATTTCGGCCCTTGTACGAAAGGCCCAACAATCACCAATCTGGCACAGCTCTATTCCACTGGTTTCATCAAACCGCTTGTGAATGGCCGAAATCAATGGTGCCAGTTCGACATCATGGGGAATATGATTGCGCAGTTCGACTTCACGCGTCGGCTTCTCTGAGGCAAAAATCAACGCTTCAATTATCGCGGCCCATTGCTGGTTTGTGGCGTCCTCAATCGTCATGACTGGTCCTTTGTCCGCAGAAAAATGGGCGCAAACCGACTATCCTGTCGCAGCCGTAAAATGCCTTCTTTTGCCAATTCCAGCGAGGCGGCAAAATGCGATGCTGTTGCTGAACGACGATCAAGCGGTGTCTTCAGATTTTCCGGTAGGAACGTTTCGAGGATGGTCCACTCCGGAATGGATCCGACCAGACGTCGCAACCGTGCGGCCGCTTCTTGAACTGAATAGAGCCGTGTTGCCGCAATTGTCAGCGTGCTATTTTCTACGCCTGACTGAATTGACCCGTAACAGGCCAGAAGATCATAAAGGCTAGCTGTCCAAACCGGGTCACTGACACTTTCGAAGCGTTCTATCACGCCGCGGGCAAAGCGTTGCTGGCCAAGGCGCGGCATACTTATCAAACGTTTGGCAGCCTGTTGCATCGACTCAAGACGTATCAGCTGATATTTCAGCGCGTCGGTCATGTCGATGACTTCTTCTGCCTGCTCAGGTTCCGGATCGGGCAGCAATAGGCGCGATTTGAGATAGGCGAGCCAAGCTGCAGTCACCAGATAATCGGCGGCCACTTCCATATCCAGCTTACGGGCACTCTCGACAAATTCGAGATATTGTTCTGCGAGCGGCAGAATCGCAATTTTTGACAAGTCAACCTTCTGGTCGCGCGACAGTGCCAGTAAAAGGTCTATCGGCCCTTCAAACCCATCAAGATTTACAAATAGTGAGAGCTGTTTAGGCGCTGCGGGTGGCCTTACATCATCTTCAAAATTGTCAGCAATTGCTTCAGACATGGACGAGCCTAATCCGACAACAGGTTGAATTTGCGTAAGATACAATCCTGTCCGGCACGTTTCAGATTGGCGCACAATGAGTCCGCATCCGGTCGCGGCAAGGGTTCGCTGACAACCCGCCAGAAGACACCGTTATCCCCTGTATCCACTTTCATCGTGCCAAGCGTTGCCCCTTTGAGGCGGCTGTTATGCTTCTGGCTCATCAACCCGGCCTGCTCAACTGCTTTTCCTGACTCCCGAAACGCCGCCAGTTGGACGATATAAAAAGGTTCCTCGTCGGAAGAGACCATTTTGAGACGCTTGCCAGCATCAGGTTTGGGTGCTGGCACCGCCTTTGTCGAACGTCCTGCATCATTACCCTCTTGGCCATTGCCTATTTCGTCATCTTTCCTACCTGTTGCGCCTGCGGCGTTTTTATCTGTCACTGTAAGGTCGGTAACGGATATATCGTTCGATACCTGTTTCCCTGACCCAGCCGATAGCCGTACTTTTTTGCCTCCGGCTTCTGCACTTTGCGTTTCTGCCACGTCGCTATTGGCAGCATTGTCCGAATGACCGGCGACCGGCGTCGGCTCCTTTGCAACTTCCGGCGTTGCATTGCTTATCATGGGCGATGGCGGCATTTCGGGGGCCGCAGATGGCGGACGCAACCTTTCCGGTTGATCCTTTTGCGGCAAAACATCCGTTAGCATAGCCATGACTGTAGTGTCCTGATGCGGAATTTCCATCCCGCCGGCATTTTTCGGCTTTTCTTTGAAAGGGCGTGTATCGGCCTTGATCATCACTACATCCAAAACCGGATTCTGCAGAAATTGAGGCGCGATAACAACGAACCCAGCCATCAGAACGAGGACAACAAGACCCGCAGCCAAAAGTTTCAGCCACAGCGGGTTTTTATGCTGTACTCCTTCACGCGGCATGCGGTCTACATCTCCTCCCGTGCAGTGATGGACAGAACACCGAGGCCCGATCTAATCACCAAAGCTGTTGCCTTGACAAGACAGAGACGTGCGGCGGTCAATCCGGCGTCATCTTCGCGGATAAATCGCAATTCAGGGGCTTCGCGGCCCGCCGTCCACAGCGAGTGGAATGTGGCAGCTAGATCCATCAGAAAAAAGGCGACGCGGTGCGGTTCATGCGACTGCGCCGCCGACACCACTAGGCGGGGCCAGCTGGCCAGCGCCTTGATCACCGCCATCTCTGCCGGTGCTATAAGCCTGTCGAGATCGGCGGCAGTGTCGGCCTGCGGAGCCTGACGCAGCACCGAACATGCGCGCGCGTGCGCGTACTGGACGTAGAAGACCGGGTTGTCGCGTGATTGCTCCGTGACCTTGGCATAGTCGAAATCCAGCGTCTGGTCACTGCGCCGCGTCAGCATGATGAAGCGGATGACATCCGCCCCGACCGTATCAATGACATCGCGCACGGTAATAAAGGTGCCTGCTCGCTTGGACATTTTTACCGGCTTGCCCTGCTCCATCAGGTTTACAAGCTGGCACAGCCGGATATCAAGCATATCCTTTTTGCCAGACAGGGCCTCGACAGCGGCCTTCATCCGTTTCACATACCCGCCATGGTCGACGCCAAAAATATTGACCAGCGGCCCGTCTGTCCGATCCAGCTTATCCATATGATAGGCAACATCGGATGCAAAATAGGTCCAACTGCCATCAGATTTCTGCAACGGACGGTCGGTATCATCACCAAACTCAGAAGCCCGAAACAACAACTGCTTGCGCGGTTCCCAGTCTTCTGGCTCCTTGCCCTTGGGCGGCTGTAAGACACCGCGATAGACATCATTCTGTTTCACCAGCCTGTCTACCGCAGCCTGCACCGCACCGCTTTCCACGAGACTGCGCTCCGAGGAAAACCGGTCCATCCTGATGCCAAGTGCCTGCAGGTCCTCGGCAATGCCGTCCATGATGGCTTCTATCGCAAAACTGCGTACTGCCGGCAACCATTCGCTTTCATCAGCATCGAGATACTTGTTCCCGACCTTTTCCGCAAGCTCCGCGCCCACCCCGACAAGATAGGCCCCAGGATAGAGACCAGAGGGGATCTCGCCAACTTCCTCGCCAAGCGCCTCGCGATAGCGCAGATAGGCGGATCGCGCCAGCACATCCACTTGCCCGCCAGCGTCATTTACATAATATTCTCGAATGACATTCCAGCCGCAGAATTCTAGCAGGCTGGCCATTGAGTCCCCAAGCACGGCTCCGCGCGCATGTGCGGCATGGAGAGGTCCTGTCGGGTTCGCCGAGACATATTCCACATTCATTTGTCGGCCCTGCCCGCTGTTATTGCGGCCATAATCATCGCCGGCAGTTATGATAGCGGTCAGTTCAGCCGCCCACAATGCTGGATTGACCCGAATATTGATAAAGCCGGGACCAGCAATTTCAATACCAGTCACGCCATCAATGGCCTGCAAACGAGCGGCAAACTGCGCTGCCAGATCGCGAGGTTTTGCGCCAACCGGCTTGGCCAGAACCATCGCCGCATTACAGGCCAGATCGCCATGCGACGCGTCGCGCGGCAATTCAAACACAACCCTCCCTGTATCAACATCTGTCGGCAGAATTCCTTCAACCATCATAGATTCAACAATATATTTGAATTCGGCTTCAAACAGATTGAAAATATTCATATTCATCTCAAAATCGGGCCAAGCTCGAAAAGGCGTTCATGTTCAAGGATAGCGTAGCGGTCCGTCATCGAGGCAATATAGTCGGCAATGATTCTGGCGCGGTCACCAACAGCAAGTGTGTCAATCGCAGTGTCCTTTCCGCCCTGCCATTCCAGCGGTAGGGTGTTATTCTCGGACATAAACAAATTGAACAGGTCTGTCACCACCCGTTTTGCCTTGCTCGTCATACGATTGACCTTGTAATGCCGCCACATATTAGTGAAAAGAAAGCCCCGCAGCACCTCAAGGTCCGCCGCCATACTATCGCTGAAACCGATCACCGGCATATTGTGGTGGCGAATGACATCGGCACTGTCAGCTGCCAGCACCTCAAGGCGCGCGGCTGATGTCATCAGCAGGTCGCTGACAAATACAGTGATTAGCCGGCGGACAAGCTCATGCGTCAGGCGGCTTTCCTCTAGATTGCCATGTTCGGTTTTGATGCCGCCCAGAATGGTTGACACCTGAGGTAGGTCAGCGATATCGCAAAAACCAAACAAACCGGCACGCAAGGCATCGTCGAAATCATGCGACAGATAGGCGATGTCGTCGGCAAGGTTGGCAAGCTGCGCCTCAGCAGAGGCGTAATGCGCGAGCTGCAGGTCACAGCCGGCATCCAGCGCGGCGATGGCTGGCCGGACATCCATTCGATCGGTGATTGGCCCATTATGTTTGACCACGCCCTCCAGCGTTTCCCAAGTCAGGTTCAGCCCGTCAAACTGTGCATAGCGCCGCTCAAGGCTAGTCAGCACACGTACCGTTTGCTCATTGTGATCGAAGCCGCCATAACCCTGCATCGCATTGCCAAGCGCCTCTTCACCGGCATGTCCAAAAGGGGTATGGCCGAGATCATGCGCCAGCGCCACAGCTTCTGCTAGATCGTCATTTAACCGCAATGCGCGCGCCATTGACCGCGCGATCTGTGCGACTTCGATAGAATGCGTCATGCGTGTGCGAAAGTAATCCCCCTCATGATATACAAATACCTGAGTTTTGTGTTTCAGCTTGCGAAACGCACCCGAATGCAAGATGCGGTCACGATCACGCTGGTAAGGCGTGCGCGATGCAAGGCTGGACAACGCATGCCCAGAATACTCAATTTCAACAAATTGGCGACCACGGCTCGCTGGCCCGTGACTGGCATAGACGACAAGATCTCTTGTTTCGTGGGTTGCTTTCACAACGCGTCAGCCTAGCTCGGGTTGGTGGAAAATTCTTGTTTACGTTACGCGCTCAAATGCGTTTTCTCAATTGCTAAAGCGCCAATATCAGTGTGACGCTAGGTCATTGTGTGGCTTGATTTCCAAATTTTGAACGGTCATATTCGTGCCTTAGCCGTCGCGTAACGCTGCGGCCTCGGCAACAGGGGAATTCTGCCCACGATGGATGATAGACGCCTTGGAGAAACAACAGAAAACGGTGGCTTCAGCCTGAGTGAAGCTGCCGCAACGCGCATTACAGCGATGCTGGAAAACGAGCCTGAAGGCAGCTTTTTCAGGGTGGCAGTAAATGGTGGCGGCTGTTCCGGTTTCCAGTATGAATTCAGCATTGATACTGAACGCCGCGAGGATGATCTCGAATTTGTCAGCAACGAGGTCGGTGTGGTGATCGATGACATGTCGCTGGAGCTGGTGGATAACGGCCAGCTGGATTTTGTACAGGATTTGATGGGCGCCTATTTCGCGGTCACCAATCCCAATGCCACGGCGTCCTGCGGCTGCGGCACCTCGTTCTCTGTCTGACACACCATGCGCATTGCAAGCTGGAATGTGAATTCGGCCAAGGCGCGTCAGGGCCATATTCTGGATTATCTGAAAGCAGGCCGTGCCGATGTGCTGCTTATCCAGGAAACAAAAACGCAGGATGTCAATTTCCCAGTTGATCTTTATGATGACGCTGGTTGGAACGTCGTGTTCCACGGGCAAAAAAGCTATAATGGTGTCGCTATCGCGGCACGCCAGCCGCTTACAGATGTGGTTTATGGTTTGCCGGGCGATTACGAGGATGAGCAGGCCCGTTACATGGAAGCCACTGTTGGCGGCGTACGCGTCGCCACGATCTACCTGCCGAATGGCAATCCGGCTCCAGGGCCGAAATTTGATTACAAACTTGCGTGGATGGGTCGGCTGAATGCACGGGCTAAAGCCCTGTTGCAAGATGAAATACCGGTCGTCCTTGCCGGTGATTTCAATGTCATTCCACAGGATATTGACTGCTATGACCCGCCGGGCTGGGAAGGTGATGCGCTCACGCGTGCTGAAAGCCGCGCCGCCTTTAATCGGCTGTCATTTCTTGGCTATACCGATGCCCTGCGGGCCTGCCACCCCGGACAAGTGCTTTACAGCTATTGGGACTATCAGGCCGGCGCGTGGCAAAAGGATAATGGAGTCCGCATCGACCATCTAATGCTGTCCCCCGAAGCCGCCGACAGGTTGGTCGTAGCCGAGGTAGATAAAGTACCACGCGGGTTGGAAAAACCGTCAGATCATACTCCTGTCTGGTTAGAGCTGCGGGAATAACGATCCAGATCGGCGCGCGTTATCACATGCACTAAGGCGCTATTCAATCAGATCAGTATCGCTGTCACGGGACCGGACAGCGCCGGGATGGGTGGTTGCCCCGGATAATGCCGAGCCTACTGTCGGCAATTACTTCCACAACGTCGCGCTCAGTCCAACTTCAGGCTTTGGCGGCCATTTGGATTGCAGTGCCGTGATCTCATCCGTGTCCACTGCAACCTCTATCATTCCGGCAACCACATCAATGATGATCTGATCACCATCCTTCAGGAGCGCAATCGCCCCCATTGCCGCTTTTGGCCCAATCTGGCAAACACAGAACCCGCACACCATCCCGTCCAGCCAGCCATTAGTAATCACCGCAACTTTCTCGCCTGCCCCCTGCCCGAAAAGTGCGGCAGAAACATGCAAGCATTTCAGGCATGCCAGAGCAATCCTGCGGCCCGTTATATCGCACCACAAAGACATCGCCTTCACAAAAATCGCCCTGCCGCACTGTAGGCAGCGCTATGTTGTCCGTCGCCGTCTCATTCCGGCTGGTTACGACATCGACAAATGGCTGCAAGATCTGTGCGTCCGTCAACCCCAGCGCATGCAGGCGCGCCCTATGAAGAGTGCGTGCGGGACTTATATGGTGTCGGCAGTCAGGTCAGCCGGCTTGCCGCTGTCATCCGCTACGATGGCTGTTGGCAGGTGTAAAGCCAGTGCGCATTGCCACACGCGGCTCATTGACCCACAAGGTTCCACCAGGATGCATACCCGCCCCCTGCACAGCCGATACTGCCGAGCAGCGCATCCTGTTCAACAGCCGTGTACTGGCATCACCAACCGAAGGATGCGCGCCGCCATTGGCTCCCACTTCGGTGTCCCAAGCTAGCTTCCGCTGTTTAACTACAGATGAATCTTCAAGTTGCAAGCAATTGATTTCATTTGCATTCAAATCCACGATGATATCATCGTTCTCAGTAATCAGCCCGATGGGACCACCGACCGCCGCCTCTGGACCGACGTGGCCGATAACAAGGCCAACAGATCCACCAGAAAAGCGACCATCTGTCATTAGGCCGACAACAATACCGCGTTCTCGGCAAAGGGTAGTGATACGCGAGGTTGAATCCAGCATCTCCGGCATACCGGGACCACCGACAGGGCCCTCATACCGCACGATGATCATATCATTGTTGCGGAAATGGTCCGGGTTGCTGTCCAGCATTTCCAGAAGATTTTGCTCACCATCAAAAATCCGCGCCTTGCCTTCAAAGCGATTATTCTCTAGTCCACCTTCGACACCGGCTAGTTTCAGCACGGCGCTGAATTCCGGCGACAGATTACCGCCAAGAACACGCAAACCGCCAGTTGGCTTGTAGGGCGCCTTGACACTATAAATGACCTCGCCGTCAGGAGCTGGTGGGGCCAACTGCACCACTTGTTCGGCCAGTGTCTCGCCGGTACAGGTCATGGCATCACCATTCAACAATCCGGCATCCATCAAATCCTTCACAAAGACTTGGACACCGCCCTTGGCATCGATATCTACCATTGAATACTTACCAAACGGTCGTGCATCAACAATCACCGGCACCACATCGCGCGACAGATGATTGAACTCTTCGGCACTCATGACATCCTTGCGGAAATCCGAATAGCCGGCTGCACGGGCGATTTCCGGCGCATGCAACATAACATTAGTCGAGCCACCGACCGCCATTGATACGATGATGGCATTCCGGATGGACTCACTCGTCACAATGTCGCGCGGCTTGATGTCGTTTTGGATCATATTTTCAAGGTGGCTAATTAACTGGTCAGGGAATTCGGTCAGACGACGCTCATCTTGAGATGCTGGCGAGACCATGTGCAACGGTTGCATGCCGACGACACCAATGAATGTCTGCATGGTGTTATAGGTGAACATGCCGCCGCAGCTACCAAAGCCAGGACAGGCTTCTAGCGCGACGCGACGCTTCATTTCCTCGTCATTGCTGCCAGCCATCTGATAGCTAGTGATGATATCAATGGGATCACCCGTCTTTGAGTCTCGGCCCGGTCTAATGGACCCGTCTGACATGATGATTGCAGGCCTGTTATGTTCCAGTACCGCGGCCAAAGTGCCCACTGGAGGCTTGTCACAGGCCACGACAGCAATAATACCTTCAAGGCCCGTCGCGCTCAGATGTTCGCACAGCGAGTCATTTGTCACTTCACGACCGATCAGCGAATAGCGCATTTCCTTTGTACCATTGCGTATGCCGTCGGATGTGGCAATGGTGAATTCAGGCTGTACGAGACGCATTGACATCTTCTCGCTTTCGGTGCCAATCCGCCCCAGCAACGCGTCATGGATGATCTGCACTTTCGCGCCCACACCGATATAGCATTGTGAATCGCCCTTGTTACCAACAACGCCAACAGACGGTTCATGGATCAAGTCAACTGAAGTACCAAGTTCACGTGCGACGCCGAAAGTCTGCGAGTTGCGCCCCGGATTTTTGTCGATCAGGACTGTTTTTGAATTCTTCATAATTACCCCGAAGATCACATAATTAATGTTGGTCTAAAAACTGGCCCCGGCAGGAACCGGACGCAGAGAACAGATTAGCGCAGAGTTGCGAAAGCCTGCAAAATGAAAATCGACGTTCCCTCGGCGACAAGGGTCCGCCCTTCTATCCCAGACGCGCCAGCGCCGCCTCGATAGCGCTGCGCCGCCTATTTTCCTCATCAAGACGGCGCCGATTTTCCTCAACAACTGCCGCAGGCGCCTTTGCTACAAAACCGGGATTGTCCAGTTTGCGGGAAATCTTGGAAATTTCGTTTTCAACACCAGCTATTGTCTTTTGCAAGCGTGCGCGCTCTGCATCCAGATCAAGAATATCGGCCAGCGGCAGCCCAATATCGACTCCATCCACAGTGCCACGTGCAGTACCTTTTCCGAACCTCTCAACGGCCTCAACGTCGACGAGGCGCGCAAGGCGCAGCAGAGCCGGCATATTGTTGTCAATCGAACGCGCTTGCAAAGCTGAGAGTCCGCGCGTCTGCAACACAGGCTTCGCAGATAGCGGTACATTCATTTCGGACCGTACATGGCGGATGTCTGTAATCAGATTGATCAGGAAGCTGATTTCGGACGGTGCATCAGATTTGGCTATCGCTATGTGTTGCGGCCATGCTGCGTCAATCAGCAATAAGTCGCTGCCAAAGATTTTGTTATTTAACTCTTCAGTCAGATAAGGCATGAACGGATGCAGCATCCGCAGCGATGCTTCAAGCACCGTGGCCGCCGTGGCGCGCGTTTCATCCGCCTCACTAGTCAATTGTGGCTTGATCAGTTCGACATACCAATCACAGTAAGCGTTCCAGACAAAAGAGTAGATCGTGTCAGCGGCCTCATTAAATCGATAGGCTCCGATAGCAGCAGTCGTGCGCTTAATCGCGTTGTTAAATTCAGCAACGATCCAGCGATTAACCGGCTCGTTTACCTTTGCCAGATCAATGCTGTTCACACGTTCGGTGCAACCATTCATATCAAGGAACCGGCAGGCATTCCAGATTTTGGTAGCAAAGTTGCGGTAGCTTTCCAGCCGTGTTGTCGACATCTTTATGTCGCGGCCCTGCGCGGCCATCGCCGCAAGCGTAAAGCGCAACGGGTCGGCACCGTACTGATCGATTAGATCCAGCGGGTCCATTACATTGCCCTTTGATTTGGACATTTTCTGTCCATTCTCGTCGCGGACAAGCGCGTGGATATATACGTCCCGGAACGGGACCTCACCATCCATGACATAGATGCTCATCATCATCATGCGGGCGACCCAAAAAAAGATGATGTCGAACCCGGTGACAAGCACATCGCCAGGGTAATAACGTGCAAGATCGGCGCGCACCTCTGGTGTGTCATCGGGCCAGCCAAGGGTCGAGAAAGGCCATAATCCACTGGAAAACCATGTGTCCAGCACATCTTCGTCACGACGCAGCGCCACGTCCTCGCCATAGTGCGCGCGTGCGGCCGCCTCTGCCGCTGCGTCCTCTTCCGCGACAATAATATGGCCATCCGGACCGTACCATGCTGGGATACGATGCCCCCACCACAGCTGTCGCGAGATGCACCATGGCTGGATGTTTCGCATCCATTCAAAATATGTTTTTGACCAGCGTTCAGGCACAAATCGGGTGCGCCCTTTTTCCACAGCCTCGATGGCTGGCTTTGCAAGTTCGGCAGCGTTTACATACCATTGGTCCATCAGCCATGGCTCGATCACAACGCCGGACCGGTCACCATGGGGGACACTGTTCACCACTCTTTCCTCGCGCTCTACGAGCCCTTCGGCTGCCAGATCCTCTAGGATTTTCTTGCGGGCCTTATACCGGTCAAGGCCCTGATATTTTGAGGGTATTTCAGGGATGGCTTCCATCGTGGCATGGGCTGTCATCAGATTGATCAGAGGTAGATCATGACGGCGGCCGACTTCAAAGTCGTTGAAATCATGAGCGGGCGTAATCTTCACGGCACCTGATCCCTTTTCCGGGTCGGGATATTCATCAGCTATGATTGGGATCAACCGGTTTGACAACGGTAGAATACACATGCGCCCGACCAGGTGCCTATAGCGCTCATCGTCCGGATGCACGGCAACGGCGCCGTCTCCCAGCATGGTTTCCGGGCGGGTTGTGGCGATTGAGATATACTCGTCCTCTGTTCCATCAAGACGGTATTTCAGATGCCACATCGAGCTTTCCTGCTCGCGCTGTTCAACCTCTAGATCAGAGATAGCTGTCAGCAGTTTCGGATCCCAGTTAACCAATCTTTTATCACGATAAATCAGACCATCACGATGCATTTGCACGAATATTTTGATAACGGCCCGTGACAACCCGTCATCAAGGGTAAAGCGATTGCGATCCCAGTCAGGGGACGCGCCCAGCCGGCGCATCTGCCGCTGTATTGTGCCACCTGATTCGGCCTTCCATTCCCACATTCGTTCGATAAAGGCATCACGCCCCAAATCGCGTCGGTCAATGCCTTTTTCCGCAAGTTGACGTTCCACCACCATCTGCGTTGCGATACCGGCATGATCCTGCCCGGGTTGCCACAGCGTATCGCGCCCCTGCATCCGGTTGAACCGGATTAACAGATCCTGAAGCGTGAAGGTCAACGCATGCCCCATATGAAGACTGCCTGTCACATTTGGCGGCGGCATCATAATGGTATAGGGCGCCTTCTCCGACTTAGGGTCACAGGCAAACGCACCACTTTTTTCCCACCGGTCATACCAAGGGGCTTCGACAGCCTGTGGATCGTAGGTCTTGGGAAGTTTTGAATCTGACATGTCGATTTCTGAATTCTGACAGTTGGTAGCCTAACGGCCTTGCGCCGGTAGCCTTAGTTAACGACCTGCTCCGATACCCCTATTTCGGGTCGGAAACATCTGGTTTAGCAGTGTTTTTACGCATTATCCCACCGGCTTGCAACGGATCTTCAGTAGAGGTGACATTTTGCTCCTCAGTCCAGAGATCAATATGGACGCGGGCAAGCTGACGTAGCGCCTCGTGGTCGATTTCCAAACGACCATTTTCATCGATCAGACCCTTAACGGCCAGATCGTCCATAACGCGTTGAATCACCTTTTCAGATCCATCGGGGGATGGTTCCGGCGCGCGAATACCGGGCCGCGCAATGATGGGTTCCCGCTGGGTGCGCTCTTTATCCTGCTGCCGGGCAGCCTGATCACCCAACAAGCCAAAAGAATTGATCGGTTCATCGCTGCGGTAAAGCACGGCGCGTGGCGGATCTACTACTTTTCCATTGGCCACCTGGTCAGCTTCCGCTGCCAGCCGCTGAATAATGTCTGTTGTATCTATGATCTGCCGCGCTGGGGTACGCCAGACAATATCATCCAGTGTCAACACCTCGTCTTCAAGACGCTGCAAAGCTATTTCATTTTCTTTAACGAGCGAACGAATGGCCTCTATTGCGCCTTTGTGCTCATAAGCTTTGTCAGGCTTGCTCATTCAGATGTCCCTGCATCCAATAATAAATTTTATAGCTGTTCCTATAACCACAATGCGCCACGACTTAAGGAAGGTCGCGAGTCTGAATCTGCCAAACAACGCCGTCATCAACGTCCAAAGTCGGAGACTCCAAAGGCAATGTTCCCATCGTTATTTCAAGCGTTTCCGGGGCATTTACGGTCAGCTTTGTTACCGGCCGTTCTAGCTCAACCTTGGCAATCTCTGCCGTCACAACAGGCTGCACAACTTCCGGACCGAGCATAATAATTGGGGCAGCCAAACCTTCCCCGATCACAACGGGTTCTTCTGTCTTTCTTGCTCCCTCAAAAGCGTCCAGTTGATAGTTATGGGCGTCCCATTCAACATCCAGCGGCAGATAGCTCTTATATTTCACATCACGAACCGGCATGTTGTCTAGCGGGCCTAGTTCGTCGTCCATGCCCATCGCGCTGGCCGTCAGTTGGCCCATAGCTGCCTGCAACCGGAAACCTGCAATCAGGATGACATGGCGGGCATTGATAAACCGCAGCTCAGCGTTGTTCACATCCTGTTCAACGTCCAGCACATCGAGCGTTGTTTTCTGTCCAAACTGAAACTCGGTTGCTGTACTCTCAGCGACCAGACGCGATGCTGCCAGCTCGTCCTCGACAGCTGTTTCCTGCGCTAGGGCCGCTTCCAGCTGACGAAAACTATTGCGCACATCAAGACTGATCCGCCGCAACACGTCGAGGCGTTCCATCTTTTTTGCCTCGAGGCTAGAAGACAGACTACGTGCCTTTGCCCGAACAGAACCTGTTGGCATCAGCGGAGTCGAGAGCGTTACATTCGCGGAAAATTCCGTTTTGTCAGAACGGTTGCCCTTGGCCATTGATTCATTTGCCTGAAGCCGCAACGCCACTGTCGGTCGCAATGACGCTAGCAGTGCCATGAATTCCTGGCCTGCGGCCGTCGCTGAAAGTGCAGCGAGCCGCGCATCCGGATGGTCGCGTCGCGCCAGATCATCTGCTTCAAGAAGTGTTTCCGGAATAACACCAATGTCGGGGTTTTCTTCTAGGTCTTCAGCTGCCAAACCTGTAAGGGTTACAAAGGAATCTTCCGCGCTGTTATTAACGGAAACAGACGAAATTAACGTTGAACGCGCGCGCGAAAGCCGCGCCTCGGCCTGCGCTAACTGTGTACTGGTGGATGCGCCCGCGTCGACACGCGCGCGAGCTGCCGTGATATGTTCGGAAAGTCGCGCCACATTGCCTTCGTTCAGCAGAACCTCACGGCTGGCACGGATGACGTCAAGATAGGCCTCAACTGTTGCGAGCATGACCCGCTGTTCGGTACCGAGGTAGCGGGCCTCGGCAACATCGCGCTGTAATTGGCGAAGAAGCAGGTTCTCGTCACGCTGTCCGCCATCGTATAAGTTGCGAGAAAGGGTTACCGTAGCACCTCCGCTTTGAGAACTCAAAAATCCTTCACGGGTCGCGGTTGCAGCATTAGTCATCAACTGGGATCCGGACAGGGTGCCCGTTGCACGCCATTCTTTTGTCGATTGCGCGCTATCAATATTTTCTCGCGCTGCCACCCAGTTGTTTCGACTGGCGGAAAGCGTAAGGCTGTTGGAAAGCGATGCCCTCAACGCCTCTTCCAATGTTATTGCAAAAGCAGTGTGTGGGGTAGCCAGAAGCCCGATGAACAGAATGGAGGCCATGGCGGTTAGGTAGATATTCTTTAGCATAATCAACTGCTTTCAAATGTTATTAATCGCCGGCGCCCGCTACCAACAATCGATTCAAAATATAAATTCGCGCTTTGCCCGGAATTCGTCAAGTAACGGTACCTGTGCATCAAAAAGCGGTTTTCTGGAAAAGCCTTTACCGGCACGGGTCCAGATGCTCGCCACACCGACTGGATGATCGGCAGGCCGCCAGATCGCTGCCAGCATGCCATCTCCTGACAGTTGGTCCAGCAATAAATCTGGCACCGCTTCAACCGATCCTTCAATCAAAATCCGGTGATAAGGTGCTTCTTTGGCAAACCCTTCGGTAAGGCGACCTTTGATGACGACAGCATTATCAAGACCACAGGAAACGATTGTCTCCTGCGATTTTTCAACAAGCTGCGTCCGGGTTTCAATACTGATAACTGAATCTGCCAGGCACGCCATGATTGCTGTGGCATATCCGGTCGACCCGCCAACGACCAACACACTGTGATGTTGCTGGACATCAAGGGCCTGAACGATCCGGGACAACACCATCGGTTCCATCATGGACCGACCGCCCGGCAACGGCAGGTCCTCGTCGACATAGGCGATCGCTCGTTGGTTGCGCGGCACAAATTCCTCTCGCGGCAACGTCTCGAATGCATTCAGCACCCGTTCATCTGTGACCTTATTCGGTCGTAACTGGCAATTAACCATGTTTTTGCGGGAATGAGCGAATTGCAAAATGTCCATTTTCTGATCCGGCACCTGGAAACAAACGCTAATTGGCGCATAGGGCGCATATAAGCCTTGTTATAAGGTCATGGCCTTACGAATTCAATGCTACGCAAGCATTCCGTCCCCGGCAACAGCCATACTACCCGGCGCCGTTATCGGCTCCTTGATGGAACTCGCGAAAACAACTCATATTGCGGGTAACTTGATGCGCTAAATCTAGCAGATACACCCACCGGTTTCTGGAACTTAAAGTAATTGTGGTAGATTGGATCAACGTTATTTACTTTACAGGCATTTTAATCAACCAGCACGCTGAATCAAATTCCGTCGCTTAATGGCGATTTTTTAGGACCGAAGCCTGCACGAATATCCAGCATCAACACCAACGTTTAAAATCCAACCAATGATTCAATTCACATGAATGCGTGTGAATTGAATATATAAATACCAACAGAACAATAAGATTGTGAAACCGTGAAAGGCCGATATTCGGAAAAGGTAACACACCGCCTCACGCCCGTGCCATCGGGTGGCAGAAAATAACCGGTCCAAATAGCCTGTTGGTGCTGAGGCGTTGACGCAAAAGGGCTCGCGCGCTATGTCTCTCGCCATGGCCCGATGGCAGAGTGGTTATGCAGCGGTTTGCAAAACCGTGTACATCGGTTCAATTCCGGTTCGGGCCTCCAAAATTCTTTAGCATTATTCTTTGCATTTTTCGGCTTGCCTGCTGCAACATATGTCGAATGGGATGAAAACTGCGGTATACACAGGCAATGAAGCGTTCCTTTCATGAACGAGCCAGTTGCTGTATAGACTGTCGCGTCTAAATGCTCATGGAACGGTCGAAAGGCACCCCACCAGCGGCCGTCACTTAAGTGGAGTTTTGAATGGGAACGGTTATCCAAGCCGGGGATGCTGACGGAAAGTCAGATAATGATGACGTCTCTGCACTGGATCTACGCGCAGCAATGGGCACTTTTTTAACGGGTGTCACAATTGTAACTGCGCGGTGTGACGATGGGCAACCATATGGCCTGACTGTCAATTCCTTCAATTCAGTGTCTCTCGATCCGCCACTTATCCTGTGGTCACTGGATAATCACCACGACAAGAGCGATCTTTTTCGCAATGCAAGCGGGTTTGCTGTCAATATCATGCCGGCGGGTTCAGAAGAGCTGATCCACAAATTTGCAGTCAATACCGCAGACCGATTCGATGGAACCGCATGGCATTGGGGAGCGTCCGGGCATCCCGTTCTTGATTCTGCACTGACAAGCCTGGAATGCCGTTTGTGGGCAGAATATCCAGGCGGTGATCATTCGATCTTTGTCGGAAGGGTGATGGCAATTAATACGCGCGACGGCCAGCCCGCAGCCTATTTCAAGGGTCAGCTCAGCGCATTTGCCGGCTGATGATATCCGGGACGCCTATCAGTGGCGAGTTGGTGCTGCTTGGTGGCGGCCATGCGCAGGTTGCCGTGCTTAAACATTTTGCTATGCACCCATTGTCAGGCCTAAGGCTGACCCTTGTCTGCCGCGACGTCAAAACCCCCTATTCCGGCATGCTGCCAGCATTCATCGAAGGCATCTGGTCGGAGTCGGATATCCATATCGATCTTTTCCGCCTTGCAGCGTTGGCAAAAGCCCGGTTTATCCATGCTGAGGCCACCGCCATTGATGCCGATGATAAGCGGATACTTTTTGCAGATCGTCCACCCATCAGCTTTGACATGCTGTCGATCAATATTGGTGGCCAGCCAGATCTTAGCGCTATAGAGGGAGCCGCAGAACATGCGGTTCCGGTCAAGCCAATAAGCCGATTTCGGCATCGGTTTGACGATCTGATAAGTGATTGTTACCCCCGTCGCATTGCCATTATTGGAGGCGGGGCCGCCGGCTGCGAAATGGCACTAGCAATAGCAAAACGCTGGCAGATCGATTCGGGTATCAGGCCCGATATTTCCATTTTTGGACGGGCGGCACGTCTGCTGCCGGAGATGCCGCCGCGAGCTGCACGCATCATGTATGATACCCTGCGCATTGCAGGGTGCGTTGTAAGATGCGGCTCAGAAGTAACACAAATAGAGCAAGGTACATTGCATCTTGCAGATGGCAGCCATCATGAATTTGATGCGGTTTTTTTGGTCAGTGCGGTTGCTCCGCCTGCATGGCTAACCGGCAGCAAACTGATGTTGGACGAAGCCGGATTCATTGCTGTTGGTCCAACCCTGCAATCCCTGTCGCATGACCATATCTTTGCGGCTGGCGATATCGCGGCACTGACAGGTAACCCGCGCCCGAAATCCGGGGTCTATGCAGTACGCGCCGGCCCAGTTCTGGCGGATAACCTGCGCCGCTTTGCTACAGGCCAACGCCTGCGGCGATGGCGGCCACAATCCAAAGCACTTGCACTTGTCAGTACTGCAAATGGCAAAGCGTTGGCAGTACGCGGAAAACATACCAGCCACAGCCGCGCGGGCTGGTGGCTAAAAAAATGGATTGATCGTCGTTGGATTGCAAAATACACCCAACTGACCATGGCACCGCCGCCTGCCCCAAGCCCCCTTTCCGGCCTACAACCAGCGGACGCGGCAGACACAAAGAAAGATCCAGCTTTCTCAGCCATGAGATGCCTTGGGTGCGGTGCCAAGACCAGCCACGAAACCTTGTCGCTGTCACTACAAGATGCGGTACTGATCGCCCGTGACCTTGGCGCTGATCCAAAATATCTGCCAGTCGCCGGGCTTAATGAAGACTCGGCTATCTTGTCTGCGCCTACCAGCGGTGAACTTGTTCAGTCGGTTGATGTGATAACGGAAATCACCACGGATCCCTTTCAGCTTGGCCGGATTGCAGCGGTTCATGCACTCAGCGATCTCTATGCCGCAAACGCAGTGCCACAACACGCGCTGGCCATTATCAACTTAGCGCCTGCACGCATCGATCTGCAGCGTCGTCATCTGACTCAGTTGATGGCTGGTAGCCTGCTGGCACTTGCAAACGCGCGCACCTTGCTGGTTGGCGGACATACCAGCGAGACAGATGCCACCTCGACAGGCTTTGCTGTCACGGGCACTCGCGCTTTTCCGCCGACACTCCCGCGCCTTGAGCAGGATCCGGTTTTGCTTATCACCAAACCTGTTGGAATTGGCGTCATCATGGCGGGCGGTATGCGCCTAGATGCGCATGGCGACTGGGTGGCAGCAGCGCTGAATTCAATGGCGCTTAGCAACGGGATTGCCGCAGACATACTGCAGCCCGACAACCCGATGATGACCGACGTAACGGGTTTTGGCCTGGCGCGCCATGCTATGAATCTTGCCGAACGATGCGGTTTTACCGGTGTGGAGATCACTTTATCTAACATCCCTTTACTGCCCGGCACCAGTATGTTGTTAGAACAGGGTATTCGTTCGACCTTACATGACGCGAACCGGGCCGCAGTGCGCCTGGCAGATGATTGCAGGGGTAATCCGTTGACAGATGTGTTGTTTGATCCCCAGACAAGTGGAGGTCTACTGGCCACCTTGCCCCGTGCACTGGCAGAGACAGCTGTCGACAGATTGCAGGCTTGCAACCAAACTGCCGTAATCATCGGACGCTTAACAAATGCCTGGACCGGCCTTTACCCCAATCGGAAAGACTGATTCAATGACCCCGCCAATCACACGTGTCACTACATGGACGTTGGATGACTACAACTGCATCATAGACGTGCGTGCGCCTGTTGAATTTGCCGATGACCATTTGCCAGAAGCCATAAATCTACCAGTACTGAACGATGCCGAGCGCGCAGAAATCGGCACAATCCACAAAAAGGTGGGCCCTTTCGAGGCAAAACGGCGCGGTGCGGCGCTTGTAGCACGGAATATCGCGCGTCATCTGGACACCGAACTGTCTAACACCCCTCGTGACTTCAAACCGTTGGTCTATTGCTGGCGAGGTGGAAAGCGCAGCGATGCCATGGCCAGAATTCTCAGCGAGATCGGTTGGAAAACGGCGGTCATCGAGGGCGGTTATAAAAATTATCGTAAACATGTTCTCGAAACGTTGGACTCAATCCCGCCAAAGCTGAAGCTTGTCATTCTTCGCGGCGCGACTGGCACTGCCAAAACACATATTTTACTAGCTGCCGAACGCAAAGGGGCTCAGGTGATTGATTTGGAAGGGCTGGCGCATCATCGCGGGTCACTTCTGGGATCGGAACCTGGAATTGACCAACCGAGCCAACGCCAGTTTGAATCCGGTCTCGCTGCGGTGCTGGAGCGCCTTGATCCTAACCAGCCGGTATTTATCGAAGCTGAAAGCAGCAAAATAGGCGCTATACATATTCCAAAGATATTGTGGCATACCATGAAGGATGCGTCTTCCGTCAGCCTTTCAGCCCCGGTCTCAGCGCGAGTCGGTTTTCTGCTGCGGGATTACGCACACGTCATTGCCGAACCGGAACGGCTTGAGCCTCTTCTCAATTGGGTTGTCACACGCATTGGTCATGAGGCAGTCACAGAATGGCGCGCACTGATTGCAGCCGGTGACTGGGACGGATTCGTCAGCCGCGTATTGGAAGACCATTATGATTCAGCCTACCGCCGTTCGTCGTCACGGAGGGGACATCATGATCTCGCCACCTTGGAAGCGCTGGAGCTAACCCCCGACGCGATTGATCTGATGGCGTCTAAATTAGTCGCATCAGTATGACCTGAATAAAGTGTTTGAGCAAAGAGCATTATGCGTGCAAAACGATGTTGCATGACGAGATTTGTAATGTATAACGGCTTCTAGGCTCTTCCCCGGTAGCTCAGCGGTAGAGCAAGCGACTGTTAATCGCTTGGCCGGCGGTTCGAATCCGTCCCGGGGAGCCAATCTCCTTGAACCAAGGTCCGTGGATGTTGGTTCAAGGGACTGTTTCCAATAGGTTAACGTTCTGGAAGCTGGGATGGTTAAAATAGCCGCCCTTCTGGGGCACAAGCATCTCCATGCACTTATCGAAATTTTGGTTCATAGTATCCTAATCGCAAGTCACAGAAGGTTGCCGTGGGTTACTTTGGCTTCGTGTTCTTGGAGTTGATTCTTTGGGCTGGGCAAGCTTCAGCCAAGATTTTTTAAAACGGCGAAACCGCACTTATATTTTTGAAAAGACACATCGTCGACAAACTTTAAAAAAAAAAAATATATAGGTTAAACAATGATGGTCTTTTGTTTGAACTAGAGAGATTAGTGTTACATTTACCAAAATGAAGAGCCAAGATACGGTAATTATTTGAGAGATCGCACACCACAAAAACATTAGAGGAACGATGTGCTTTGAAGACGACTTCTATTGATCAAAATTCTAATAATGGTGCTGGAAAAATTACAAACGGCCGGGTTGTCGTAATCAATCCAAATTCTACGAAAGCCGTTACCGAGGGTATTGATGCCGCGCTGGACTCCTTGCGTTTCTCGGATGGGCCTCAACTCGATTGCATCACTATCGAAGAAGGCCCTCAGGGCATCGCAACCCAGCGTCACGTCGACGATGCCGTGGCAACTGTATGTAAAGCAATTACCCGCGAAAATAATTCAGCAGACGCGTTTGTGATCGCGTGCTTCTCTGACCCTGGGCTTTACTCTGCCCGGGAGATATCTAACAAACCAATTTTTGGTATAGGTATCAGTTCTTTTGCACAGGCAACACTGATGGGTGAACGCTTCGGTATCATCGCGATTCTAGAGCAATCCACGGTTCGTCACCGCCGCGCCGTTCGTTTGAACGGGTTCGAAAGCAGATTTGCAGGGAGTTTGCCGATTGGAGTTGGTGCCGAGGAACTGAATGGGAACAAAATTCGTGACCGCATGATCGAGGTTGGTAAATCATTAATAGGTAAAAATGGGGCTGACGTTTTGATCATGGGCTGCGCAGGAATGGCTTGTTATCGTGCAGATATTGAGGAAACTCTTGGCGTTCCTGTGATTGATCCTTCGCAAGCTGCTGCAATTCAGGCAATGGCTGCCGTGCGATTGGCTCTCTATAAATAAGCATAGTAAATGAGCAATGATATTTGCCATGTTCTTTTTACTTTAAAGTGTGACGCCCCTCAGGCGCTTAACTATTTTCTCCGAAGCAACGTGGCAGCATTAGAGCAGGTTTTTTAGTATGCCGACAAATACCGCTCAAGAGCCTCGGATTGAGTTTGCTGAATTTTGATGTATTGAAGTCTGATGTGAAGCTTCGATCGGTCAACTCACAAAACCACTGATCCAAAAAATCAAGAGGCTCATTATCCGCAACACCAGTACAACCTGAGGAATGTTGTTCAGAGTTAAGGATCGCCCTCACCACCACCAATTGCGTCTGATTACGCTCAGCCGGCTAGGTTGCAGCTTTCAACGCAACCTTGGTAAGTGTAAAGTAGATCGTCTGGACCTTGCTGGCATCAACATCGCCCTTCTTAAACACACAGAACAATGGCATGAAGCCGTCTAACTCCGTGGCAAAACTGCCATGGCTACTATTTGCAGGCAGCAGCCATTTGGCAGGCTAGCCTTGTGCGCCTGGCGTGCGGGCCGATGCGCCGAATCCGGCCAAAGGCGCAGCCAGTGCTCGTTTGCAAGCAGCCGATCGCCCTTATCCGCAAAATACAGGTCCAGCTTGATCACATCCTGCGGTGTGGCACCGGCCTCCTCCAAAATGACCTCAAGGTAGCTGAATGCAAGTGCTATTTGCTCTCTTTTATCGACGGGATAGTTATCAGTGTCCAACCGCTTGCCGAGAATGCTGGACGTCACCAATAGTCCGCGCAGGATCGCCGCGTTGGGCACCGGATTGTTATGTTGTGATACCCTCTTGCTAACGATGGCACGAACCATTAGGCCCCACCCTTCTGGTGCAATATCGGATTTGCGAGTTGGCCCAGCGGCGCAATCTCGATCCCAACAATGCCAGATGTCTCGCCAAGCAACAGACTTTTATGACCACGCGGAAAGCGGCCAACACCTTTGCCAGTCGTGCCAAACGAAATCATGTCTCCTGGCTCCAGCGTGAAATAGCGGCTAGCCTCGGCAATACAAGCTTCGACAGAAAAACGGTAGTTTCCGGTATGATCTTTCGTGAAGGCCTCGCCGTCGATGGTGCCGGTGACATGCAAGTCGTTTGGGTCGCCAACGGCGTCTCGTAGCGTAATCCACGGACCACAGGGACCGAAGCTGTCCGTACCCTTGGAGCGCGTGTGGTAGACGTAATAGGCGTCAGTATCATCTGCGCCATGCAGTTTGCGCCAACCATAGAATTCTGGTCGCGCCAAATCGCGGTCATAAGTGACCGCAATCGAATCCTTGCCAAATTTCAAGCCGTGCGAAGTCACATCATTATGGATCATAAAACCAAAAACATAATCCAGCGCATCCGCTTCACCGATGTGTTTGGCGCGATGGCCGATCACTGCGCAGATTTCAGGCTCCGGGATGACCGCTCCCCAGTCAGGATCAACAATGATCGCTTTGCGATGACCGATCAGGCACGATGGCGGTTTCAGGAAAAAATTCGGAACACCTGGGTCGTGATGCGCCTTCTTCATCAATTCCCGGTTATTAAAGGCAACACCAAGAATTTTTGACGGATTGCCAATCGGAGGCAGCCAGTCGGTTTTGTCATCTTCACGTAGAATATGCCGGTCATCTAAATTATCAGCAGCCGCCAACAACGCTGTTGCCAGCGCCGGGTCTTCACCGGTACGACGCACAAAATCGAGCATAGTCGTTGCACTACCGGCATCTAACATTGTCAGCAACAGATCCACCGGACACATGCCGCCATTATCATGTTGCATAACAACGCAGGGCTTTTCTGCCAGCATGATGGTGCCGAACTTCATTGCGACCAACCTTCGAGAAAATCCTCTAGGGTGACTGGCGGCGCGTCGAGCACAGGAGGATGCACTGGTGTATCTTCAAAGCAGGTCGCCTCATTGAACCATTTGCGAGGCGCCGGAAAGCCCCATAGCTGTGACCGGCGCAGGTCGGAAAGGTCCCACCGGGTTGGTTCATGATCAACGTCGATGACATTGTAGTGGCTAGTAAAGGTTTCGACACGGTGCCCGTCAGGGTCACGATAATAGATAAAGAAGGCGTTGCCAATTCCGTGCCGCCCGGGTGCGCGATCCATCGTCCCGGCCAATCCGAGCGATGACATCACATCCGCACCATGAACAACATTGGCAATTTCCGGTGTATGATAGGCGAAATGGTGCAAGCGCGGTCCGGCCCCATTCGCATAGACCACATCCTGTGTATTGTTCTTGCGCTTCAGCCACACACCCCAAACCTCGTCCGTGCCATCAGTTGCAGTGTATTCGGCCAGCCTGAAGCCCAGATCATTGTAAAAGCCATAGGCGCTCTGAATATTGTGTGTCGCGATCTGGATATGGTCGAGATAGACCAGCTTGCCGCCACCATGGGTGTGAAACTGGCGCATACGATTTGGCTTCTGGTCCATGCTTGCGCAGAACTCGACAGGAACGCCTACAGAATCAGTTATTCGCAAGGTCAGCCCCTGAAACGGCCTGTCAATAAACTGTGCCGCGATGCCTCTCGCGTGAAACCAGTCATGCGCGCATTTCAGGTCATCATCTGTAAACATCCGGTAGCCGACGCTGCGGCAGGTGCCGGGGCCATCATCCGCCACCCTTTCGAACAACAACGAGAACATGCTCTGTTCCTCTATGCCGCGCAGCGCCAGCCGCTCGTCATCATGGAAGGTTACTTCAAGACCAAGGCCCGCCTCATAAAAAAACCTTGTGGCATTAAGATCACGACTTGTCAGCACCACATGGCTAATCCGCGTAATGTTAAAGGGCATATCGGCATTTGGCGTTAACAGCGGCATGCTATTTCCTGCTATTGCAATCTGGTCATTCATAGCGGTCAGAATGCCGCCACGCCGGACAAACAGTCAGACCGGCAATCCAAAGGACGCTAAAGCACAGAATTGCAACCTGTCCAATATTTTTGTCGGGCCAAGCCGCTTCGGGTTGCAGGGCTACAGGCGTGATCCGCTATAAATCAGACGCGACAATGGAAATCGCTGCCATCGCTCCCGAGTGAAGTGCAATCTGAAAAACGCACCAACATAACGCTTTCACACACATTTAAAGAAGACTTATGGGGGCGTATGTTCGAGCATCTTGCATCTCTAACCGGGGGCTAATGACGGCCTCTGGGATTCGGTAATCTACAAAGTTATTGTTGCCAAGTGATGTTGCGCCTTATTGGCTGGTGTCATCCAATATCATCAAAAGTAAATGATAGCTTAGCGCCAGCAAATCATACCGCTGCCAGCTCTGCTATTTCGCGATTCCATGTCGAGATGTCCGACCCGTTGAATTCTGAAGGGGTTTGATGACCAAAAGCCCTTGACGACATCCGCATTAACTTTGCGCTCGCATTGAAATACAGGGGCAGACCTTCTGACCCGATCTGGACGTCAAGCAGCGCGCCATAACTTCATTTGAATTCGCGCCGCTTCAGCGCTGTTTTGGTCTGGATCAAGGCACGTCTTTTCACGGCACAAATATTGCACCACGTCTGGCAAAGGCGGCAAACAGGTTTTTGCGATGGATGATTTTCGTACCGAATATAAAAAACATGGGGTCAAGGTAACGCTGGGCTTTGAAATGGTGCCGATGACGAATGCGTTCCACCATGCCAGCGCTAACGATAATTTTTTCGAAAACCGCGCACGGCGAACCCTTATAACCAAGTTGCCAGCCACGATTGGTGTCGCCGCGATCTTCATTATCAGCAGTGCCTTCTTCTGAGTACAGTATCTCTTTTAGTATCGCATGCAATGTACCAACGCAAAAATCAGCAAACCTCATACCGTCATGCGCGGCTGCCATTGAACGTGCTTTTTGTGAACGCAGCTTAAAGGCAACACCAAATATAAACGAATAGATATCGTGGCAGGCTAGAAGCCGTTTAGCACAACACCTTCACAAACCGCTGTGATTGTCTGGTTGTTTTGTGCCGCCGCCTCTTCACGCGCCATACTAAGCGCCTTATGCGCTGTCGCCTGATCCGACCAGATGGTCATGCTACGCGCGGTGGTGTCGCTGGTCAAAACATAAAACCAGTGAACCGCGCCGGCCTCTTTCATCCTGGCAACATAGGTTTCGCGCTGACTTTCAAAATCTGGTGTTGAATCGAACGCCCAATCTGCAGAGGTTGCATACATGTGTCTTTCCTTTCGCCTGTGATCGCAAACATACACTAATGCTTGTTTTCTTAATGGTGCCCGCTCCCACAGCGTTTGACCAGTGGGATGATCAATATCAGCCCAGCACACATTTGGCACAATCAACCAAATATGGACCAGGTTCCTATTTCCATATTCGAAAAATAAACGAAAGAAATTTATTTAATACGAAAGAATATATTGCTATTTAACAAGAAGAAAAAAAATCAACGCTGGTCCACTGTCTATGTCAGTCAACAAACGCCATGACGAAATTCTGCGACGTTTACGCGCCGTCGGCAGCATTGAAGTCGAGGCGCTTGCCAGTGCATTTGGTGTCACCAACCAGACTATCCGTCATGACCTCACAAAGCTTGATGCCCAAGGGTTTCTAAAACGAACACATGGCGGCGCCCAAAGGCTGGACGCAATGACAACGCGAGACTATGCCGAAAGGCGTCAGCTTTGCAGTCTCCAGAAACAGCAGATCGGACAGATTGCGGCATCTCTGATCCCAAACGGCTGTGCGCTGATGTTGAATATCGGCACCACCACCGAACAGGTCGCCCTGGCACTGTGTGACCATAATGATCTGATTGTGATCTCTAACAATATCAATGTGATCAGTCAGCTTTCTAGCAGCTCGAAGACACTCATTCTTGTAGGTGGGCGCGTCCGGCAGAGTGACGGGGCTATTATTGGTGAGGATGCCGTTGATTTTATTTCGCGATATAAGGTGGATTACGCGGTCATCGGCTGCTCTTCACTTGATGCTGATGGTGCTATCCTGGACTTCGATATGGGTGAAGTCTCAGTGGCGCGTGCCATCCTACGGAACGCGCGTCACAAAATCCTGGTGAGTGACAGTACGAAATTCGACACCGATGCGGCGGTCAGGATTGGTGACATTTCGGATCTCGATTACATGGTAACTGATTCTGCTCCTCCAGAATCCTTTTGCGATGCAGCCGCGCGCGGCAATACACGGATCATATTGACCGAAGACATGAAAGCCGAACGCCTCCAGTCCGACAACCGAAGCACCGACATTCTAAAGCGGCAACCTAGGAGTTTCGTCACGTGACTGGCCAAGGCGAAGAATTTGATTTTGAACTTTTTATAATCGGTGGCGGGGTCAATGGCTGTGGCATTGCACGTGACGCTGCCGGACGCGGTATCAGCGTGGGTTTAGCCGAAATGGGAGATCTTGGCGCCGCCACCTCTTCTGCATCCACCAAGCTGTTCCATGGCGGACTACGCTATCTCGAATATTTGAAATTTCGTCTGGTACGCGAAGCATTAGTCGAGCGTGAAATTTTGCTACGAGCTATGCCGCATATTTCCTGGCCAATGCGGTTTGTCCTACCAGTCAAAGCAGATATGCGGTTTGAAGGTGGCACGCCTGTATCCCGGTTCGTTGAGACATGCATGCCTTGGCTGAAAGGCCGACGACCAGCATGGCTGATCCGAACCGGCCTGCTCCTCTATGATCATCTTGGTGGCCGCAATATTTTGCCGGGCACTCGTCCTGTTGACTTGCATGCAGAGGCGAGCGGCACACCATTGAAACCGGAATTCAGAAGGGCGTTCGAATTTTCCGACTGCTGGATTGAGGATTCGCGCCTTGTTGTTCTAAATGCCCGCGATGCTGCCAACCGTGGTGCCGCTATCATGCCACGCACAAAAGTTGTCAGTGCGTACCGTGACGGCAGGCAGTGGCAGATTACCCTAAGCAATGCGAATCAGGAATGGCAGGTAAGGGCACAGATGCTGGTTAATGCTAGTGGACCCTGGGCTGGTGTCGTCATCAAGGATGTTGTTGGCACGCAATCGGGTGATCCGGTGCGGCTGGTCCGTGGCAGCCACATCGTTACCCGAAGCCTTTTTGATCACAAAAAAAGCTATTTTCTCCAAGGCACCGATGGAAGGATTGTCTTTGCCATCCCCTATGAGCGCCATTTCACCCTGATCGGCACAACCGATATGGATCATCCTGATACCGCGACGTCGCCGATCTGTACCGATGAGGAAGCTGACTATCTGCTTGATTTTGTCTCCCAGTATTTCAAAGAGCCGCTAACTCGCACGGATATTAAATGGCGCTATTCGGGCGTGCGCCCTCTCTATGATGACGGGGCTAGTTCGGCGACCGCAGCGACCCGTGATTACGTGTTGAAGCTCGATGATGCGGGCGCGCCATTGCTGAATATTTTCGGTGGAAAAATTACTACCTATCGTAAACTTGCCGAAGCCGCGATGGTGCAGATTGCGTTGCACCTTGGCAACAGGCACGGCGCCTGGACCGCTGGCAAGGCACTTCCGGGCGGTGATTTCCCGATACAGGGATTTGAAAACCTCATCGCATCCTTGATGCAACGCTATAAGTTTTTAGACAAGGTGTGGGCAACACGTCTTGCTCGCGCCTATGGAACGGACGCCTTTCTATTGCTTGGTGACGCGCAGTCAACAGATCAGCTTGGTACCAATTTTGGCCACGAGATTACTGTGGCAGAACTTAACTGGGCGATAACGCATGAATGGGTGGAAACAGGTAGTGATTTTCTGTGGCGACGGACGCGTCTCGGTTTGGTGACATCCGCAGCCGAAGCCGAGGCTATCGACGACTATATCCAGCGCAGGCTGCAGGCGGAGAAAATAGAGGCAGCTGCGAGCTGAATTTGCAAAGAGAACGGCCCTGTTTCATTATTTGGCGTGTTCAGTCAGCTTAGGTCACCGTTACTGGCGTGTTGCTTTTCGCGCCTTTTGAATGGAGCGTGCGCTTTCTTCAATGCTATGATGATAACCAAGATGAACGTATCAACACGGATGCGGGGCCGGCATGACATCCAACAAATCCATAACAACCTCCTTCACTAAACCTTTTACCCAGCAAGAGCCGATACCGCCTGCCGCAATCACTCGTGCAATTGAGGTAATGCAAAGCGGGAGGTTGCATCGCTATAACCTCGCCGAAGGCGACAGCAATGAAGCCAGCCAGCTGGAACGTGAATTTGCCACATGGCAAGGCGTTGATTATTGCGTTGCGTGCACGTCGGGCGGTTATGCCATTCAGCTGGCCCTGCGCGCCTGCGGTGTTATGCCCAGTGACAAGGTGCTGGCCAACGCCTACACGCTGGCCCCTGTGCCGGGGGCTATCCATAATGTAGGCGCACAGCCGGTGCTCGTCGATATTGACACCAACTACCACATTGACATGCAGGATTTAGAGAAAAAAGCGGCAGCATCAAAGGCGCGCTATCTGCTGCTGTCACATATGCGTGGGCATATTGCCGATATGGACCGATTGGCAGAGATCTGCGACCGACATGACATCTGCCTTATTGAGGATTGCGCCCACACGATGGGGGCGAGTTGGCGAGGCATAAAATCTGGCAATTTTGGCAAGGCAGCCGCCTTTTCCACACAAACCTACAAACATATGAATTCTGGAGAAGGCGGATTTCTGACGACCAATGACTCGCAAGTGGCAGCCCGCGCCGTAGTGTCATCCGGCTCATATATGCTTTATGGCCGTCATGGCGCGATCCCGGCCGAAGATGTGTTCGAGGAAGTGAAGCTTTACGCACCGAACTATTCCGGGCGGATGGACCATTTGCGCGCCGTATTGTTGCGTGCACAACTGCCTGCCATAGAGGAAAGTGTAACACGCTGGAATCAGCTTTATGACCGGCTTGCTGCCCATTTTCAGGAGATGAAGGGGGTAGTTATTCCAGCGCGGAGAGAGGAAGAGTTTTATGTGGGTTCGTCCATCCAGTTCCGCGCTGAAGCCTTGGATCGCAGCCAGATACCCGCGCTGATCGCATCATGTGCAGCACGCGGTGTAGAACTAAAATGGTTTGGTGATGATACACCAAAAGCTTTTACCAGCCGCTATGACAGCTGGAAATATATTGACCATATACCACATCTTCCGGGCACGCTGAGCGTGCTCGAAAAAACGCTCGATATGCGGGTGCCATTAACGTTCGATTTGGATGATTGCGATCTCATCGCCCGTATCATCGCCGAGGAAGTTAGCCTGCTGATTACAGCCTGACCCGCGCGAAAGGCGTCAGCCCATTACCCCTTGCCGCGCCATGGTATCAGCCGCGAAATCGCCCATCGCATGATCAGGTCGAACATCAGGCCCAACAGGCCCATGATCAGAATGGTCACCCAAATCAGTTCATAATCTGATACCGTACGCGCCACATTCTCGATGAAACCAATACCTGTTGTGCCAGCAAGCATCTCGGCAGCCACCAACGTGCCCCAACACACTCCGATTGCGATCCGAATACCTGTTAGAATTTCCGGTAAGGCGTTTGGTAGGATGACATGACGCAAGATCTGATTGTTTGTTGCACCAAGCGAATGCGATGCCCGAATTTTCGAAAGTTGTGTTCCAGATGCACCAGTCCGTGCCGAAATCACCATAATGGCAAAGGCTACCATGAAAAGCAGGAAGATTTTGCCATCATCTTGAATCCCAAAAATGGTCAGAATCAAAGGGGCCCAAGCCAGTGGCGGCACGGGCCGATAAAGCTCAATCAGCGGATCAAAGAAGGATTTAAAGAAACGTGAAACCCCCATGTAGATGCCAAGCGGTACGCCAAGAAAGACACCAAACGCCATAGCAACAATGACGCGGAAAAGTGAATCCCAGATATGGCCATCAAGCATGGGTATCGCGCCCAGATAGACGTCACCCTGCGCGAAAGCCAGAAGCCGATCTTTGTAGTGGGGCTGGAAATACCCATCAGGCCCATGGGTGCCATAACTGCCCGGCAACATGTCCACGAGACCGTCAGGGATAAGGAAACCTAGAACATCCGCTATATTCAGCCACTTCCACCACAGCAGGGTTGTCCCCTTGTAGCCGCCGCCATGTTCCAGATCCGGATTAGCAAGCCGGCCAAAGGTAGCCACCACGTCTGTTGGCTTTGGAAGCCAACGGCCAGACCCCTGCTCGGTACATTGGGTACGGGACTTGACGATGCCCGTACCCGGGAAAAAAAGCGATTCAACAACACCCAGCCCACCCTTGGCATCATCAACGGCGAAGAAAAATTGGCCAACCGCCCTGTCAACACCATACATGACTTCGGATGGGAAAATGGTGGCATCGTCAATGCGTTTAAAAATCCGCTCGACGGCCTTTATGTAAGCCTTGCGATCCTTTGACAACGCCACATCAAGCGACAGGGCCGGTTCAGCGCTCTTTAGCTCTTTAAGACTGGCAGCGGTGGATGCAATGGCTGTTTCAACTTCTGGTGATAGGTTGCGTATCTCCAGAAAACGCTCTGAAATAGGCACAACTTCAAGACTGACCGCATCGAACAGTACGCCGCGCGGTGTAATCGGCAGAAGCGGGATTTCGACTTCCGATGTGCCCCAATTCGGTTGTGCCAGCGCATCAGCAGTAGGGAGCATTCTCTGCGTTCCCTCGGCTAACCTGTCCGCAAGTGCAAGAATATCCTGCTCAATGTCGCCAAGCGCGGTAAGGGTCGCCGCGTCAACAGATGCCGGATCCGAAAGCATGCTAATCATGCTGTTGGTCTGATCGAGCGCCTGTTGCAGGCGCGCCTGCTCACTGGTGGACAGCGCCGCTACTGGCATGGTTCCTATCAGTTTTTCAATCTGCGCGCGATTGCGCACCACAAGCGTTGTTGACTTCAGATAGCGCGATGTAATTGGCAATGCCGCACTGACAGGCGCCAGCGCTTCATCAATCTTGGCGACCTGGCACAGTTCATTTGCAGCTTTAGGGAACACCGCGCGGGCCGCACCCCATGAATAATAGAACCAGACAAGCATGAGGGCCGAGATGCCACATACCGCCCAGTACCACCCCCCGCGTGTCCGCTCGGGATCGCCGAATACCTCGTCCTTAGCACGTCGGCGCGTTTCCGCGAGCCCTTTTCGGATAGACCAGATAAAAGCGGCCACCAAGCTGATGATGATGACAAGCGCTATGCTGCCGCGACTATCAGAAATCCACTCAAACATTGCCCATGATCTCCTCCTCCATATCCCAGATCATGGTCAGGATTTCCTCGCGGATTTTGCTGAATTCATCTTCCTGCTTGATCTGACGCAACGACTGCGTCAGTCCCATTTCGGCAAAGGACAGCCTATATTCCCGGTGGATCCGCCCTGGTCGTGGTGCCATCACAAACAAGCGCTCTCCAAGCAGCAGCGCCTCTTCAACCGAATGTGTGATCACGATGATGGTCTTGCCGGTCTTCTTCCACAGCTCGAGGATCAGCGACTGCATTTTCTCGCGCGTCAGCGCGTCCAGCGCTCCCAGCGGTTCATCCATCAGGATCAGAGATGGGTCATTGACGAGGCACCGGGCCAAAGCCACACGCTGCTGCATGCCGCCTGACAACTGGTAGGTTGGCGTATTACCAAATCCCTGCAAACCGACTGTATCCAGCCAGTTTTCTACCTTTTCCCTTGTCTCGGCATCATCCGCTCCGCGCATCCGCAAACCGAAATCAACATTCCGTGCCACGGTCAGCCATTCAAACAGGGCCCCCTGCTGAAACACCATGCCGCGTTCTGCGCCCGGGCCGTCAATGGGCGTTTCGCCAAGCACCAGATCGCCACTTGTCGGCGTAATAAAACCGGCGATCATATTAAGCAACGTTGTCTTGCCACATCCAGACGGGCCCAGCACCGTCAGGATCTCACCTTCCTTCAGCGCGAAATTGATGTCTTTCAGCGCCTCTACCTTTGCCCCCGTCGTCGTATTGAGGAAGGTCATACAGAGGTCACGACAGATCAAATCAGTCATGGGGCGCACCATTAATACAGTGAAAATAGTTTCAAAAGAATTTCCGGGCCCGCAAAGCGGGCCCGAAACAAAATAGATAGACGCAATCGAATTGGTTACGCCTTTTCGGCTTTATTCGATGAACTCGCCAGTGATAACCTTTTTGATTTTGTCATCAACATTCCAAGCACCTGGCTTGTTAAACACAAGGCCAAGCGATTCGGCAGCAGACGCGGCAATGCCGTCTTTCCCAAAATATGTTGAAAGCTGTTCTTCAGCTGTTGGGAAAATGAACCCTGCCATCTGACCTTTGGTCGTAGCGAAATTCATACCAGCGTCCGCCGCTACCTTTGTAATCTGGGCATCTGAAGCGGCCCATGCGGCGTTTGCTTCATGTGTCACTTCGAGGAAGCTGCGGATAAGGTCCGGGTTTTCCTGAGCAAAGCTCTCAGTCACAGACACAACGTCAAATGAGCCAATGCCAGCGTCTGTTTTTTCCTGACTCGACATGATAGGCGTGCCAACCTCACCGGCTGCCGATGCTGAAGCACCGCCAAAGATACAGGCCATATCTACAGAACCGTCCGCGAGTGAAACAGCGCCGTCTGCTGGTGCCTGATCGACTATCGTCATAGTGTCCATATCAACGTCAAGCGCTGCCATTTGCTTACGGAATGAGAAGTCAGCCATTGTGTTCAAAGGAACAGCCACGGTCTTACCCTCAAGTTCTGACGCATTTGATGATGTAACACCCAGCTTGTTGCTGACGAAGCAGTCATTAGCCTCATATACAACGGCGATGCTTACCATCTTAAGTGGTGCACCCTGCTGAATTGCTGTTACGAATGGTGCAAGACCCTGAGAGTAGGCAATATCAATATCGCCAGCAAGCATGGCTTCTGTCATCTGAACGCCGGTCGAAAAATCGGTCCAGTTTACGTCAATACCCATAGCGTCGTCATATACTTTGTCGACTTTTGAGATCTGGTTTGGTGTTGCCCATTCAAGGAAGAATGCAACATTCACCGAGTCAGCAGCGAGAGCAACATTTGCAGCGCCAGCAACCAGCAGAGCCGCAGACGCAGCTGCACTTTTTTGTAAAAACTTATTCATGGAGTTCTCCCCAATTTCAGACTGCCCTTAACCAAAGTGCGGATCCGGCGAGCCTGCCTTGTTTGAATTTACCCTTTTCAAGAGGGCGTCTTTGGCAGGCTTAAAACCTCTACGATAATCAAACTGCCTTAGACGCCCTAGACCGTAAACACGCAAGCATCAAAATGAAAGCAGTTGCATCAAATTAGGTCAAAAAATGCATAACTATATGAAAGATTGATGATTAATTTCTACAATTTCAAAAAAAGCCTAATCTCTTTCAAAAGCAAAATTACTCTACCCGACCATAAATTGTCAGAACTGCAACAGTGCCGATTCTTCTGAGTATCGAATACGCTTACTTAAGTCGTTTTTCATCCGAACAAAGCGTTCAAGGGGGAGAGCGGCTATTGATCCTGGGGTTACCAACGGTTGAACCGAATGAATTTGACCTGTCTCCATAATGAAAAAGTCTTTTTCACAGGTTATCCTTCCCTCACAACACCGGGTGCGACATTCTATCTGCCTTGGGAGTTCGCCACCAGCCTCCAGTAACAAAAGGCAAAGCTTATGGATGATAAAGTTTTCGCATCGGTCAGGATGACCGATAATATAAAGTCAGAAAAGATGTTCACCGCGGTACCTGTGACCAACACATTATCGCAACAACGTACCCGACGCAGAAAGATTCCATTGTTGCGGGCACTGCCATCCGCAGCTGTCTTCGTAATGGGTGCCGCAGCGGTCTATTTTGGCATCTCTGGCTCATAACCGCTTGGATTAACCTAAAATTCATTTTGGCTAAGGCTGGCACAATGTCCAATTTAGTCATTTTTGCCGGCGGCATATGTCATGACCGCGTCAACTCCGTTAGCTATCCGGTCACTATGTGGATGCGGCTCGTGACGACCACGTGCATTACGGTGAAGTGCCGCAGTGGTTGAACCGGACTGTTTCGAAAACCATTTGCTTTCCTTTAAAAATTATATTTCACAATAATTTAACACAATAAACCTAGCTGTGTTTCACCTATAGCGCCATCGCTTGCATGGCATCTTGCAAATCGGACGGAAGTACGTGGGCATATTTCTTCGTTGTGCTGTACTCGGGCTGGGCTAAAACCTGAAGAGATTTTGGGCCCAGTGTTCCAATTATTAAGAACATGCCTTGCCTGGCAGGACTCACAGGTGCCGGACCAAGCAAGTTCAGGCAGTGCTAGCACTTATAGTTTGCTGTGCAGACCACGGTTATCATCGTCCTGCGTAATAGGAGATGAATGTACTTCAATGACTCACCGCCGCCGGCAGAGTTGGTTGGAAAAGCAGCCTCGAGATTGGTACTGATATAATAGGAAAAAAAATGTCAAAAGACGAAAAAGAAATTCGCGTTGGAATAGATATTGGGGGAACTTTTACAGACTTCGTACTCTTTGATGCTGACGAACAGAAACTGTTTCTCCATAAGTCATTAACGACCCCTTCCGACCCTTCCTACGGTGCGATGCTTGGGATTGAAGCACTGTTAAAAAAATCAGATATAGAATTGCGCGAGGTCACGCAAGTGGTCCACGGGACCACACTGGCCACCAATTCAATCATAGAACGCAAGGGCGCTAATTTGGGATTCTTGGCAACCAAAGGATTTTTGGATATTTTGGAAATGGGTAATGAGCAACGCTACGACATTCATGATCTTTTCCTATCATACCCAGAACCGCTGGCTCCAAGAAGCCTTAGAAAAGAGATTGATGAGCGCATTGATCGAGATGGCAAGGTGGTCACTCCGATCAACCTTGAGCAATTGCGGGATCAAATCGAAACATTACTTCAACACGATATCGATGCCTTGGCAATTTGCTTCCTGCACTCCTATGCCAACCCGATACATGAACAGATGGCCAAAGAGTTCATCGACGAGAACTTTCCCAAACTAAAGGTATCGATTTCCAGCGAAATCCATCCCCAGATCAGAGAATATGAGCGCAGCTCGACGGTGGCATCCAACGCCTATGTACAGCCTCTTATGTCGACCTATGTCGCAAAGTTCGAGGAAGAACTGTCTTCAAGAGGTTTTCATGGAGACTTCCATTTAATCCAATCTTCCGGAGGATTGACAGCGCCGAAAACCGCTAGCGAAATTCCAATCAGATTTCTGGAGTCCGGTCCGGCCGGGGGCGTTCAATCAACCGCAGCGGTCGGGAAAAAAATTGATCGAATGGATATCCTGTCATTTGACATGGGCGGCACCACCGCAAAAGCGGCACTGGTTGAAAAGGGGCTGCCAAAAATTTCTCCCATGATGGAAGTCGCAAGGACCAACAGGTTCAAGAAAGGCAGTGGTCTGCCTGTATTTGTGCCAGTCATCGACATGATTGAAATCGGAGCCGGAGGTGGCTCTATTGCCCGGGTCGACGCACTTGGCTTGTTGAAAGTCGGGCCAGAAAGCGCCGGGGCAGACCCGGGACCGGCCTGCTATTCCAAAGGCGGCAAATTACCAACGGTTACAGATGCGAGCCTTGTTCTGGGCTATCTCGATCCCGACTATTTTCTTGGCGGCACAATGTCGCTGGATAAAGCTGCTGCCGTCGAGGCAATGACTGGGCTATCGAAAGAACTGGGGCTGTCAGTCCTCGAAACAGCCCGGGGAATTTATGATCTCGTTTGCGAAAATATGGCTG
>MDTC01099396.1_pt1 | contig 38614 bp, 36 predicted proteins | sample 811181 | NCBI WGS metagenome assembly MDTC01 (sample SAMN05326644, study PRJNA326480) | marine metagenome | isolation source: seawater | place: Pacific Ocean: North | collected 2011
AAGCGAGTTGGCCAGACCAAAAGGTACTACGCGGTACACTTGCTACAATCGCCGAACAAGCACGAGCCGCCAAAATCACCCGCACAGCCTTAATCCTTATTGGTCCTGTACTTGGTGCTAAAGCTTTCAATGACAGCGCGCTTTATAACCCTCATCATGTTCATATACTGCGTCCGAAAAAATCTTAATTGAGACACCCTTTTAGCCATTCAGAGGCTTCATTGAGCGAATAGCAAATAACGGTTTCTAATGTTAATTCTGGTGGCCTAACCATTACCACTGGCAAGCCAAGCTGGCGAGCAGCTATGATTTTTCCGTAGCTAGATTGTCCGCCGCTATTTTTTGATACCAACAGATCAACCCCATAGCCGCGCATCAAATCAACTTCGTCCTCTACCGAAAATGGCCCTCGCCCTGCTATAAACTTTCCTCTACCTAGCTCAAGTTGTTTTGCTGGCATATCGATGACCCTCACTAATGTCCAGATATCCCTACGTTCAAAATATGGCTCAAGCTCTTGTCGACCAGTGGTGACAAATGCTCGTGCACCAACCGGTATAGACTCTACGGCTTCCGCGATATTTTCAACGTTATGCCAATCATCACCAGTTTCAGCCGCCCACGGCTCTCGGGTAAGCCTCGCTAAGGGTATTTTTGCACTTTTACATGCAGAAAAAGCATTTTTGGTTATTTGAATGGCAAACGGGTGGGTCGCATCGAACACCGCAAAAACTTCTTCTGATTTCAGATAGTGAACCAACCCTTCAACGCCACCAAACCCTCCTTGCCGGAGAAATCCTTGCACATCTTTTGGCTCACGAGTGCGTCCTGCAAGCGAAGTAATCGGAATTATAATTGGGTCTGCACTTAGTTTATTAGCTAATGCGACCCCTTCCGACGTACCACCTAAAATTAATACTTTATACACTACACATTAGACCGCCCAACTAAGGCTCCCCTCCGATCGAAGACGCGGACGTCTAAATTAATAGGACTGTCGGCTAGTACGCGCAAGGCAGTCTCCGCGGCATGAGTAGCAACCCAGTTACCAATCGCAATGTCATGGCGTTGTGATAGCTGCAACACATGTCCAGCGCTTTTTGCATTACGGACATTATCAGTTAGATCAGGATTAGCCCCTAATGTATCAACCGAACTCGCTAGCCACTCGAAATCCACTTGGCTACGGCCAGAATGTAAGTCCAAAAATCCTTGTGCAAGCTTTGTTAACTTAGCAAATCCACCAGCAATTGTTACTCGAGATACTGGATTGCGGCGAAGATATTTTAGCATGCCACCCGCAAAATCACCCATATCCACAAGAGCGTGTACTGGAAGGTCATATATTTCCTTAACAGCGGTTTCTGAGGTCTTACCGGTAGATCCAGCTATATGTTGCAGCCCGTTAGCACGAGCAACATCAATCCCTCGATGAATAGAGTGTATCCAAGCTGCACAAGAAAATGGTCTTACCACTCCAGTAGTCCCTAGAATGGACAAGCCCCCCGTAATGCCAAGTCTGGAATTCCAGGTTTTTTCGGCCAGCACTTCTCCACCTGGAATCGCGATTTCAACCTCTACTCCACCAGCATGAGAATAATGATCCGCAAGTTTGCGTATCGCAGAGCAAATCATTTCGCGCGGTTTAGGGTTGATAGCAGGCTCTCCGACAGGTAATGGTAATCCTGGTAAACTTATTCTGCCAATACCTTGTCCACCTACAAACTTTACTTCATTTTCTTTAATTAAGCGCACAGTTGCGATCACTAGAACACCATGAGTTACATCCGGATCATCACCTGCATCCTTAATAATACCCACTTTTGCTACTCCGCCAAGAAGGTTTTCGAGTGCAAGTGGGAATGATGGAGTTTCTCCTTGAGGCAACGAAATTTTTACAGGATCTGGAAACGTACCAGTCAGAAGTGCTGTATAAGCCGCCTGTGTAGCCGCCAATGCGCATGCTCCCGTGGTCCAACCCCTTTTCAAGGTTTTTTTATTTTTTATCAAAATGTCTTCCATATATTTTCCCTACAATCGAAACCCTAACGAATCTTGTTCAGAGCTATGACCGACTTTCCCTTCAAACTTCCACCATTCGACCCTGGCACCGTTTGGCTGGCGGGGGCCGGCCCTGGAGATCCCGGGCTTATAAGCGTTCTGGCATGGCACGCTCTTTGTAATGCAGATACAATTGTTTACGATGCTCTTGTTACCAAGGTTATACTAAAAGGTGCACCTAATAATGCTGAATTAATTTACGCAGGTAAACGCGGAGGTAAACCGTCTCATAACCAAGAGGATATATCAAATCGACTCGTACAATTAGCGGGTGAAGGAAAGCGTGTTTTGCGGCTGAAAGGGGGAGATCCATTTGTATTCGGTCGAGGTGGAGAGGAAGCGCAAGCTTTAGTAAGAGCAAAGATACCATTTCGTATTGTTCCTGGCATCAGCTCGGGTATTGGGGGATTGGCCTATGCTGGAATACCACTCACTCATCGCGCTACAAGCCGAGTAGTTACATTCTTGACCGGTCACAATGCAAATACAGTCACCTCAACCTCTGTAGATTGGCGAGCAGTCGCAAAAGGGTCGCAGATTTTAGTATTTTATATGACACTGAGAAATATAGCCGAGATTTCGAAATTGCTCATGAACGCTGGCCGCTCTCAAAAAGAGCCAGTGGCGTTTGTCAGCAGGGCCACCCTCCCAGACCAACAAGTAGTAATAACAACTCTACAAAATGCTGCACGCGACAGCAAAGAGATCCCTACCCCTGCTCTTGTTGTTGTCGGTGAAACCGTCAACTTTTGTGAAGAGCTCGATTGGCTTAAGCTTTAAGCTTAACGATAAAAGTAAAAGTGTAGCAATAGGTATTAATTGATTTCTCTCTGATGAGCTCAATATCGTTGCATGGCCCCCCCTCTATCAGCCTTATAATTGCCAAAATATTGAATGGATCAAGGCTGCTTCTTCATTATTTTCAACATTCTCTGTTACCCTGTTGATTAAGTTTTTTCAAACACTTTCCAATTAATCCGCCTTGAATATTATTTTTTATTATTTTTCCACGACCTCTAACCGGTTCATGAGTTAATAATTTACCTGCGCTTTACATCATTATTTTTTCTGTAACTTTAAGCAGAGGGTTTGAAGAAGGCTATATTACTCCCCTTCATTGCAAAACAATTAGACGTAGCAAGTGTGTCCCCACATGGAGAGATGTTAACCGCAGTTTTAAACTTTTTAATAATAGTTCAAATTAACAACACTGAGTGTCTTATTGGTTTGTATGCATTGACAGCAGAAGAGTAGACAATGATATCAACTGACCTACTCAAACAAGCCAATGATAGTCCAATACAGATATTGAATGGGTGCAAGCAAAATTACTGTAGCCATTGTTGTAAAAAACATGCTTTTAACGGCATCAATTACTCGTACACCACCAACGATTATTGCAACTGCTGCGGGGGGGGCAGCGTACGGAAGCAACACTAAGGACTGTCCAGTTAATTCTGCCATAAGCACAGTAAGGAGAGGTATTCCTGTGGCATCTGCGAGAGCTTCGGCCAGTGGGACTGTAAGTGCCGGTGCACCCGGTGCTGTCATTGCCAGAGAGGAGCAAAGTCCTATCCCTAAGATAAGCGCGAAATTGATGGCATTCTGGTTTTTTTCAAACTGAAGCAGGTCAATCACATAGCTAGCAAGCCACAAATCAAGGCCAGAATTAGATAATATTGCACCGATGCTCAAGATGCCGGCGATGTAGAATACAGGACTAAAATTTATCTTATTTCGAAATGCGTCCTCAGCAAGCATACCAGAACACGGCATAAGAATAATGATCGCGGCAGCTAATGCTACCCAACCTGGCGCTACACCGTGCAAAAAATCAGTTACCCAAAACCCCAATGTAATTGCCAACAACACTAAAAGCCGCCGGCCCTGCGCATTCAGTGGTTTTAGTGATGCTCGATGTTGTACAATCTTGGCATCTGACCTGAATAGAAAGTACAGGACAGTTCCGCACACCGCGCCTCTCAAAAGACCCATCACAGGAAAATGGATTGTAAAATGCTCACCATAATTGGGTGCTACCCCGTATATCGTCTCAATAGCAGCAGTATGTACAACAACAGGAAGATTGGCGGGTAGCAAACTCCAACTTGGGAAAAAACTACCAACTCCCACTGTCATTGCAATACCGTTTGCCCCTCGACTACCCATCTCGAATCCCATCCGGTCAGCTATCGTCAATGCAATAGGCATCAGCAAAAGTATACGTGGAATTGTCGAAGGTATAATGATTGCAAGTACAAAACTTAATAACATTAGAGCTGTAATTGTTCCGCCATAACTAAGCGTAATCCGCTGAAGAATAGTGTCCACGATTCGCTTATCCAGCTCAGCACCGGAAATAGCTGCTCCGATGATAAGGCCTCCAAATATCAACCAAGTGCCACCTGATCCGAAACCAGAAAATGCCGTAGACGCGGGCGCAACTGACATGAGAACCGCACCTAACATCAAAATAAGAGCAGTCACATGTTCCGGTAGTTTATGTGTACTCCAAAAGGTAACCGCAATAACCAAAAGTGCAGCTGCATGGTACCGCGAGGGGTCATCATCAATTGCGTAGGGCCAGTAGACGATATACGCTGCAACGGCTAGTGCTACAGTAACTAATATATTAGTTGGTTTTTTAAAAAACACGGGCACTTTTAAGCCCCACCCATTTTAGAATCTAATTCCAGTTTTGGACTCCCATAACCTTCCCACTTCCGATTGATCAGGATCGAAACCGAATTGATCTCTTGCCTGCTCCCAAAGCCGGAGTGTTTCCTTTGCAATTGGTGCAAAAGCACCGAGTGCTTCGGCGCTTTCGACGGCAATCTTTATATCTTTAGCAATTAGCCCGATAGGCATCCCTGTTGCATACTTCCCACTCAAAATATGACCTTCAATCTTTTTCTCAATCGGATTATTTCGTCCGGTACACGCACTTTTCAGTGCACCAATTGCAACCTCAGGCTCTAATCCAAACTTAAGCGCTACTGACATCGCCTCAATGCCTGTTATCAATGCTGCAGCATTCACAAAATTATTCAGAGCTTTCATAGTATGTGCGCCACCTAATATTCCACAATCACTAATCTCCGAGCCCATCGCTTCGAAAAGCGCCATAGCACGATTTTTATTTTTTTGCGATCCACCTACGGTAATGAGCAAAGAACCGTTATTTGCAAAAACAACACCTCCAGCGACGGGGGCATCGATTAATCCAATACCCCGTGTAATCAATACCTTATTTAATGCCAGTGTATCAGCCGGGTTTGAAGTGCTCATATCGATGACAAGTTTCCCTTCACTCATGCCATCGGCAATGCCTTTTTCATTATTATCACCAAGAATAACGGCACGCACGATCTCACTTGTCGGCAACATAGTAATTACAGCGTCAACGGACTGGCCAAGCTCCACCAGATTAGCAGTGCAATTGCAATGATGTGCCTTTACAAAAGCCTCTACTACATCCGCTCGCTTATCCATGACAGTAAGGTCAAACCCAGCATTCACTAGATGACGCGCCATTGCATTGCCCATATTACCGATGCCAACAAAACCAACTTTTTTGATATCCCCCATCCCAATCCTTTCTTTTTTTTCATACCCTAAAAAACTGGACCACCCTTGATCGAAGTCCGAATTAGTTTGCGACGCTGTGGTAATTTGTAATCACCAATTGCCATGTGATGAGCACTTGCGTTATCCCACATTAAGAGATCACCGACTTGCCATTTATGGCGGTATACATTTTCCGGTTTGGTGACATGCTTTTGAAGACTTCGTATGATGGGAAGGGACTCTTCTTCTGACATGCCTTCAATCCGGAATGTATTTACTTTATTAGCATAGATTGCTTTCCGACCGGTATTTGGGTGTGTTCTGAAAATCGGCTGCCAAATATCCGGCGTCTTAGCCTTTTGCTCATCTGTCATAGGCGGCCGGGGATGATCGTGTAGACGTTGGAGACGTTTTTCTTCCTGGCGCCGGTTATATTGCATCAAGCATTTTTTGTTTTCCAACCTATCTCGCAAATCATTATCTAAGGTATCATAGGCATCGGAACCGCTAGCGAAGAGAGTGTCACCTAATGCATTACCATCATCATCATGCGGAATTTCTATCGCGTATAAAATAGCCATTCTTGCCGGCTCCCGCATAAAGCAAAGGTCTAAGTGCCAATCATCGCCGGCATAGGCAGAACCAATAGTTTTATTACCTTTTTTTATATTGGATAATACATGGACCTCTGGATAACCAGGCATTGCGTATTCATGACGAACATGACCCTCTAATTCGCCAAACCGCCTCGAGAAAGCTACGAGGTCGGCTGTTTGCAAATCCTGATTCCGCATGAATAATACGCCCCCGTGGTCAAATGATCTCTCAAGCTGGTCAAATTGAATGTCCGATATTTCCTTAACGTCCAATTCTAGAACTTCATGAACGAAGCTATTAGCATTTGTCCGAATTTGAAAATTTGTACTTTTTTTATTCGCTGATTGCATTTTATATTCCTTTACCTCGATATCGTGAGTAACTGGACTGCGACTGCGGATATAAGGTTGAAGCAACGTTGCCTCTGCCAAAATAAAATTATGCGCTCGGGACTATCGAAAGGATAATATGGGTCCTTACCTGAAATATTTCATTGTAACGAATAACAATATCAATCTTGAGATTTTTTATCCTGAAAAAAAGGCTTAACTTCATCCTACATATAGCCCCCCTTTATCTGTAGCGGAATGACGTTTACAACGATGCAGTTCAGCTTGATGAGTGCCCATATCAGGGTTTTTGTGTGCTAGATTTACCAGCAATTATTCAATGGACATTAAAATCTAGTTTCTCTGGATTTTTGCTATAACTTTTAAGCTGGCAAGCCTGCTTCATGAAGCTTGCGTTGCTCATGAAAATTTTCAAGGAAGACCGCATGAGATGCGGCATGGCGACGCGTTTCCTCAGGGCCAAAATCTTCTAAGGGACGAGGCTGCAAGTCAAAGTTTCCGTATTCGTCTGAACCACGAACAAGAGTTGCTGGCATTCGGACCGACCCAGTATTACGCGTTCGCGTAGAAATATAGCTTAGCGCCAAGCCAATGCGTGGACGATTGGACTTGTTTGGTGCCGATTGGTGCAACGTGCAAGTATGATGCAAGGAAAATTGCCCCGGCTTCAAGATGGCACAATCAGTATCAGATTTATCAAACCATTCCACAGTCATTTGACCCGCAGTATTAACGCTATTCTCTACTACGTTGCTTTCCTGCAACAACTGTCCCCGAATATGACTACCGCGAGCAAATTCTGCTGGCCCACTCTCTGAGTCCACATCCGAAAGGGCTACCCATGCAGTCACGTGATCATAAGGTCTAAGCCCAAAATAAGTAGAATCCTGATGCCATGCTGTAATGCCAAGCGACTTAGGCGGCTTTATGAATGCACGGCAGGTATAAAGGATGATGTTTGGCCCCATTAAACTTTCTATCACATCCAAAATTGCAGAATGCCTTATCAATTCGTCAGTCCAACGGCATAAAGTGTGCAGATTATGCCGGAACTTGCCCTCTGCATCTGCGAGAGGAACTCCAATGTGCTTCTCAGTCATCAACAGCCCTTCGCGAAACTGACCGACCTCCGTCTCACTTAAACCATCCAGTGGATAGTAAAATCCATCTGCACGAAACTGACTAATCTGTTCTGCCGTCAATCCTGACATGTCGATATCCGTTAGTGTTTAGAAGAATATTATCCAATCAATGCCTAACCAAACGATATAAATAAAATTGAGGTATTATTGAATCAAAATTTTTAAAATAGAATTGGCGATGACCAAACAATAGATCGAAGTAACTTCAATCGAGACACATTATCTGTGTATCCCTGTTACTATGCATCAATTTTTGCCCAGCTATCTGGTTCAGCTGTCATAATCTCCTTACGTGGGGAACCAGGGCGACGGTCGATATAGATGGTACCTTCTTTCATCACCATCTGCATCTTCTCGCGGTCTTGCAATACTTTGATATTTTCAAGAGGGTTTCCATCGACGACTAGCACGTCGGCCAGCTTGCCCTCTTCTAGCGTGCCAAGTTGTTTGCCAACTCCAATGGCATTTGCTGCATTACGAGTAGCAGTAAGTAATGCATCCATCGGGCTCATCCCAAGGTCTACATAAACTTCTAACTCTTGAGCGTTGGTTCCAAATCCCGGCTCGAAACCCATATCGGTACCCATAGCTATATCTATTCCAAGCTTATGCGCCTTTTGGAACGTCTCGTAACAGTACGGCTGAATTTGCTGCATCTTGTCGAGAGTAAACTGTGGGGTGCCGATATCACGACGGATATCAATAGCGTGATCCGTACGGTGAAGAAGTGTTGGCACCATTGGCTTTCCAGCGCTTTTAATCATTTCAAGTGTTTCATCAGTGTGAAACACCATATGCTCTATGGTGTCGACGCCAGCTTTTACTGCATTTTTCTGGCTTTCGGGTGTAAAACAATGACACGCACACGGTTTAAGAAGTGCATGAGCCTCATCAACTATGGCCTCAAGCTCTTCATATGTCATATTACGCACATCGGGCTCCTCATCGTCCGTACCGCCGCCACCGGAGTGACACGCTTTAATAACGTCAGCGCCCTGACGGACGGCTAGACGGGCCTGGCGACGAAGCTCCCACGGACCATCACCGGTGGAGGCATCATGACGCAAAGCTGCCTTGGGAAGAATTAATTCCAAATGTGAACACGTCATAATAGTAAATCCGGAGACCTTCATGCGCGGACCGTCCAAACAACCCGCATTAATTATGTCACGAACGGCACAAGTTTCTTGTGTCATCAATCCGCGTGAAGATATCAGCCCCATATCGCGCAGCGTGGTGAAACCCATTTCGAAGCAGAGCTGGGCGTGAAACAGCATGTACATTTGCTGTTGTTGCGGCGTTACCTCCCACTGGGCAACGCGGTAGTTTTTAAATGTACGGTTGTTGAACATTCCCACATGAAGGTGAATATCCATCATACCGGGCATAACGGTTTTGCCGGAGGCATCAATAATCTCAGCGCCCGCGGGAATTTGAACACTTTTTTCAGACCCCACGGTTTTGATTTGCTTATCATCAATGACAATAACACCATTCTCAATTGGATTGGCCCCGGTGCAATCGATAATACGGCCAGCCTTGATTGCCTTAACGGACATAAATAAATTCCTCCACTTTTTTGATTGGATTTTTATCCTGTTTTTTAAAAAACTTATACTGTGGCAAAAAATACCCTGCGTTTTATATTGCCAATCTGTTGAGTTCAAAAAAACTTGTAAAAGCTTTCTTTGATTGCTCTTTAAATTTGGCCAATTCGCCATCAATTTTTTTAAAACACCGAATATCAATAGCCTTGTTTTTGCTGCATAAATGAACCATTGGTTTACATAATAAACCTGCTTTCACATAAAAACAATGTTATTACATTTCAGTTTTTTAAAAGGTGCAATAGGCTATTTTTGTTTTTGAGCTAAACATTACATGTTCTAGCTTACAAAAACTGGCTTCTCACCCGGGACGGGGCTTCCTTGAAAAGCTCCCTTATCAATAATTTTCTCCCGCCCCCCATGTTTTTCGATTAAAGCGGATTGAGCTAAATAAGCACGATTATCCGCATCATCCGGGTCGACAATGCGACGCAAAGCCGTATCACATATTTTGACAACACCCTCATACCTGAGATCCTTGTATAGATTATTCAACTCATCGGGATCAGCATCGAGATCGAAAAGTTCAGGTTCAAAATTCACATAATATATATATTTGTAGTTTCCTTGACGGATCATGAACGCCGCACGATCAGCACCTGGGCCATAGTATTCGCTGAATGCTATTCTACCAACCTGATCAGGCTCTTTTGCGATTTTTAACAATGATTTTCCTTGTAAACCCTCCGTTTCAATGATCGAACTCAAGCCGACCGCATCAACGATCGTTGGCGCGATATCTAACAGAGACACTGGTGTGTTGCATACCTTGCCAGATGGAATGCCTGCGCCAGAGATTAAAAGAGGAATGGCGGCAGATTCCTCGTACATGTTCAATTTACCCCAAATTTGACGAGTTCCAAGATTTTCGCCATGGTCAGAGGTGTAAACGATGATTGTATCTTCAAGAATCCCCGAATCATCAAGGCAGTCAATAATTTTACCTACATTGGAATCGACATAACTAACACACCCGTAATAGTTGGCGATAATCCGACGACGAGTATTCTCATCGACAAAATCATTGAAATTGCGGTTACGTTGCAAGTTTTGCATCCACGGATGTAATGAAACATCGGCTTCAATTAGTTTGGGCTTGGGCATCATTTCAAGAGGATAGAGGTCGTAAAATTCCTGAGGTGAGCAATATGGCGGATGCGGGCAGACCAATGATGAAAATATAGCCCACGGCTTATCATCGGGATTGGCTGCCTTTTCACGAATCAGACCGCAAGTAGTGGCAGTGATATCCGCGTCATATTTTGTATAAGCGCTTTCGCCCGGCCCAAGGCGTTCAATTCCGCGCCATTTTGTGTAAGAGGGCGCCATTGGGCGCTTAACTGATCCTCGTAGGTCACCAACCCCGTCGTGTATGTGCATGGGGTTTATTTGCCGGGTTAATCCGAATGGATCCTCCTCTCGAGTGAAATGAAGTTTTCCAATCGAAATAACTTCCATTCCGTTCTCGCTCAGCATGTGATGCCAGCTCCGTACAGATCCATCGTATGCAAAACAATTATCCCAATAGCCAGTTTCAAAGATATATTTTCCAGTCGCTATTACTGCGCGCGCGGGGACACAAACCGGCGAACTCGTGTAAGCAGCTGAGAAGCGTGTGCCACGCTTAGCGAGCTTATCGATATTTGGAGTTTTCACGAAATCATGGCCATAACAGCCAAGCGCTTTCTTTTGGTGCTGGTCTGAAATAATAAATAGAACATTCTTTGCCATATCAATGGACCCCTAAGATTAATACCTACAGCATAACCAATGCAAAAGATTTAGTCGTCGTCATCTAGAACTACTTTTTTATTACCTGTAATCCTCGCTAGTATTTGCGGTAGAAATAATGAACCCACCGACAAAAAGAGGAATAAACATACAATAGGTCTCTCCAGCAACAGCCAAATATCACCTTGAGTCATCACCATAGATTGTCTGAAGCTTAGCTCCATTTTTAGGCCGAGAACGCGACCTAGTATAACTGGCGCAAGAGGAAATCCATATATTCTCATGTAGTAGCCGATAAACCCAAATAAAAGAAGAAATGAGATTGACCACACTAAACCATCATTTAGGTAAACGCCGGTAATTGAAATTACCATAATCAGTGGCAATAAAACCCGCATTGGCATTTTCAAAATTTGCACAAACACACCAATCATTGGCAGGTTCAAAACCAAAAGAATGATGTTACCGATATAAAGCGCCGCGATAAGAGACCAGATAATGTCTGGCCGTTCTTGGAACATTAAAGGTCCAGCATCAATATCTAATATTAAGAAGGCACCTAGCATAACTGCCGTAGTAGCCGACCCTGGCACCCCGAGAGCAAGCATGGGCACAAACGATCCAGCGCTTGCTGCATTATTTGCACTTTCGGGCCCAGCAACACCTTGAATAATACCTGAGCCAAATTTATCCGGGGTTCGGTGAATTTGACGTTCTATTGAATATGAGACAAAAGAGGCTATCCCAGCTCCAGCCCCCGGCAGAACACCAATCAGGAAACCAATTGTTCCCCCGCGAAAAATGGAACCAATACTCTCAACAAATTCAGAAAATTTGATGTAAATACGGTGTTCAAGGATCATCCCAAGAGAGTCTTCTCGTAGCTTTTTTGTATTTACAAGTACTTCCGATATTGCAAACAACCCAAGCGTTACAGCAAGAAAATTAATACCGTCCCATAGTGCCTCGTGACCGAATGTGTAGCGACGACTCCCGGTCATAATATCTTCACCAATAGTAGCAATCATTAGTCCCAGAACCATAGACATAAGCGCTTTTACTAGAGAATCACTCGCGAAAGATGCCACTGCCGTTAGACCAAAAACGTAAAGCATAAAATATTCAGGCGCAGTAAACTGCAGGGCTATATCAGCAAGAGGCGGCGCCAACAGCATCATGCCAACCACTGCAATAGTACCAGCGATATATGATCCTATTGCTGCTATGCAAAGAGCGGGGCCGGCGCGGCCTTTTTTTGCCATCTCATGACCATCAAGGCACGCCACAACTGCGGAAGTGTCACCCGGAACCCTTAAAAGGATAGATGCAGTAGACCCACCATACATCACCCCGGTGTAAGTGGCCGCCAACATCATAACTGCTCCGGTAGGATCAAGCTTAAAAATTATCGGAAGCATCATGGCCAGAGCACCAGCGGACCCAACCCCTGGCAAGACGCCTATTACGGTACCGAGGAAACAACCAGTCACAGCATAGACAATGTATTGCCATTGAAGAGCAATGGCAAAACCATCCATCAGTAAACCCCATGTGTCTCCCATTAATCTAACCCTTTATCCACCTACGAATATCATCAAGAAAAGGCAAAATATCATGAATATTTAGAAGATCACCGCGCGGTAATTCACCCAGCAAACCGTAGTAAAAAATGGTAAATAATGTGACTGTAAGCGAGAGCCCATACACTGCGGAGCCACCCCAGCTTTTCTGCCCTAGATATTTCATGTTCGCAGTTACGTATAAAAAAGATGCTATGATGTAGCCTAAGACTTCAAAACACGCGACATAAGCTATGGCAAGCCAGAGAGGCACCAAATCTATTAATTCAGAAACAACACGCTGTTTTACGTCAACTTTATCTTTACTAACCCGACCTTTTGAAATGAAAAATATCACTACCAATATTAAACCAAATACGGTTATGACCCTAGGAAACGAAGCAGATCCGACTAACCCTTCACCACCCGAAGCTTGCAAAAAACTGTATGTTTCAAGTCCGTAGAGAATAAGTAATACGGCAAAAACAGTGACTAATAGACGATCGCCATAAGTAAAAATTGAGACAATTTCTCTCATTTATTATACTTTTTTGAATTATTTATATATATTGATTTTATTTTGACTGATAAATGACGTCACCAGAAAACCCGGCGACGTCATTTATTTCAATTCAATACTTAATTACTATTTCTTTTTCTTCTTTTTCTTACCTATCAAGTCAAGCTCGGTGTCTAATTTATAGTAATTTTTGTATTCCTCAGCCAACATTTTATCCAGTGCCTTCCCGGTCACCCAGGTTGATGTCATGTTGTACTTCTTCTCATACTTTTTGAAGCTAGCGGACTTTCGAACTTTATCCATAATACCGACGTAAAAGTTGATTACGTCATCCGAAACATCTCTCGACAACCACCAGCCACGGTACTGTTTCAAAACCGGAAAATTGTAACCACTTTCCTTGAAAGTAGGAACTTTCGGATACGCGCCCAGCTTTTCGGATGCAGCAATGATGCGTAGTTTTCCAGCTTTAACATATTTGTCAATTTGAGCTGGGTTATGCATACCGTAAGCGATGTGCCCACCCAGTAATTCAAGCATCCCCTGCTTTTCATAGGCTACATATGTTTGTTTGAATCCTGCCTCACGCGCCCACAGTTCACCCACCAACGAAGCCACGTTTCCGTAGGCGCCGCCTCCATGAATCACTTTCCCCGGGCGTTTTTTCGCATCTGCAACAATGTCGTTCATTGTTTTGTATGGCGATTTACCAGGAACGGTAATATTCAGCGGCGTAACTACCATCATCGCGACACCTCGAAATAATTTATAATCGATCTTTGATTTTGATAAGATCGGATTATTAATTTGCGATGGTGTAAGCGCTTGCATCATGTGGGGGTTTCCTTTGTTTTTTACCCCAACAAAAGCGCGAGCCTTTCCTCCGCGTGCCCCACGAATGGAACGCAAGCTGACGCCTTTTGGTAACAATTTTTCATCTTTTATCGCAGCCAAAACAGCCGATGCAAAGGCGTAGGTTGAGGATGAGGTTTTGACATGAGCTATCAATTCGACTTCTTTGGATGGCTTCCACGCCAAGGCTGGAGCCGATGCGAACGCAAATACCGCAAGACTTGCAGCACCGCAAACAATAGTTTTTTGGGACATCTTAAACATTGCATTCCTCCCTAGTAGCAATTTGAACCAAACAAACCACGACTAACAACGAACAGTGCAGAAAAATAGCTGTGTCAATAAATATCCTCCCGCTCAGCGTCTTCGCGCTTTGTCACGTTACAGCAATTTCACAGGGTGATCCGCTGATAAGGTATTACAGTGACCCTCCACAGCTTGATAGTCAAGAAAATATCCCATTTTATGCAGACGGTTAGTCGCTTTCGATTGACCCAAGAGTAACGCCTTACTAAAATCTATAACAATTACTGGTGCACCTGATGAATTTTTTTATAAACACCCCAGCATGTTTAAACGACTGGGCAAGGGAGAAAATAAAATGCCGTTTCATCGCTTTGAAGAGTACGAGAATGTTTTATTGACACCGCATCTCTCAACGGCGGAGGCGCCTATTATTGAGGGGCAATACCTCTATTATTGTCTGAATCAAAAACGTGCAGGAACAGGGTCCGAGTTGCACTACCATCCTAACGAACTCTTGATTTTTCCTGTACTTGGAAAAATCAATGCTGTCGTTGGCAAAGATCGAAGAGTTGTCGAACAAGGCACCTTCGTTCTTGTACCACCGAATGCCCGACACTCTATGAAAGCAACAGAGGATGGACCTCTAGCTTATTTGTATGTGAAAGATCAAACTTGGGGAGTGGTCGGGGTTGCTGAAGACGAGGCCTTACCAGATGAAGCCCCCACCATGGAGTATTCCCAACAAATTGTTGATACAGGTAAACATGAGAAGAAAAAAGAAGGCGACTCACAAGCTATTATTGAAGGTATTCCTGATTGTTATTACAAGCTTCTAGCGTCTCTCGACACACCCTTCAAAGCCGGCACGTCGATTACATGGATTGAAGGCATGCGATCAGCCTTTGGCCTCTATGAACTTCCGAATGGATACGAAGAAAACTGCAAATCTAGTGAAAACGAACAATTTTATTATGTTCTCCAAGGATCAATTGATTTCACTGTTGGAAATAGTTCTAAGGATGTCACCGCGGGCGATATTATAGAAATCCCAAAGGGATCACCTTACAAATTTACAACAACCCGCGAAGACCCGGTTCGTTTTGCGGCTGTCAGATCTAACTCTTTACTTGAAAATCTCATCGATAATCCAAATTCTCAGATCGCTTAATGCGTGAAAATACATATAATCGCTTTTGAAGGCTTGAACAGTTAACATTGAGATATATCAAAATTCCTCCTATATCTAATAAGTGGGGTGTTCTTTTTCTTGGAAGGCATGGGTGAATTATTTTTTGATGGAAAAAATTTTTTCCCAGTTTGGATGAGCCTATGAAAAGTGTTAAGTCTGTGCAACGTGCGATCTCCGTTCTCTTCGCAGTCACACAAAGCAAAAAACCAATCGGACTTTCAGGGATTTCCAGGCAGATCAAACTTGATAAGGCAACTGTTCTACGTCTCTTAGCAACTCTTGAGGAATCTAAATTAGTCCAAAAAGATCCAATCACGAAGACTTATACCGGCGGGGCTAATTTATCTCAACTTTCTGTTTCATGGCGTAATGACATTCGCAGAGTTTGCGGTCCTTACCTTCGTGCTCTATCGCAAGTGGCCAACGAAACTGTTTGTCTAAATTGTCCACGCGACTTGGAACGTATTTGCATTGACTCCTTGTCCCCTCAGAATCAGGAGCTTACTGTCGTTCCCCATATTGGAACCGCAAACCCAATATATGCAGGTGCCTCGGGTAAAGTATTGATGGCCTACCAATCACAAAATGAAATCGAACGGATAATTAATACAACTGGGTTAAAACCCGTGACGAGCGTGGGCATATCAGATAGCGCAGGCCTTCAAAGCCACTTAGAGCTAGTCCGTAAGCGCGGTTTCGATTATTCAATTAACGATGTTACAGTCGGAGCGTGTGCCCTAGCGGCACCTGTATTTGGAGCCGATATGCAAATTGTTGCCGCGTTAACAGTACGCGGCCCGGAGGTTCGCATGAGCGTGTCAAAAATGAAGAAATTAGCGCCTTCGGTAATTAGTTTTGCCAATGATATAAGCACCGCACTTGGTTTTACCGGCTTTCACAATAAGACTGGCTAGTTTATCCATGTTCATACCAGTACGCGCAAAAAAAATGCCGTCCCACAGAAATGGGACGGCTATCTACTATATGGCAGGTTTCTAACAGCTTTTACGTACCGTTCTTTACTCCTGTAAGCGCTCGTATTTGATTAAGCGTACCAAAACCACCGTTAACAAAACCCTCATACTTTTGGTAAAGGGGAACACTGGCGTCGCGAAAAGCATCAAGATCAATATTAGTTATAGATAACTTATCATTCTTATTAATTTTACTTAGAGCCTTTTGATCTTCCGCAGCGGCTAACTCCCAACTGCTGTTGGCAGCCTTCTTCGCGGCACTAGCAACACCCTTGCCGGTCTCATTCCACTTCCACTTGGTTTTACCTTTTTTATTCTGGTATTTTGTCATTAATAGGCCACGTAGGCTCTTATTTTTTTTGCTGAAAACAATAAATGCAGCCGTATATGTTATTGGCTTATGAGATACATATTTCGGCGGCGTCTGATAAGATTTACGTTTTTTCGCAATATCCTGAAGCGAGGCAATGAACCCATCACTGTTTCCTGGCTTTGCGCCATAGACCTTTAAAGCCTGTTCGGTGAAACCACGATTTTGTGAATTTATCCATAATCCTTTTAAATCATTCGGTTTGATAAATTTTTTGTTATAAGTAGCAAGATAGTTAAAACCACGGTTGACCTTGCCAATCAATACGTACTTGGATCGACCACTCCATCTCTTAATTTTTTTTCCGATCCCGCCACTTTTGGAAGCTAAAACTGCTTTCGCTTGTGACGGATCGGTTATTAGCCACGGCAGTTCAAAGACACCAAAGGGTTTACGAACAGCTTTGGCAGAATTTATCGATACAACACCAATATCAATTTTTCCTTTTTTGATATTTTTGGTGATTTTCTTATCGTTTTTACCACCCTTCTTGCCTTTAAAACGAACTATTTTTGCTTTCCCGGCAAGAACCGCATTCGCTTCTTTTATAAAACCTTTGATTGCCTTATCCATTGCAGACTTTTTTGGTGCATTGAATGCAATGGAAAGTTGCGTCTCTCCAGCCGAGACTGGCGCGGAAAGCGACAGGCAGATCGCCGCCACCCCCATCAGTTTTATCGCGTTCATTTCTGCGTTTGCTCTCATGATTCCCTCCCTAATAACCTCAGTTGTTAAAATTTTCTTAATAGAGTCAAAGCTCATCTGATACGCTTATTTTCTGTTGCGCTCGGATAAACCCGTAAACCGCCGTCACCAAAGCGAGTAGTAAGATGATCATGGTGATCGGGCGCGTTAACACAACCATCAGGTCACCCTGATGGATCGTGAATGCCAGATTCATATTACTTTCAATAATCGGCCCCATGACAAATGACAGCATAATCGGAACCGAGGGAATATCAATTTTTTCAAGAAAATATGCACCCCCACCTAGGATTAGAACCATCACCACATGGGGTGCATAGTTTTTATAGGCATATGTGCCGATAATAATCATGAGAATTACAAAAGGGCCAAGGATACGACGCGGCACGCGAGCTACTTGCCCCCATAGCTTTACCCCGGCCAAACCAACGATTAATTGCCCCGCGTTAGCAACTAATAACCCGATAAAAATGGCAATTATCATCGCGGTTTGCTCTTCAAACAACCCTGGGCCAGGGACAACGCCCTTAACTACTAATACACCAATCAAAATTGCAGCAGTTCCAGACCCCGGAATTCCAAGTGCCAAAGAAGGAACTAAAGTGCCCGCAACTACAGCATTGTTAGCACATTCGGGAGAGGCTATGCCCTCTTCGATGCCGGTTCCAAATTCCTCATCTTTTCTGTGCCGGTTCCATCGTCGCTCTTCATTATAAGCTATTAACGCAGCGACTGAAGCACCTGCACCGGGTATAGCGCCTATACCCGTACCGATAAGTGCATTTCGAACTAAGGTGGGCCACAGATAAAGCAAGTCGCCTAGTGTCACTCGATTCTTTTCTTTATCAATGTTACGGATATTTTCAGCTGCATTAGAAACTGCGTCATCCCTTTCATACTCGATCAAAAGACGGAATGCCTCAGGTGCGGCTAAAATTCCGATGACAATTACAACAAGGGGTATACCATCCATCAAAGGTCCGTAATCGAATGTAAACCTTAACCCTCCGAACCGTGAGCTACCGATAGTAGCTAAAATCAAACCAATGGCTGTAGCCAGAAATCCGCGGGCCGGATCCTTTCCAAAAAATCCACCAATGATGGATAAACCAAAGATACCCAAGGCAAACATTTCACCCGGTCCAAATTCAAGAGCTAACAATGCTAGGCTTGTGCCGGCAACAAGAAAAATAAGAGTACTAGTAACTCCGCCAAAAATTCCCGCATAGAGTGAAATTTTCAAAGCTCTATAAGGCATGCCTTTTTTTGTCATTTCGTATCCATCGAGAGCGGTTATTGCACTCCCCGGAGTTCCTGGCGTGCGAATTAAAATCGCAGGTATCGAGCCACCATATTCAGCAGCAGAATAAACCGCACAACAGAACAAAATTGCGTCTGGCGCATTCATTACAAAAGTTATGGGAAATAATAATGCCAATGCCTGTGAACTACCAAAGCCGGGCAGCGCGCCCAATACCAAACCTAGAATCACACCAATAAATATGTAAAACAATGATATTGGACCGAAAACGAGGCCTAATGCTGGAATTATGTTTGCCGAAAAGTCCACTATACCCACCTAAAATTCGATGTAGTTCGGTAAAAATTTAACTGGGAAGTTTACGTTAAGCACGATCGCAAAAATTGCCCAACAAAAAATGGTAGTAAAAAATGAGATCAATGAACTTCGAAAAAGTCTTTGACTTCGGTTGCCGTGCAACCTTGTAGCAAAAAGAGCACTTACAAATAAAAATGTCGTTATTTCAAAGCCAATAATATCAAGCAAGAGAACATAGCCCAACACGTAGCAGCATATCAGAGAAAATGATCGCAGCGGCACCAATACTTCCGAATGATCATCTGTAACGATTATATCGGAACCTTTAAAAAGTCTGAATAACAGAACACCACACCAAATTAAGCCGAACCCAATTATCAATCGAGGAAAAAAAGCGTCACCGGGGTAACCAGGAAGCATAGACGGAGCAAATCCGAATGTTCTCCAAAGCAAAATAACAAAGAACAAAGAAGTCGCTAACGTAACCGCGATCGTAGCAAAGAGTTGGCTTATTGAATTCTGCATTACCCCCCCTAGGGAAAATCGGGTGGTTTTTTTCTAGCTGACGAGTCTCCGAGAGTAGCTCCCGGAGACTCAATCGGATCAGTTAACACTCGTCAGTTTTTCAAGATGCCAAGTTGGACCATCAATTTTCGCGTCGCCGCCACACCTGCTGAAAAATCTTTGTTGAGTTCCGCAGTGTTGCCGGCAAAAGCCGGGATCACATGAGGCTGCTTTTTCACATGCTTTTTGTAAGCCTTTGTATTATCAATTTTAGACAATGCTTTTTGCAAAATAGCTATGCGGTCCTTTGGTGTGCCTTTTTTGACCATAAAGCCTTGGAATTGATGTGGAATTTTATAGCTTATCCCCAAGTCTGATGGCACGGGCACGTTCTCCCACGTTTTGCCAGGAAGACGTTTTTCATTCAGTAGTAATAATGAACGCGCCTTGCCAGCTTTCAAATGCCTATTCCATTTACCAGGCTGTGCAATACCGATTTTAAGATGTCCACCCATGACGTCTTTTACTACGTCACCCGTACCTTTGTAGGGAACAAAGCGAATTTTTATACCTTGTGTTTGGTGCAATAATTCTTGATGGCGATGGTGTACTGACCCAATCTTATTGCTACCCATCGCCAAACGCCCGGGATTTTTTTTCGCGTACGCAACAACATCCTTATAAGTCTTGAATGGGCTATCAGACCGAACCCCGATAGCATAGAGGTGTTGCTCCATCCGCGCCACAATATCGAAATCCTTAAAGCCATATTTGAAATGCGGCAAATTAAAATACCCTGTAAAACTTGCGGAAAAATGCATTATTGTGTACCCATCTGCCGGTTTTCCTTGGACATAAACAACCGGTTCGTGATTTGATCCACCACTCTTGAATAGCACTTTGACAGGAACTCCCAGGAAATCTTTCTGCTGTAGGTGCTTCGCAACCATGTGACACCAGACTGCTGCACCAGAGCCCGGCGAAGTTGTACAGATGAGTTCCACTGGTTTTGATGGATATTTATCTGCAAACGCTGGACCGGCAATCATGCTGGCTACCGCAAGCCCCATAGTCACCGATAGACCTTTTAAAAGTTTCTTAATACTCATCGATTTCCTCCCTTTTGAAATCTCATAAATGTTAATGTGCACTTTTCGGCGAGTACGACTGCCGTATTTATTTTTATTTTACCTGAGCTGCTTTTTTCTCACTCAAACCCCTTTTCAAAATGAGGGCCACTCATTTTCCCATCGACAGCCATACCGATTATTCCATGTGATAGGTCCTTCAACGCTAGAAAAATAACATCCTCATCTTCGGGGTCTGCTATCATCTGGTGTGCGGCATCGGCCGGAACATGCACCAATGTACCTTTTGGTGCTTTGAAGGGAATACCGTCAATCTCTCCCATGAGCGTCCCCTGTAAAACAAAATTGAATTGCTCATTAGGGTGACTATGCATGCGAGAACCAGTTCCTCGAGGCTTGTGAATGTATCCAACAAGCATCCGCTCGCCTTCTATAACTCCGCCATGAGACGTTGAATAACCCGTACCCGCAGCAACCTTTTCCACTTCATCCATTTTCCAAGCTACAACCCCAAGGCCTGCCTTTTGAGCACCTTCAGTTTTAGTTTCACTTGCCATGAGACCCTTCTCCCCCAACTATTTTTATCTGTTGACACAGTCTTATTTAAACTGGTTTGGTTTACCTAGTACACCATCGCTTCATTAGAGGGCAAGGGTGCTTAGGATAATACCTTATGCAAAAGAGGCTTCTTAGAACAACAGGTAGAGGGCTACAATGCTGAAAACAGCCATTTATGGACTTGGAAATTGGGGACAGACATTAATCAATTCGGTTCATAATAAAAGCGATAAGATCCAAATTGTTCAAATGATAACCCGTGACCCGTCAAAATATACCGAATTTACAGAGAAAACTGGGATCCCTATTTCCGATAATTACGAAGCAACGTTACAAAATGACGCTATTGAAGCTGTCATTATTGCAACCGGGCATTCCGCACACGGTCAACACGTGGAACAGGCTGCCTCTGCAGGCAAACATATTTTCTGCGAAAAACCCTTTACTCTGACAAAAAAAAGTGCCCTGTCTGCCACCGAAGCTTGCGAAAAGGCAGGGGTCAAATTAGCTGTTGCTTTTAATCGGCGCTTCCAGCCCGCTCTTCTTAAAATTAGAGAGTTGATTGATAAGGGCGAACTAGGAACCATACTGCATGTAGAGGGAGCTCATTCCGGTCATGCCGGCTATGATCAAAGAGAAGGGTGGAGATCTACCAGAGAAGAAAATCCAGCTGGGGTCATGTGCGGCAAAGGTGTACACGTACTTGATCTAATGTTGATGGCGGCGGGACATGTTAAAACCTTACGTGCCTCTTCTGAAACTCGCATCCTTGATAGTGACAGAGACGACTGTACAAGCATCAATTTGCGTTTCAAAAGTGGCGCGACCGGAAACCTTTCCTGCATTGCCGTAACTGCCAACTATTGGAGATTCCACGTTGCCGGCTCTAAAGGTTGGGCAGAAATGCGCGGGGAGAGTACCTTGGCAACCTGTAGATTAAGGGAAAACCCAGAAATAACGGAATTTGACTATGTTGATATTGAAAAGGCTGAGCTTGAAGCATTTGCAGACTTGGTGCAAATGGATACGGATTTTCCAGTATCTATAAAAGACGTTATACACGGGGTAGAAATTCTTGAAAACACTGTGAAAGCTGCCACCACTGGAAAAATTATCGATTTTGATTAGATGGTTTGTAGGTTTTCGCAATGCTTCAAACGTAACAGTTGAGGCACATATTTTTCAGCCTCTTGCACTTTTGTCCGGCAAAGTCTCCTTATTTACAACCAATTGAGGATCAAAGTTACCCTCAAAAGCACTGACAACTGCCTGTGCACATGCCATCGCCATTCTCTGTGCGCATTCCTCCGTAAATGCGCCACAATGTGGGCTGACAACAATATTTTTAAGCTTAAGAAGTGGATTATCTAGGTTTGGTGGTTCGAGCTCAAATACATCCAATGCTGCACCTGCTATCCAGCCTTCATTTAAAGCGATAAAAAGTGCAGCCTCATTTACAATACCACCACGCGAAACATTAATGACATATGCGCTTTCTTTCATCAGTTTTAACTCCTCAGCAGAAATCAAATTTTCTGTCTCAGGTCTTTTCGGTACATGAATACAAACATAATCCGCCTCTTCCAAGGCGTAGCGGAAGTCAGTTACATAATTGTAACCCTCTGCCTCTACATTCTGACGACTGACAAATGGATCAGCCACCATAACACGCATACCAAAGCCTTGGGCCCGGACCGCAGTTGCTTTTCCAATACGCCCGAAGCCTATTAATAAAATAGTTTTCGCCGAAAGCTCGGTACTATCAAAACCATCACGTATACCGAAGTTCCCCATACGAACGGCCTGATCGTAAACCACTGTTTGTTTCGCTAGTGATAGCATAAGCGCCAATGTATGTTCAGAGACTGCCACCGAATTTACATCACCAGTGATAGTCAACGGCACACCAAACTCTGAGAGCGCAGTTATATCTACCGCCTCATAACCAACACCATGCCGAGCGACTATTTTCAGATGTGGTGCAGCTTCTATAATCTCACGAGTAATTTTTGTCATGCGCACAATAATCGCGTCTGTGTCTGACAGTTCGTTAAATATATCCTCCGAGTGTTCAGCTAGCTCCTTAACTACTGTCTCACCCGTGTCACGAAGCATTGCAATTCCACTATCGTGTATTTTCCCCAATACAAGTACTTTTTTCACGGCAACACTCGCCTCACTTAAACTTTCGGCGCAGCGATTCAGAGCCACGCGCCAATAATGCCAAATCAGAACCGACCGCAACAAAGTTCATGCCAGCATCTATAAACATTTTGGCATCGTTCTCGATACCGGTGAGAATTCCCGTAGGTTTCCCGATTTTCTTAACCACTTCATGCCCGTCCAGAATAGCTTTTGAGACATCCGGATGACCAAGTTGCCCCGGAAATCCCATATCACACGACAAATCGGCCGGACCAAAGAAAACACCGTCAACACCATCGACGGAAGCGATATCTTCTACGTTCGTTAATGCCTTTTGAGTCTCAATTTGAACAAGAATGCATAGCTCATCTTCAATTTTTTCGAGGTAATTACTCACACGCCCAAACCGGTTGCCTCGGTGATTATAAGAAACACCACGAATACCTTTTGGTGGATATCTAGTTGCTGATACAGCTAATTCAGCTTCCTCTGCTGTCTGGATCATGGGAAAGAGCAAACTGAAAACACCTTGGTCCAATATTCTTTTAACCCACACTGGATCATTCCAGGGGGGTCTTACAATTGGTGTGGCACTGCCACCATCGAGTGCTTGCAGTTGTCCTGCGAGCAATGGAATTTCATTTGGATAATGCTCCATATCGATAAGGATCCACTCGAATCCCGAGTCTTTCAGGATTTCAATTGACATGTGGTTTGCGAGGCCTGTCCAAAGTCCTATTTGTAGTTCGCCGTTTTGTATCGCCCGTTTGAATCTATTCTTTTCAATTTCCACCGAGTTACCCTTTTGTGATAATGCTATCCTTGAGCATTTTAAATATACCTCAACCCGGATAGCTAATGCCATAATATATAATCGAGGGAAAGATGGGACGTACTGCTATAGTCACAGGTGCCAGTAAAGGAATAGGGCTTTCAATAGCCAACAACCTAAGTCTTGATGGCAAGACTGTCATTGGAATCGCCCGAAGTGATCCGGAGCAGGATTTTCCGGGATTATACTACAAGATCGATTTAGAGAATGACACGGCTGCTGTTGAAGCCTTGGCGGATATAGTCGCAGAGCATCAAGTAGATATATTAGTTAACAATGCAGGGTATTCACTACCCGCTAGTGCTCAAGACACTACTCTTAAGGATTTTGACAAACAGATAAGTGTAAATCTGAGAGGCGCACTCTTATGCAGCCAGGCCGTTATACCCGGCATGCGAAGCCAAAAGTTTGGGCGTATCGTACACATGGCCTCACGCGCCATGATGGGCAAAGAAGACCGCACGGCCTATGGAGCTGCAAAAGCGGGATTGGTAAGCTTCAGTAGAGGTTGGGCTTTGGAACTCGGGCCAGCAGGAATAACTGTTAACACGGTTTCCCCCGGCCCTATTCAAACAGAACTCTTCCTACGAAACCATCCGCCGGGAACCAAAAAATACCAAGACTTAGTTGAGTCGATGCCAGTGGGACGACTCGGAATACCGGAGGATATAGCCCATGCAGTGAAATTCCTTGTGGCTGATGAGGCTGGTTATATTACAGGACAGACGATTCACGTATGCGGGGGGATGACAATAGGTGCGCCTGGTATTTAGATGCCAATTATTTCGCTATCCGCCATGTAGTGCCCAGATTGCTATCCTCAATTACAACACCGCGCGCATTTAAATCATCGCGAATTTGATCGGCTTTCTCAAAATTCTTAGCTTTACGCGCAGCGTTACGAGCCTCAATCAATTCATCGATCTCATTTGAGTCTACCTTAAGTCCCTGAGCAAACCATTTAGTCGGATCGTGCTCTAATATACCCAACAATACTCCCGATCCAATCAGGCTGGATTTTGCCTCTCTACGTGTCCTCTCATCCTGTGCAGTATTTGCGAAACGCACCAGCGCTGCCATTTCCACCATGGCTTTGGGAGTATTTAAATCATCCTCGAGAGCTGCGATTACCGTAGGTGCTGGAATGGGAGGCGCCTCGAGCCGCACATCTTCGAGTAACCTCAATGCTTCATACATTCTGTCTAAATTGCGCTTCGCCAGGACAAGACTAGCACTCGACCAACCCAGCGGTTGTCGATAATGAGCAGAGAGCAGCGCGTATCGAATTGCTTCGCCGGGCGCCTCATCAAGAAGTTCAGATACCAATGTAACATTACCAAAAGACTTTGACATCTTTTCATGGTCAATATTAACGAAGCCATTATGCATCCAATAACGTGCAAATGTTTTCCCATCATGCGCACAGACACTTTGCGCAATTTCATTCTCATGATGTGGGAATAAAAGGTCTCGACCTCCTGCGTGGATGTCAATGGTTTCCCCAAGATGACTTTCGATCATTGCAGAGCATTCTAGATGCCAGCCGGGACGCCCGAATCCCCAAATACTATCCCAGCCCGGCTGCCCATCTACCGACGGTTTCCAAAGGACAAAATCAGACGGATTTTTCTTATATGGCGCAACCTCCACCCTTGCACCAGCAAGGATCTCGTCCTGATTGCATTTAGACAACGCACCATATTTCGAATACGAGGACACATCAAAGAGAACATGTCCATCTCTTGCATAGGCATGCCCTTTCGCAATCAGCCTTTCAATCATAAGCTTCATCTCTTCTATGTGGTCTGTTGCTCGAGGTTCTATATCTGGTGGCAAAACTCCGAGAGCTGCGACATCCCGGTGATATATCTCGATATATCGTCCGGTGATTGTGCTGATTGGCACCCCTTCACTTATTGCCGCAGCATTGATTTTATCATCTACATCTGTGATGTTCCGTGCATAGATTACGTGTTTACTGCCGTAGAGGTGTCGCAGCAAACGCACTAACACATCAAAAACCACTGCGGGACGAGCATTGCCAATGTGAGCGTTATTATAAACAGTTGGCCCGCAAACATAAACCGTCACACGTCTTGGATCATGCGGAGAGAAAGGTTCGCGGTCGCCAGAAAAGGAATTGTAGATAGTTAAAGACATCTGAGTAAAATACCCTAAAAGATTGATTGCTTGCCGTAGCGAACAAGCGGTTATATATCACAGCACACTCAAACACTAATGAGTATTTAGGACAATAAAACTATGGCAAACGATATTACATACAAACATTTTGCAACCCGAGTCTCAGTTGAGCAAGTCGAGGAGGGAGGACGTTTAGCGCCCAAATTTGACGATAACGGCGTCATCCCGGTTGTTACCACGGATGCAGAAAGTGGCGAACTACTCATGCACGGATATATGAATGCTGAAGCCCTTACCAATACCATAAAAACTGGTGAAGCTTTCTATTGGAGCCGAAGCAGGCAGGTGCTGTGGCATAAAGGTGCAACCAGCGGATTAGTGCAAAAAGTAGTAGAAATGCGTATTGACGATGATCAGGATGCCATATGGCTTCGGGTTGAAGTTGCAGGGAATGGAGCAAGCTGTCATGTCGGTTACCGTTCATGCTTTTATCGTTCAGTTCCTACTGGGGCTATTCCCGATTCTCCAATCACACTCAACTTCGAAGAGTCAAATAAAGTCTTTGACCCCCAGGACGTCTACGGCGACGCCCCAAACCCAACTAAGTTGTAGAGTTCTATTACGACGAAATAAATGTGATATGTATATTGCATAGCAATTTCATTTTGATGAAGTGCTTGCGCACTTAGATATTTAAATTGAATGACAATGAAGTTAGCTTACGGAAATGCTCTCCTTCACTGCATGTCTACAGCAAACCCAACTCTCTCAGCTCCCGGGCCATCTCGGGGGGTATATTATCTGATTGCCCCTCTTCATTTAAGTCTGGCGGTGCATCCTTCGCATTCAAATAACGCCAACCTTGAAAGGGCCGATGCCTCCTCGGCACTGTCGGAATAACGTCTCCATCTAACAACAGCAAGCATTGTCGGATACCATTTTCATCTACGTATGAATCATTTCCCTTAAGAAGCTGGCGAGCACAAATAAAACCACCTATCACCCAATAAAGTGAACCTCCATCAAGTAATTCGCTTATGCGCCGTGGCGTATTCCTTGTCCGGTGCCATAGCTTGGATCCATCATCTTGCCCTTTTTTCAATCGAGCCAGCTGTGTAGTCTGTAAATGTTCAATATCACGGATGCCCACGCAAAGCTTTTTGAGGTGCAAAATACTCACCTGCTGGCCTGCCTATTCTGACCAAAAACTGTCGAGACCTTTGAAGCAGTGGGACGCTCAAGATATTCACTGATAAACTGTCCCACTGCAAGAAGCTTGTTAAAGTCCACCCCGGTCTCAATACCCATACCCTCTAACATGTAAATGACGTCCTCGGTTGCTACATTCCCACTAGCCCCTTTCGCGTAGGGGCAACCACCAAGCCCCGCTATAGAGCTGTCGATCACCGACACACCTATTTCAAGGCAGGCAAGGATGTTTGCCAGAGCCTGGCCATATGTATCGTGAAAATGAATTGCGATTTTACTCAAAGAAACCCGCTCTAAAGTTGCCTCAACCATCGCTTGTGCTTTGAAAGGGGTGCCCTTGCCCATGGTATCGCTTAATGAAATTTCATAACAACCCATGTCTTCTAAGATAGCCGCTACGTTAGCAACTGCTTTTGCCGAAACCTCCCCTTCGTAGGGACATCCGAGGCCACAAGATATATAACCACGTAATGGGATGTCCGCCGACATTGCCGCCGACGCCACAGGCTTAAACCTGTTCAAGCTTTCTGCAATAGAACAATTAATATTTTTTTGTGAGAAGCTCTCGGTAGCAGCAGCAAAGATTGCAACTTCATCAGCCTTAGCTGCTAACGCTTGCTCAAACCCCTTCATATTGGGTACCAGGGCTGAATATTGGACATCCGGTCCTCTCAATAGACGAGCAAATACATCTTTAGTGTTCGCCATTTGGGGAATCCATTTTGGCGAAACGAAGCTCCCTGCTTCTATAGCCCTAATTCCCGCTTCCCCCAAACGTTCTATTAATTCTACCCTCACCTCGAGAGGCACGATCCTTTTCTCATTCTGCAACCCATCACGCGGACCTACTTCAACGATTTTGACCTTTCCCGGAAATGCCATCAAATTTCTTTCAATGAAATTGCCGGCAATGCCCATCTGGGTTTTCTGCTTTCTATAAACGACGCAGCACCCTCAGCAGCGCTTTTCATTGCTCGTCCTTTTGCAAATGCGATTACTGATTTTTTCACAGCGGTATGATTATGAATTGAGTAGCTTAGATAATTCATTGCTAATTTTGTTTCCATAACACTAGTTGGTCCATTATGTAGCAAGCCGTCCAGCAACTTCTCCAAAGCAACATCTAAACAACCAACATCAACAACTAAATCTACAAGTCCGATTGAGAAGGCCCTTTTAGCAGACATTTGCTCTGAAGTAAGGCACCATCGTCGTGCCTGACGTGTGCCTATTCTAGGTAATAGGTAAGGCATCATGATCGATGCAGTAAAACCATATCTTCCTTCAGTTATTGCAAAACTTGAAGTGCTTTCGGAAATTACAATGTCGGACGCAGCAACCATACCGACCCCCCCTCCGTAGGCACCGCCGTGCACTTTAGCAATCACTGGCACTTTAAGTTTCCGCAACTGCGTCATCATAGCTGCGTACTTCTTGGCATCGGCTAAGTTTTTTTCCCAAGGTTCTGCGCCTTTATCTCTCAAATAAATCAGATCAGCTCCGGCACAAAAGAGCTTACCCGCACCTTGCAGCACGAGTGCACGCAACCCGTCTTGGGAATGAAGAGTAGCTAACTTGTCGTTAAATAGATTCACTTGCGCTTCATCGAATGAGTTAAGCTTACCTCTGCGGTTAATAGTAAGCGTTGCTATACCGCGTCTATCTTGCTCAATATCAATAGTTTTGGTCATTTTCCTTCCCTCGCGGATACCAGCTTGGCTTTCGTCTTTCCACGAAACTCGCTAGTCCCTCTGATGCCTCAGAGCTTTGTCTCTGTGATGCGTTCTGATTAATGATCCAGTGCGCAGTTTTATCGTCAAGCGAAGTTCCTGTCGCATCGAAAATCAACTGCTTAGTAGCATTCAATGCATTTGGCCCTGCTCTTAATAATAACTCGAAGACAGGCAACACAGCTTTATCAAGTCCACCAACTGGACAAACATGATGAATCAAACCAATTTCTAGAGCCCGATTTGCATCGAAAAGCTCTGCAGTTAAAGAAAAGCGACGTGTATTTTGAAGGCCTATGGCAGAAACCAGTTGTGTAAGTATTGGACCAGCGACCAGACCCCAGCGAACTTCGGTTATAGCAAATTCGACGCCCTCTTCAGAAATTACAATATCAGCGGCTGCAACAATACCAACACCCCCCCCAAAACAGCCTCCTTGCACCAGCACAACAAGGGGTTTTGAACATTCGTTGAGTGTTTTAAAAGTATTTGTTGTTAATTCTGAAATTGAGCGGTTTACCTCCAGACTGTTCGATGAATTTGCTTTTAACCAATTAATATCTGCACCCGCCTGAAATAATTTTCCATTACTCCGTATTTGAATAATCCGAACGTGCTTATCATCAACGAAGGCCTCTATTGCTTGGCCCAACGCTTCCAATAAATCGGCATTGTAGGCATTGTAGACTTGAGGCCTATTGATGGTAATTGTGCCAATACCCCTCGCATCTATCGAAAGGAGGACTTCCTGCTCTGCCATTATTATTTTTCCTCTACCCATTGTGGGTGTCGTCTCTCGAAAAATGCACTCATTCCTTCCTGAGCTTCAACTGTTGAACGGATACTTGCAATTTGCCGGGCGGTATCTGCACGAAATTCCTCAGACACTTGCGATCCGATTTCATATATTAATTTTTTACAAGCCCGATTTGCTCCTTGCGCATTACCTAGTATCGATTTTATGACTTTCGTGACCGTAGAATCTAAATGGGCGCTATCAACTGCTTCATGCAGTAGACCAATCTGCTTAGCCTTGTTGGCCCCAAACACCTCTGCTGTTTGAAAAAATTGCCTGGCGGCACTGGCCCCAATAGCTTGCGCTAAATACGGGCTGATAACGGCAGGTATTAAGCCGAGTTTAACCTCTGCAACTGCAAACTTTGCTCCTTTAGCGCCAAGTGCTATATCGCAACAAGCAACGAGACCTAAGCCACCGGCAAATGCGGGACCTTGAACCCGGACTACCGTCGGAATTGGCATAGTGTCTAATCGGTGAAAAAGACCCGCCAATTTTTTTGCATCTTCTACATTTTGATCGGCAGAATTATCCACTGCAGCCCTCATCCAATTCAGGTCCGCACCGGAAGAGAAACTTTTGCCTTTACTCTGAAGTAGCATCACCCGAATTTTTTCATCAGTGGCAATTTCATTTAAGCAATTTGTTAGCTGGGCAATCATGACATCGTTGAATGCATTATGAACATTCGGTCGATTCAAAGTAACGACCGCGATGCCAGCTGTTTTCCGTTCGAACAATACCGCTTGATCACTCATCTCTACATCCTAAAAATCCCGAACTTAGTATCTGGGATTGGTGCATTTAGAGAAACTTCAATCCCACGCGCTAAAACCTGGCGAGTTTGAGCAGGATCAATTACACCATCATCCCAAAGCCGAGCACTACCGTAAACAGGGCGGCCAGCTTCGTCGTAGTTTCGTTGAATGCGGTCCTTATAAGCTTCTTCATCCTCTTCCGACTCATATCGCCGGACCGACGCCAACACCTTCGCGGCCTGCTCGCCACCCATCACTGAAATCCGTGCATTTGGCCAAGTCCATAAAAATCGCGGGTCATATGCTCGACCACACATGCCGTAATTACCAGCGCCAAAAGAACCTCCAATAATAATCGTAAATTTAGGAACCTCTGCACATGCCACAGCGGTTACAAGCTTTGCTCCGTCCTTAGCAATTCCCCCAGTTTCAGCTTTTTCCCCAACCATAAAACCCATAATGTTTTGTAGGAAAATCAATGGTATTTTACGTTGACAACAAAGTTCAACAAAATGCGCCCCTTTTAATGATGAATCTGAAAACAGAATGCCGTTATTCGCAATAATGCCAACCGGCCAACCCTCGATATGCGCGAAACCGCAAGTCAATGTTCGACCGTAACGCTCCTTAAATGTATCAAATTCACTGTTGTCAACTATCCTAGCGATAACCTCTGTAACATCATACTGACGACGCAAGTTATCGGGCACAATTCCATAAATTTCCTCACCCGCATAGGCTGGAGCCACAGACTTCCGACGAACTAAGGAAATTTCACCGGTTTTTTTATTAAGACGCCCCATGATGCCGCGACATTGCTCTAAGGCATCTTCATCATTCTTTGCTAAATGATCTGCTACTCCCGAAATACGCGTGTGCATATCACCCCCACCAAGCGCCTCTGCAGTTATATTCTCACCAGTTGCTGCTTTAACTAAAGGTGGGCCAGCTAGAAATATTGTCCCTTGGTTTTTTACAATAATAGTCTCGTCAGCCAAGGCCGGAATATAAGCACCACCAGCCGTGCACGACCCCATTACAACCGCGATTTGCGGTATCCCTGCTCTGGACATTCTAGCTTGGTTAAAAAAAATACGCCCGAAATGTTCACGGTCGGGGAAAATCTCAGCTTGATAAGGAAGATAAGCCCCGCCGGAATCCACAAGATAAATACAAGGTAAGAGATTTTCAATCGCAATCGTTTGAGCGCGAAGGTGTTTTTTAACTGTGATGGGGTAGTAAGTGCCACCTTTTACAGTGGCATCATTTGCAACTATCATACAGTCGATCCCATGTATTCTACCTACCCCAGTTATGATGCCCGAGGCAGGAGTGAAATCGCTATATACATTGTGAGCAGCGAAAGGTGACAAATCAAAAAATTCACTGCCAACGTCAATTAGGTTTTTGATACGATCACGTACCAACATTTTACCGCGCTGAGTGTGACGTTTCCGTGATTGTTCATTGGCACCGTTGATAATCTTATCATATTCCAATTTTAGTTCATCAACCAACAAACGCATCGCTTTCTCATTTGCGATGAATTCTTCACTATTAGTATTTATCTTACTTTGAATAACAGGCATTAATTTTTAAGCTCCTAGCCCTTATCAGAATTTATTTACACCACTTAGCCCTCAAACCAGCCAGACTACACATGCCAAGTGCCACGCCAAGCCTGGAACATCAGAACATTCCAAAGCTCAAAATGCCAGTCGCGAAACCCTGCCAAATGCTCTGTCCAGATATTTCTTATCGGTTCCGGCTCCAGCCACCCATCTTGGGCGAGGCTCTGCTCATTCAAAAGCGCATCTGCCCACTCACGTAATGGTCCGCGAAGCCAACCAGCCATCGGAGGCTCAAAACCTTGTTTTGGCCTCTCGTACAGCTCGGGTGGGACGTACTTACTCAGCAATCGCCGAAGGAGGTATTTCCCCGACCCATGCCGCCTTTTGAAGTCTGATGGTAACGACCATGCAAAGCTCACAAGGTCATGGTTCAGGAACGGAGAACGTACTTCAAGTCCTACGAACATGCTTGCTCGATCGATCTTGACCAATAAATCTCCTGGTAGATAAGTTTGAGAATCAGCATATGTTAATCGGCTCAAATCATCTCCAGCAGCTGGCCAATAGTCTGAGTCACCGAAATAACCAAGCTCATCTAATTTACCTATTGAATTAACCATTCTCCAGCGAGACATAAAAAGCGCCTGCATTGTCTCGGGCGTGTCTGCGGCACTTTCCTCTATCATCCGAAAAATTTTATCTCCTAACCGCGACGGGCGCCCGGCAAAACTTTTTACCCTATTAAGTAGGCCTGCGGGCAGAATCGATGACGCCAACGAGAAACTCATGCGTCTTCCACGGTTATTTCTTCGATACCGGTCTAATATCGCTCCATATCTTGGGTAACCTGCGAATAACTCATCACCGCCATCTCCGGATAATACGGCTGTGACATGGGGCCGGGTCATATCCGCCAAAAGCATCGTTGGTATTTGGCTTATGTCACCAAAAGGCTCATCATAACATTCAGACACCCTTCCAACCATTTGTAAAATGGAGCTTTCATTAGAAATCAAACTTGTATGATCCGTGCCAAGCACTTTGGCTATGTTGTCGGCATGCGTTACTTCACTGAAGGATGAGTCTTCAAAACCAAGAGTGAATGTTTTTATTATGCCAGGTGTCTCTTTTTGCGCTATCGCTGTTATAATAGATGAATCAATCCCACCGGAAAGGAAAACCCCGAGAGGAACATCAGCAATAAGTCGACGTTTTATCGAACCGGATAACAAATGTTCTAATTGTCCTAGAGCTTCACTCTCATCAATACACTGATTGCGTACCTGGCTCGCCTCAAAACCTTTTTTAGGGCACCAATATGGATGTGGTTTTGGTAAAATAGTGGGCACCATGTCTGCTACATCAAACCGTACATGGTGACCTGGCCGCAGCTTCAATATGCCACGATATATTGAGAATGGCTCAGGAACATACGAATAACGTAAGAACGCGGTAAGAGCTCGTTCCTCAATCTCTGGCTGCCACGCGTCGTGCGCCGTAAAAGCCTTCAACTCCGAACCAAATAGGAAGTGACTGCCACACCAGCCGTAATACAAAGGCTTTTCGCCTAAACGATCACGCACAAGATGCAAACAACTTGTCTTGATATCCCAAAGTGCGAAAGCAAACATGCCATCAAAAAGACGGATCGCTTTGTCTAATCCATAAGAGCAAATTGCAGCAAGTAGTACTTCGGTGTCTGAACTTCCACGCCAACTTGTGAGACCCTCATCTTCAAGAGTTTGACGTATCTCTCTGAAATTATAAATTTCACCGTTGAAGGCCACAACGTAGCGCCCGTCTTGCGACATCATCGGCTGATGCCCGTAATCGCTCAGATCCACAATCGATAAACGGCGAAAGCCAACTGCGAATCCAGCTTTCTTATCAAGAAAGAACCCGTCATCATCGGGGCCCCGAGCTGAGATACGAGACGCCATATTGCGGGCGCAATCTTCTAATATCGGCGCTTCCAACGCATGCTTTATGTTAATTACACCAGCAAAGCCACACATGTTTTCATCATACTTTTCAATAATTGGGAGCTTGTTCGCCAACCGGCGATTTTTCAGCACCCTTAAAGGCCGCCACACACTCGGCAGCAAACCCAGCATGATCATTAACCAAATTAAGTTGGGCTGCAAGATATCTAAAATACCATCGGCCTACCCTAGTTCCTCTACCACGGCGCCTGACATACTTTAAAGACCGACCAGCAAGGCGCTTACAAGCAAAACTTTTTACAGAGAAAGGCAGATCGGGGTTTTCGTAAAGGAAATGCGCAACTGCTCTTGTCACACGCTGCAATTGTCGACCTTCATTTGTAGACAAGCGCCCTTCAGATTGTGTCGGCAACCAGGTTACAACGTCGTTAAGCCTGAGAAATGGCCACCGCCGGGCCAACCTCAGCGTTAACCCGTACTCTTGTGAATGAATTACCCGTTCGTCACATCCTCCTACTGCACGAACAGCATCTGTTCGAACGAGAAATTGTGACGGATTGAATAAGGAGTTTTTAAGTGCCAATCTAAGAGGTGATTCTATCCTATCTATAGTTGCATCATCTGACGGACCCAGTAAATTTAATTGGCGTGTCGATGTAAACCTTCTTTCGTCGCCAAAGATTAAACAAGCATCACTGGCCATCAAAGCATTCAGAAGAACTACTGTGGCACGTTCAGTTAAAAGATCGTCTGCATCTACAAATTTAAGAAAAGGCTGGTTGGCGAATGAAATCGCAGTATTGGTCGCAGCCGCCGAGCCCGAGTTGGGTTGGCTGCTGATTATCACATTTTCCCAATTTGCCGTTTTTGACCTGACAATATCTAGGGAACCATCGGTGGAACCGTCATCCAAGAAGATATATTGTTTTGGAAAATCACCCTGTTGTAGTTTTATTTGTTTGATGACACTAGGAAGATGCTTCGCCTTATTGTACACGGGAATTATAAAAGAAACACCAATAGGATCCTTACTGTTATTCGACATCCGTGCCTACCAGTGACCAGCATCGAGCCATTGATCCAGTAAACTGAGTCGGTCGTGCCCCCAAAATTGTTCTTCATCAGCAATGATGAAGGGTGATCCGAATACACCGGCGTCAACGGAAGCCATAGTAATATCTCTCAGTTTGTCTTTTATCATCTGGCTTTGGCAACCTGCTTTTAGTTTCTCACCGTCTATCTCAATCGCTCCAGCAACCCTCGCCACGTCGTCAATATCGCTCATGTCATTACCCAAGCCCCAATGTTCATGATAGATAGCTGCCGCAAATTCCTTAGCTTTGCAGGTGTCTTGTTCGTTTACCCAGTAAAAGGCACGACTAGCCGAGAGGGAATTCATCGGCATTTTTTTCGGCAAAGTAAAAGGCAAGTTCATTACCTTAGCGCATCGTGCAATATCGCGTTTAAAATACTCACCCTTCATAGGCACCAAGACATTTGGCTTGCTGCCGGTGGCATTCAACGCTACGCCTAACATTATTGGCCGCCATAAGACAGTACGCCCATGTTTTTTAGCAATGCGATCTACTCTAACACTAGCAAAGTAACCGTATGGACTGGCAAACTCGAAATAAAATTCAATTGGTTGTAATTCTCGCATCTATTCCTACCCATTAAGGTGACTCAGTTCATCTGCAAAAATTACCACGGAATTGTTTTCCCGTCGTAATTGACATACGAGCCTGAACGGTCGAGCGTCAACGATTCGAAAGTTTCCCGCATACCGGAAACGCTTGTTTGAACATCGATAGCTGCGTTCGGCCCTCCCATATCAGTTTTAACCCAACCCGGATGGATTAGTAATGTAGTGATACCTTTAAGACGAAGATGAGGAGTTATACTCAGTACAGCCTGGTTAAGGGCTGCCTTAGAAGAACGATAGACCGGCATTCCACCAGTATTTTGTTCGAGGCTTGCCATTATACTAGAAAGAAATACGATCTGTTTCCGTTCCGAAATTTTGATGTTCGGTATAAAAAGCTCTGCGATCCGGAGTGGTGCTAAAACGTTTACCCAAAAAATCTCATCCCAAGATTCATAGTCAAAAGTGCCAATATTTGTATTTTTTGCGAGGTTAACGCCAGCGTTGTTTATCAAGAGGTCTATTGCTTTTCCCGACAGCTGCTCCGAAAGATTTTTGACATTTATTGGGTCAGCAATGTCCAGCTGCAGGGCTTCTCCATCCCCGTAGCCCGCACCCTCAGGGTTGCGACACGTAGCTATTACATCCCAACCAGCGTCAAGGTACTGTCTTACAAATTCACGGCCAATACCTCTACTAGCACCCGTTATCATAACTGTTGGCATTTTATATCCTCAAATTTTTATTTTTTGAAATATGTATATTTGCCGATTTTACCTTCATTATTTAGCGTTTGAATGATGCCATTCAGCAGCACCGACAAATACATATTTTTCTTCTTTAAGCAGGTAAATATACAGGTTAGTTGACGCCATAAGCTATTCAAAGCACTTAAAATATTAGCCAAGCAGCAAGACCTAGGAAGCAGAAAAACCCAACAATATCTGTAACTGCTGTTACTAGAACGGATGATGCCACCGCTGGATCAATACCTGACCGGTAAAGTGCCATGGGCACTGCAACACCGATGAATCCGGCAACAACCATGTTGATGATTATTGCCATCGCGAATACTGCACCCAAACCCACATCAGAGAACCAAAACCCAACGATAAACAATAGTATCGTTGCTAGGATAAGGCCGTTTATGCCACCAACCAATATTTCCTTTCCAATTGTTCTAGCCGTATTATTTACTGTCAACTCTTTGGTTGCAATGGCACGGACAGCTACCGTTAGTGCTTGAGTACCTGCATTGCCACCCAATGCAGTTACGATTGGCATTAAGATTGCCAACGCCACTAGTTTTTCGATTTCTGTATCAAAAAAACCGATCACCAGAGCTGAAAGCGTTACAGTCAGTAAATTTACTAACAACCATGAAATCCTAGCGCGTGTGGTGGCAATCACCGCATCATAAAAATCATCACCCTGCACACCAGCTAATTTCAAAATATCCTCTTCAGCCTCCTCGTCAATTACTGTGACCACATCATCTATGGTTATGACACCCAACATGACTCCATCCGCATCTACAACCGACGCGGATACATAACCGTATTGTCTAAAGAAAAGACCGACTTCCTCTTTGTCTGTCATGACAGGAAGAACCTTTATATCTCTTACAATTAGCGGAGATATTGGTTCCTCTCGACTGACACCCAGTAGTTTATAGACAGGAATGTAACCGACTGGACTGTGAAGTGGGTCAACCACAAAAAGGTTGTGAAGGGCTTCGGGAAGCTCATCCACATCGGTTAAAAAGTCTATCACATCACCAACTTTCCAATGTTCTGGCACTGTAACCTTTTCTCGCCGCATCAATCGACCAGCAGTATCCTCTGGATAGCAAAGTGCCTCCTCAAAAAGCGCTCGGGTCGGCTCGGAAACACATTTAAGAATTTCACTCCTATCTCGAGCCCTTAAATCTCCTAAAAGTCGAACCGCGTCATCAGTCTCGAGTTTTTGAACTAAGGTAGAAATTTTGTAACTCTCCATGTCACAAAACAAGGCTACCCGGAGTCCTTCATCTATATTTACCCAAAATTCCGGCTGAACTTGATCAAGTAAAAGATCCTTAAAACGCCGCCTTAATGATGGTGATAAGCGCTCAAATATATCAGCTTGATCTGCTCCATGTATTTCAGCAATTAAATTTGTAGCAGTTGCCGCCTGCCCGTTACCCAATGCAGTTGAAAGTTCACGGACCAGTTTGTCATCAACGCCGTAGAGCGGAATAGGAGCACCGGATGTTTTAAGGTCAGTAGTTCCGACTATACCCATAGAAGCTCCATTTGCAGTAAAAGCATTCTTAGCTCCATACCACACTAGTCTTAGATCTTAAGTAGTCTGAAACCGTATATTTTACGACCTCAAAGCCTACATTTTATTTATATGTTTAGCCAGCCCATCTACAGCTCGAGAATATGGCATATGAGACGCATATCCTACAAACTAGAATACTCAAACATTGAACGCAAACACTCCCATAGTTCTAGCATTGTAATCGCTGCAAGGTTTTTAGAAGAAGAGCATAAAGTAACACGGCAGCTAGGGGAGTTTATCTACTCCGAAGTGTTGGTGCGGTCGAGAAGACTCGAACTTCCACGGGATTGCTCCCACAGCGACCTCAACGCTGCGCGTCTACCAGTTCCGCCACGACCGCATA
>MDTC01127675.1_pt1 | contig 38607 bp, 35 predicted proteins | sample 811181 | NCBI WGS metagenome assembly MDTC01 (sample SAMN05326644, study PRJNA326480) | marine metagenome | isolation source: seawater | place: Pacific Ocean: North | collected 2011
AATTGATAACTTTTAAAAGAAAAAATATTAAATATAAAAAATTAGATTACGATTGTAGATTTGCAAAAAAAAAAGACCTCATAAGTATTATTGATATATGTAGGCAAAATCCATACGGTTCAAGATTTGAAAAGGATCCATTAATAGGAAAAAAATTTTTACAAACATATAGATCTATATGGTTAAAAAATTTTTATAAAAAAAAAAGAGGAGATTACTTAATTGTTGCGTATAAAAACAATATATTAGTAGGTTTTATACTTTTAATAAAAGAGTTAAAAAATTTGAGAATAGATCAGATACTGGTAAATAATAATTTTAAAAGAATGGGTGTTGCTAAAACTCTAATTAATTTTACAAGCAATTACTTCCAAAATAAGTTTAAGTCACTCGTAGCAGGAACATATGATCACAATTTAAGCGCAAAAAAAATGTATAAAAAAATGGATTTTAAAAGAGAAAAGATTATTAAAAATATATATCATTTATATCCAAAGAACTATAATTGACATGCTTAAACATCAAAAAAAAATATTTAAGATGATTAAAACTGTAGAATTTAAAAAAAGAACTATAGAGCTAATTTCAAAAAAAAAGATTAGAATTGGTATAATTGGTCTTGGCTATGTAGGATTGCCACTAGCTTTATTGTTTGCAAAAAAAGGTTTTAAAATTTTTGGATTTGATAATGATAATAAAAAAATTTATGCGATAAATAAAAACCGCTCATATATAGAACGAATTTCTAATAAAAATATTACACTCTTAAATAAAAAAGGAAATCAATGTTTTAGTGATTATAAAAATATTTCTGAGTGTGATATTATAATAATATGTGTACCCACACCTTTAAAAAGAAATAATATACCGGATCTTTCATTTATACAAAAAACAATGAATGATATTTTAAGATATATTAAACAGGGTCAAACAATTATTTTAGAAAGTACAAGTTATCCCGGAACAACTGAAGAAGAAGTTATTAAAAAAATAAATAAAAAATTTACAATAGGAAAAAATTTTTTTGTTGGTTTTTCATCAGAAAGAATTAATCCAGGTGTTAATGAAAATAAAATTTCATCTATTCCAAAAGTTGTAAGCGGCTATTCTAAATCATGTTTGAAAGTTGTATCTGAGATTTATAAAAAAGTTTTTTCTAAAATTGTTAAAGCTGATACTATAAAAATTGCTGAATTTTCAAAATTATTAGAAAATATTTATAGAGCGGTAAATATTGGGTTTATAAATGAAATGAAGTTTGTTGCTGATAAAATGGGTATTGATATTTTTGAAATAATAAAGATTGCAAGCACCAAACCCTATGGTTTTAGGCCATTTCACCCAGGTCCAGGAATTGGCGGCCATTGCATTCCTATTGATCCACATTATTTATATTGGAAAGCAAAAAAAAGTGGCATATCTGCAAATTTTATAAGATTATCAGCTGATACAAATTCTAAAGTCATAAATTTTATCAATAAAAAAGTTTTTAGAATAATTAGTGATTTAAAAATTAAAAAAAGTAATACAAAAATTTTAATTTTAGGATTGGCATATAAAAAAAATATGGATGATATTAGAGAGTCTGCTTCTATTAAATTAGCTGAAACTTTAAAAGATAACGATTTTAAGCATTTATTTTATTGTGATCCACATATAAAAAATCAAATAAGTACTAAAAGATATAAATATTTAAAAAAAATTGACAAATTATATCCGTCAATAATTAAAAAATTTGATATTATAATATTAATGACTGACCATGATATATTTAATTATAAAATAATTAAAAAAAATTCTAAAAAAATAATAGATTGTAGAGGAAGATATCAGATTGATAATAACGTGGTTAGAGGTTAGATAAATATTAATATAAACAATTAAAGATAGTAAACAGAATTGAATTATTGTGGCTGAAAAAGATAAGTTAATTGAGGAAATTGAATTAGATTTTAAGGGTGTCACTTCTAATAGAACAATAAAATACGAATTTAAAAATAAAATTTCAAAATCTCAATTATATATTTCAAAAAAAACTGGGACAGTTTTCCATTCACCATCAAATGATTCGATTGAAAGTTTGGAGCTTTGGTCAAAAAAAATTTATTCTAAAAAAATTGACACCAAAAAAATTAAATATACTTCAAACAATCCTATTATGAGGTCAAGACATTATTATTCAGCTTTGTTTTTAAATAAATATTTAAAAAATAAAAATATTGAATTGTGTGATTATGGAACAGGAGAAGGAAATTTGGCGCTTGAATTAAAAAGAATAAACAAAAAGATAAATTTTAATTTTACAGAGCATAGCCCTAATCTTTTTAAAAAAACACAAAAAAAAATTTTTAATATTAATAAAAAAAAATTTTTATCATTCAATGGATCAATAGAGGAGACCAGAAAAAATGATAAATTCAAAAATTTTGATGTAAGCACTTTATTATGGACGCTATGTAATTGTGTGAAACCTATTGATGTTTTGAATACAATTCACTCTTCATTAAAGAAAAATGGATTATTACTAATCTCAGAAAGTTCAAGGATTATGGTACCTTACAAAAAACCTATATATAATTTTTTTGTATCTGGCCATCATGCTAAAAATACACATCCATGGTTTTTTTCATATAATTCACTCTCTAACCTTTTAGAAATTTGTGGATTTTCAATAATAGCTGCAAATAGATATTATGATGAAAATGATCTAGTCGTTATTGCTAAAAAAAAAGATAAAAAAAATCATGTACCAAAATTAAAAGTTGATAAAGTTCAAAATATAAAAAAATTCCTTTCAAATTGGGAAAAAAATAGTTTTTTTTTAAAAAAATTTAATTAGAAAATTATTTTAAAAAAAATAAATTAAGAGAGTAAAAGAAATTGTTAGTAATTATTCAGGCAAGAACAAGTTCAATAAGATTTAGAAATAAAGTCTTGCAACCAATTTATGGTGTACCTTTGATTCAACATGTTGTTAACAGAGTTAAAAAATCAAAAAAAGTATCAAAAATAGTAGTAGCCACTTCATCAAATGAAGACGATAAAAAATTAGTTTATTATCTTAAAAAAAATAAAATTAGTTTTTTTAAGGGTGAGCTAAATAATGTTGCATTGAGATTATATAAGTCAGCCAGTCTCTATAAAAAAAAATTTTTTATGAGAATAAGTGGCGATAGTCCTTTAATCGATTATAGAATATTAAATAAAGCTATCAAAATCTTTGAGAGTTCAAAAAATAAATATGATTTAGTAACAAATGTATTTCCAAGAACTTTCCCACAAGGTCAGTCAGTTGAAATCATCAAAACATCAATAATAAAAAATAATATTAAGAGGTTTAGTAAACAAGATAAAGAACATGTTACAAAGTATTTTTATGACAATTCAAATAAATTTCATATAAGAAACTTTATTTATATGGGAAAAAATAAAAAAAAAATCAAATTATCAGTTGATACCAGAAAAGATCTAAAAAATATATTAAGGAAAGTTAATAAGAAAATTTTTTTAAATAATTTATAAATAATGAAAATCGTAGCTGCAATTATTGGAATGGGTATAGGTCAAAAACACCTTGAGGCAATAGATAATTATAAAAATTCAAAGGTAAAGTTAATTTGTGAAAAAAATAAGAGAAAGATTAAAAAACTAAAGATAAAATACCCAAACAAGATTGTAACTTCTAAAGAGGACGAAATTTTTTTTGACAAAGAAATTAATTTAGTTTCAATCGCCAGTTATGATCAATATCACTATAATCAAATTTTAAAATGTTTTAAATATAAAAAAAATATGATCATTGAAAAACCGTTGTGTCTAAATTCTAATCAATTGAAAAAAATATATTTTTTATCAAAAAAAAATAAAGATATTAAAATAACTTCAAATTTGGTTTTAAGAACAAATTCATTATTTAAAGATTTTAAAAAAAGAATTAAAAAACAAAAAATATTCTATATCGAGGGAGATTATATTTGGGGGAGAAAAGAAAAATTATTTGGCTGGAGGTCAAAAATTAAAGAATATTCCTTAACATTAGGAGCTGGTATTCACATTATTGATTTAATTAATTGGTTAACAGGTTTAAGACCTATTTCTGTTTATGCTGTTGGAAATAATAAAATGACCAAAGGTACATCGTTTAAAAAAAATAGTTTGATAACAATGATTTTTAATTTTCCTAATAATATTTTAGTTAAAGTTTCTGCAAATGGAGCCGCAATTTACAATCATTATCATGAAATAAAAATTTTCTTAGAAAATCAAACATTAGTTAATTCTAGAATGGGCTCTTATGTCATAAATAAAGATAAAATTTCTAAAGTAGAAGCCGAATATCCTGATAAAAAAAATAGAAAAAAACTAATACAAAACTTTATTGACACAATAAAAATAAAAAATATAAAACCCTTAATTTCATTAAAAGAACAAATAGATTTGATGACAATTTGTTTTGCTGTAGATAAATCAGTTAAGTTGAAGAAGAAAATAAAGATACATTATTTATAAATTATGAAAGAAATAAAATTCTCAATTCCCAATATTTCTAAGCATGACATTAATCTTGTAGGAAAAATAATCAAAAGTGGTTGGTTGACACACGGAAAATATACTTCACTGTTTGAGAATGAAATAAAGAAATTTACTAAAGCAAAATATGCAATCTCAGTATCTAGTTGCACTGCTGGTTTGCATATATCGTGTTTGGCTGCGGGATTTAAAAAAGGAGACGAAGTTATCATTCCAGCTCAGACACACACAGCAACTGCACATGCAGTAGAATATACAGGTGCAAAAGTAGTATTTTCTGATGTTGATTATCCTTCAGGAAATATAAGTTTATTTGATTTAAAAAAGAAAGTAACAAAAAAAACCAAAGGTTTAATAGTTGTACATATGGCAGGCTATCCGTGTGACATGAAAGAAATTATGGCCTTTTGTAAAAAAAATAGAATAAAAGTTCTAGAAGACTGCGCTCATGCCATGGGAACTTTTTTTACTAATATTCATGCAGGTAATTTTGGACTTTCAGGGAGTTTTTCATTTTATCCAACTAAACAAATTACAACTGGCGAAGGTGGCGCGGTAATTACTAATGACAGAAATTTTTATAGTAAAATAAAAAAACTTAAGGCTTTTGGAATAGATAAAGATATTAAAGATAGAAAAAAACAGGGCGATTATGATGTAAAATCTTTAGGTTTCAATTATAGAATGACAGATTTTCAAGCAGCATTAGGCTATACTCAAGTAAAAAATTATAGAAATAACCTTGCAATACGACATAAAATTGCAAAAAGGTATATTAAGAATCTCTCTAAAGTAAGTGAGATCAGATTTACGCCTTATTCTAAAGATAATTCTTATTTTGTTTTTCAAATTTTTTGTAAAAATAGAGACAAAATACTGAAAGAACTAAAAAATAAAAAAATTGGAGTAAGTGTGCATTATACAAATCCTTTGCCCAAAATGACATTTTATAAAAAAAAATATAATTTAAATCTAAAAAACTTCAAATCTGCATCGATGTATGGAAATCAAAATATTTCATTACCCGTGTAGCCTAAATTAAAAATTAAACAAATTGATAAAATTTGTGAAACTATACTTAAACTATTTTAAATATGAAAAATAAAAAAATCTTATTAGTAGGTGGTTGTGGTTTTATAGGTCATAATTTAGCAATCCATCTAAAAAATAATGGAGCAATACCAGTAATAATTGATAGTTTGGCTGTAAATAATATTCTTTCCTTTGCAGATAATGAAATTAAAAATAAAAAATTATATACATCAATTTTAAATAATCGAATTGAATTATTAAATTACAATCAAATTAAATTGATAATTCAGGATGCAAGAGATTATCATGCAGTTTCAAAAATTTATAAAGACATAAATCCGGATATTATAATACACTTGGCAGCGGTTTCCCATGCGAATAAATCAAACAAAGATCCTCATAGCACTTTCGATCATAGTTTTAGAACTTTAGAAAACACTTTAGATTATGCAAGAGTAAATAAAACTCATATAATTTACATGTCATCGAGCATGGTTTATGGAAATTTTGACTCCAAAGATGTAAATGAAGAAACTCCTTGCAAACCAATTGGAATTTACGGTACATTAAAATATTCCGGTGAGTTGTTAGTTAAAGCTTATAATCAAATTTTTGATTTACCCTATACAATTATTAGGCCCTCAGCTTTATATGGTGAAAGATGTGTTAGTAGACGTGTTGGACAAATTTTTATTGAAAATGCAATTCAGGGAATCGATATTACAATCAACGGTGATGGTGAAGAAAAATTAGATTTTACTTATATAGAAGATCTAATAGCAGGTATTGGATTATGTTGTGAAAAAGATAAGGCTATTAATGAAACATTTAATTTAACTTATGGAAAATCAAGAAAAATAAATGAACTTACAGAAATACTAAGAAAAGAGTTTCCAGATATAAAAATTTTCTATAAAGATAGAGAAAAATTTATGCCCGAAAGAGGAACATTAGATGTTTCAAAAGCAAAAAAACTCATTGAATATCAACCCTCAAACTCAATTGATACAGGGTATATTAAATATATTTCCTGGTATAAAGAATTTTGGGAAAATTTAAAGTAACTTTTTTGAAACTTTAATGATATTAAAAAATTTTGATCTAAAAAAAAAAGTTTTTATAATTGCTGAGATCGGTAATAATCATGAAGGTAATTTTAATAACGCAAAAAAAATGGTTGAACTTGCAGCTAAAGCTGGAGTAGATGCCGTAAAATTTCAAACATTTAAAACAGAAAACTTTATAAGAAAAACAGATAAGAAAAGATTTAAACAATTAAAAAAATTTGAACTTTCATATAAAAATTTTAAATCTTTAAAAGACATAGCTCATAAAAATAAATTAAAATTTATATCTACACCACTTGATATGGATAGTGCTGATTTCTTAACAGTAAATGCCGATCTAATTAAAATTTCCTCGGGTGATAATAATTTTTTTCCATTAATTGATAAAATTTTAAAGACTAAAAAAAAAATGATTATTTCATGTGGGATGATGAATATTAATCAAGTTAAAGATTTAGAAAAATATATTAATAAAATAATTGGAAAAAAAGAAGCAACTAATAGAGTTGCTTTTTTACATTGTGTAACGAGTTATCCAGTAGAAAATGAATATGCTAATTTAAACTCTATAAAATTTATGAAGAAGAAAATTAATTTGACCATCGGTTATTCTGATCATACTGTTGGTGTCCAAGCTTGTTTAGCAGCAGTTGCTTTAGGAGCTAATATACTTGAAAAGCATTTTACGCATGATAAAAATTTTTCAAGTTTTAGAGATCATCATTTATCTTCTGATTTTGACGAATTAAAAAGTATAGTCGACAGCGTAAGAATATTAGAAAATCAATTAGGACAATTTAATAAGAAAATTGAAAAACCAGAACACAAATTAATAAAGATGGTCAGAAGAGCTCCGTATGCAAAAAAAAATATTCTTGTAAATGAAAGACTGAGTTTAGAAAATACTGTTTTTTTAAGGCCTGCATCTTCAAAAAATTTTTTAAATTTAAAAAAAGTAATTGGAAAAAAAACCAAAAATAAATTTTCAAAAGACAAAATAATTAAATTAAATACATAATATTTATGTGTGGTATTAGCGGATATATAAGTAATAAAAATTTATTACCTGATAATAATATTGTAAATACTCTTAATTTAATGAAAAGAAGAGGGCCAGACTCTCGAGGTCATTATAAAAATAATTATTACGATAAAGATGTTGTACTCTTGCATAGTAGATTAAATATTATTGATTTAAATAGTCAATCAAACCAACCTTTTTACGATAAAGATTTTGTATTAGTGTTTAATGGAGAAATTTATAACTATTTAGAGTTACGTAAAAACTTAAAAAGAAAAAATTATAAATTCAAGACTAATTCTGATACTGAAGTTTTATTGAAAGCCTATCAAGAATATGGAGAAAAATGTGTAGATCATTTCATTGGAATGTGGGCTTTTGCTATCTGGGATATAAAAAAAAAAAAACTCTTTTTATCACGAGATCCATTTGGTGAAAAACCATTATATTATTATTTAAATAACGATGGGTTTTTCTTTGCTTCAGAAATAAAATTTATTAAATCATTATGTAAAAAACAATTTGGAATCAATAAAGAAATGATAAATAAAAATTTTTTCCAGGGATATAAATCAGTAAATAAATCTAATGCTACTTTTTACAAAGAAATATTTTCATTAGAAAGTAGTTCTAATATTCTAGTTGATCTTGACTTAACTTTATCTAAAAAAAAATATTGGATACCTCAGTTAAATATTAATCAAAATATGAAGATTGCTGACGCCGTAAATGGCGTAAAAGATAAACTAATTAAAAGTCTCGAATTAAGAATGCGTTCTGATGTGCCTATAGCATTTTGTTTAAGTGGAGGAATTGACTCAGGTTTATTAGCTTCCCATGCTAAAAAAACATTTAACAAAGATATCTCCACTTTCTCCATAATTGATGAAGATTCTAGGTACGATGAGTCTGAAAATATAAGATGTATTGTTGACGATCTCAATTGTAGTAGTAATTTAATAAAAATTTATAACGATAAGAATTTATTTTTTGAAAGACTTAAAATATTAACAAATTATCATGATAGTCCAATTGCAACAATGTCATATTATGTACACTCCTTTCTGAGTGAAAATATTTCTAAAAATAACTATAAAGTTGCAATTTCGGGAACAGGTGCAGATGAAATTTTTACTGGGTATTATGACCATTTTTTATTATATTTTCAGGCAATAAATGGCACTAAGTATTTAAATTCTAATGTACAGGCATGGAAAAAGCACATATTGCCTAATATCAGAAATCCCTTTTTACAAAATTCAGAACTTTATATTAATGAACCAAAAAATAGAGATTTAGTTTATGAAAAAAATCTTAATATAGTTAAATATTCTAATAAAAATTTCGAAATAAAATTCCATGAAGAATACTATTGTGATGAAATTTTAAGGAATAGAATGATGAATGAAATGTTTAATGAGGTAGTTCCTTCTATCTTGAGACATGATGATTTAAATTCTATGTATTATTCAATTGAAAATAGAAGTCCATATTTAGATAAAAACTTATTGGAGTTTTCTTTGACAATTCCTCCACATTTATTAATTTCAGATGGATTTCAAAAAAAAATACTAAGAGACTCTAGCATAGGAATATTACATGATAATGTGAGACTTTCTAGACAGAAAAAAGGTTTTAATGCATCTATTGACTCGATAATTAATTTGAAAGATCCAGAAATTTTAGAATTTATTTTTGATAAATCATCCCCAGTTGCAGAATTTGTTAATTTTAAAAAAATCAAGGAGGATTTAAATGTAAAAAAGCAAAAAAATCATATGTCAAAATTTATCTTTTCTATTATTAGTACTAAATTTTTCTTAGAGGATTGTAATTAGTATGAAGTTAGGAGTTATTGATTTAGATACTGGAAATTTAGCTTCATTGTTATCAGCATTAAATAAACTAAATATAAAATTTAAAATTTGTAAAAAAAATTACGATTTTGAGGAAGTTGATAAGATTATTTTACCTGGAGTTGGTGCTTTTAAAGATTTTATGAATAAAATCAATGAAAATAAAATAGATAAAATAATTTATGAAAAACTAAAAAAAAATACTTCAATTCTTGGAGTGTGTGTTGGATACCAGGTTTTATTTGATAGAAGTTATGAACATGGAAATTATCCTGGTCTTGGAATATTGAAGGGTGAATTTGTAAATTTTAAAGACAAATTAGATAACATTAAAGTTCCCCATGTAGGCTGGAATGAATGTAAAATCTTAAATAACAATGATTTATTTTTTAAAATTGAGGATAATTCAGATTTTTATTTCACACATTCGTATTTTCTAAAAGGTTTTGATAATAATGATGTCATTTCAGAAACTACATATAATTTCAAATTTGTTTCTGTGGTTAATCATAAAAATATTTATGGGGTTCAATTTCATCCAGAAAAAAGTCAGTCAAACGGTCTAAAAATATTAAAAAATTTTTATGAAAGGTGTTAATTGCTAAAAAAAAGATTAATCATAACTCTTACCTTTTTAGATGGTGTTCTTTTTAGAACAAAAAATTTCAAGCCAGATTATAGATATACAAAAAACTTTATAGATTTATGGAGTATTGATGAATTAATTTTAATTGATATATCTGAAAAAAAATTTTCCAAAATTTTTTTAGATTTGATTAATTTCTACTCAACTAATTGTTTTGTGCCATTATCAGTAGGAGGTGGAATTAAAAAGAGAGAAGATGCTGATTTGTTTTTTAAAAATGGTGCCGATAAAGTCGTGTTAGGATCAAATTCAATCAATCAGCCCAATTTAATTAATGATATTTCTAAAAAATATGGAAATCAATCGATCATACAATCTCTTGATTGTAAAAAAATTGGTAACAAAGGAAAATTTACAGTAATGGGAAAAAGCTCTAAAAGCGATCTATTAAAAGATCCTCTGGAATGCGGTTTAAAAGCTCTTTCGTATGGAGTAGGTGAAATTTTAATAAATAATATTGATAATGATGGAAGTTTGCTTGGCTACGATTTAGATTTAATCAATGAAATATCAAAAAAACTTGAATGTCCCATCTTAGCACTTGGGGGAGCAGGTAATTGGCAACATATTTTAGATTTATTTTTAAAAACAGATATTTCTGCAGCTTGTACTCAAAACGTTTTTCATTTCACAGAAGAAAGCATTTCTTCAGCAAAGAAATTTTTAAAAAATAACAATATTAAAATAAGAAACTAATATTTATATTTATTTTTTCAATTTTTCTTTAAACTTTTTTAGTTGATTACAGATTATACAAAGCCAACCTTTTTTGATTTATTTGTAAATTGGCATTAAGTAGCTAACCAAGTGTAAATTATTTTATTTAAAATTAATTATTTTAGTATTTGATTTAATTTGTTATCTTTAACTTTTAAATCTACTTTTAATTATTCTGAGAGATTTTCTAAAACTATTTCTTGTTAAATTTCTGCAAAGTGGATGAAAATTTTTTTTCATCCAATCCATAAAAATTTTTTATAATTTATTTTTCAATAATAACGAAATAATGCGGTTGCAAAATACATCCACTGACTTGTTCATTTCCAATAATCTTAGTAGCCAAAGGTCTTTTTTCAGATTTTATACTTTGAGTAATTCTTTTTTTATTAAAGTAAGTATCCTTAATAATTTTAATTTTTGCTTTGGGATGAATTTTTTTGATATTCCCAATTAAATAATCAAAAGATAAAATATTAAAATAAGAATAAGCTCTAGCTTTACCTTTTTTATCAAACTCATCTATAGGTTTAACATTTGTATCTTTCCACCACTTATTATTGTACACACATTGAATTTTGTAAGAGACATCAAATAATACTGTTCTAATTACTATTGTTCTTTTTGTAACTCTTATGATTTCTTTTAACGGTTTTATCACATCATCTAAATGTATAAAAACATTACTACAGAAACTTACTTCAAAGCTATTTTTTCTGAATGGCAAATTATAGATATTTCCTATTTTAAATTTAACATTCGCTTCATCTTTCCACGCCAAATCTGCTTTTTTAATAAATATTTTATAAGGATCAACGCCAGTATAATTAAATTTTTTTGTTACTCTTTTTTTTATTGATCTATAAAAATGACCACTTGCACAGCCAATATCCAATATATTATCGTAATTTTTTATTTTTTTTCTAAGAATATTTGCCATTGCAATAGATACTTCCATCTCAGGAGATGAACCTATAGCTCTTTTGAAGTATACATTTGCATTATTTATATTGTTTTTATACTCGTTTAAGCATAACCCATATTTATTTATGATAGATTTTTTTGAATTTTTTTTCATATCGAATTTATTAGTTCCCATTTGTTATTAATGTTAGATTTCCATATTTCCTTATTCCTATGTTTATTTACTATTTCTTCAAATTGATCACTAGTAATATCAAGATAACTCAAAATTTCATCAAAATCTAATTCAGGAAACTCATGATCATATTTTCTTGCAAGCTCAATTGATTTATTTCTATCCATTTGGTTGTTTTGTATCATTCTACACGCATCTCTTGTAGCTCTTCCAAAGCCAAATTTTATATATTGCATATAGTAATAAAGACAATCAATTTTATCATCTAAACTATCAAAATCTGTAAAAGTTCCACTTGTTCTCCCATTAAGAGCAGTTTTAAAACCAGGAAGTTTTTCTTTAACATATTCATAATTTTCTAACATGCTCCATTTAAAAAAATATGCAAAATAATAGGCATTGATATTATTTTCTCGCAATTCATTTTCATCTGGATATATATAGGGACTGAGATCTTTAATTGATATTTCATCATTAACCCAGTTTTCTGGATAATCTCCAATTTGATGTTCTATAACTTCTCTTAAGTCTCTCTTTTTTTTACTTTCCTCAGATAAAACTAGTCCTCCATATTCACTTTCACCATGTTCGGCATAGAAGATATAAGGAATTCTGTAATTAATTGCAGTTTTTACTGGTCCAGCATTAACACCTGCATCCCAAGCAACTTTCGGATTTCCTCTTTCAATAAAAAATCTTTTGGCTAAGTTTTTAGCAATTTTTTGATTAGGTCTTATAAACACAGAGTCGAAACCTTTGTTTAGTAAAAGATCTCTATTAAAAGAACCAATTTCATTTAAAACTAATGGGGAAAATGTGACTAATAATGGATTTAGATGAAAATCAAATTTTAATTTTAATGCTATTGATGTAGAATCTTTACCCCCAGACCATGGAACTATACAGTCATAATCTAAGTTTTTTTTTTTTGAATTTTGTTTAATTTCGTCTACAAGTACTAAAAATTCATCTTTTTTTTTTATCCAATTATTTTTTTGTTTTTCAACTCCATTCAGACATGCATTACAAATACCTTTATCATCAAAAACTACTCTTGGTCTAGAGTCTGGCATTATACAAGATTTACAGAAAGTGATCATATCGGATGTTTTATGAGAAGATTAGTTGAATTTCAAAGAACTTCCTTAATATTATATTTGACATTATAAAATGTGTATAATTAAAGATTTATTTTGTATACTTAATTTTTTACCTTTTTTCATCATATTTGATAAATTTTAAAAACAAAATATCTAGAAATAAATTAATATTTTGAACTTATTAACTAATGTTACATAAATTATAGCACATTTTGTTATAATGATTACAAGAGGGAAACTGATCAATGTGTTTAAAATTATTATTTATCAATAGTAATAGAGCAAATAAAATTGCTAATTACTCATTGATTAAAATTTTATCTTTTATTAAATAAAAATCCTTATTATTTTTAAGGTTCTTGAGTATAACAATATGATTTAAATTTTAAATATAATGAAAATTAGTAGATTTATAAAATTCTTTACGTTTAATATTTTTATCAATTTTTTTCAAAATATTAAGTTTCTATATTACTAATACATGTTTAACTTTTTTAATCAAAAGATAATAAATATTAAAAAAAAATTTCAAAACTTTTTTTTTAATTTAAAAATGAGAGAAAAGTTTATTAATCATAATAAAGTTTTTTTTCCAAAAAAAATTAACAATAAACAGAACATTGTTTTAGTTGAATTAAATAAATTTTGTGAGATACATATTCTCTACAGTTATTTGTCTAATATACTGGCTGAACGACTGAATTCTAAAATAGTAGGATACAATGCAAGATATTTCTTTAAATTTAAAAACTTTTTAATATTTATTATTAAAAGATTTTTTAATTTAGATTATTTTTCAATATATAGATCATTTAATGTAATAGAGTTTTTCTATCCAATCAAAAAAAAAATAGTTAAATCAAAAATTGATGAAATATTTCAGAACATAAATAATAAGAAAGAACTTATGCAAGTTGAAATATCTTCAATTAGAATTGGAGATTTACTTTATGATGCGTATCTAAGAAAATACAACGTACCAACAATAAATATCAATAATAAAAAACTTGTTAAATTCGCTTATGAGTTTTTTTCTTTGTTTAAATTTTGGGAAAATTATTTAACAGTTAATCCAGTCAAGGCAGTTATTGTAGGTGACACTTCTTATGAATATGGAATAATTTCCAGAATATCAATATTTAAAAAAATTCCAACATATATAGGCGCACCCACAAGACTTCATTGTTTGAATAAAAATAATGATAATATTTTTGAAATGAAAAATTATAGAGAGGAATTTCACTCTTATAATGAAAAAGAAAAAAACATTAAGATTAATTTTGCAAAAAAACTTGTTGAAAAAAAATTTTTAGGAAAAAGAACTGTAGAAAATTTAGTCAGCAATCTTCCAGATCAACAACTCTTTGGCGACGTAAAATTTAATAAAAATGTAATTGTAAATAATAAAAAAATTAATTGTCTTATTGCTGCACATCATTTTTCAGATGCCCCACATGCTTGGGGCGATTTATTGTTCGATGATTTTTTTGAATGGGCAGATTATTTGGGTAGATTATCAAATGAATTAGACTATGATTGGTATATTAAACTTCATCCTTTAGATTTTAAAGAAAATGAAGAAACTATAAATTATTTTCTTGATAAATATAAAAAATTTAGGTTAATCCCAAGAAATACCTCTCACTCACAATTAATTTCTGAAGGAATAGACTTAGTATTAACTGTTTTTGGAACAATTGGATTTGAATATGCTTATTATTCAATTCCAGTAATTAATGCATCATTAAATAATCCTCATATAAGTTTTGATTTTAATTATAACCCAAAAAATATTCTTGATTATAAGGAAGCAATAAAGAATTTTAAAAAATTAAACCTTAATTTTGATAAAAAGCAATTTTATGAATATTATTATATGAGATATCTTAATAATTTTTATCTTTTTCCGGACGAAGTCCTAAATAATGATAAAAAATCAATTTATGATTTTGATGAACATTCTGAATTAGTTTATAAAAGATGGTTTAAGTTGTTCACAAAGCAAGAACACGAAAAACTAAAATTGAATATAAATAAGTTTATTAACACAGGAAATTACAGATTTAAAAAGGATGAATTCATATAATAAAATAAAAGATTTTTTAGAGAAATTTTTTTTTATCGTAAAGTATTTTGGTTTAACTAAATTTTTGAAGCTTATTTTTTTTCTTACAGGTGGAATGATTTTAGAAATAATTTCAATTGGGTTAATCATTCCTGTTATATCTATTTTAAGTAATGAAAATTTTTATGATAATTATCTAAATTATTTGCCCTTTTTAAATGAATATTCTCATATAGAAAAAATTAATTTTACTTTAATCGTTTTATGTTCGGTATTTTTTTTTAAATTTTTTTTCTCTTTATTTTTAAATTACCAACAATTTAGATATTCTATGCAGCTTCAATCAAGTATTTCAAAAGAACTTATTTCAAAGTATCTCATGATGTCATATGAAAAGTACTTTAAATTACAGAGTTCAGAAATATTAAGAAATGTTATGATTGATACGAATAGATTTATCTCAGGTGTAACTTTGCCGATGATTTATTTGATAAGTGAATTTCTTGTAATATTAGGCATAAGCTTCATATTAATATTACAAATAGGATTTAGTTCGTTAACGATAATTTTTGTGTTTGCTTTATTTGGTCTAATTTACATAACTTTTTCAAAAAAAATAATTAAAAAATTAGGTGATAGTCGTTCTAGTATAGATGCTAATATAATTAAATTTTCAAGTGAAGCCCTGAAAGGGATAAGGGAAATTAAGCTAAATAAAGTTGAAAATTTTTTTTTAAACTTTTTCCATAAGATTTTTGATAAAAATGCAAGAGTAATGACAAATTTTTTTACATTTCAAGCTGCTCCAAGATTGGGTGTTGAAGTAATACTTGTATTTTTTCTCGCATTAACAATGTTTATTTTCGTATTTAAGGATTTTGAAACATCAAAAATAATTTCAACGCTTGGATTATTTACTGTAGCTGCACTCAGATTAATACCCTCAGTTAATAAAATAATAACATCACAACAAAATATAAGATTTAATCATATTGCTATGAAAACTATAACAAATGATTTGAAAGAAGAAAAAAAATTAGTAGACGATCTTAAAGATTTTCAAAAATTTAAAAAAGTAATTGAGATTAAAAATTTAAGTTTTTTTTATGATAAAGATAATTATGTTCTCAACAATATTAATATAAAAATTTTAAAAGGAGAAAAAATAGGCATCGTAGGCAAAACTGGTTCAGGTAAAAGCACTTTAGTTGACATAATTTCAGGTTTAATTACCTCTTACGAGGGAGAAATTTTAATTGATGATAAAAAATTTGACTCAAATTTTACCCAATGGGGTAAAGATTTTGCTTATGTCTCCCAAAGTTCTTTCTTATTTAATGAGAGTTTCAAATTTAATATTACTTTAAATGATATTCCTGATATTGAGCAAATAAACAAAGTTCTTGAAATTGTAGTTTTAGATGATTTTGTTAAAAATTTAGATCAAAACTTAAACACAATTATTGGTGAAAATGCTATAAATTTATCAGGAGGCCAGATTCAAAGAATAGGCTTAGCGAGAGCACTTTATAATGAACCTAAGATATTAATCTTAGATGAGGCTTTTAGTGCAATGGATACTGCCACAGAAGAAAAGGTTTTAAAAAATATTTTTAAAAATTATAAAGATATGACAATAATAAATATTGCACATAAAGGAGAATCTTTAAATCAATGTGACAGAATATATGACCTCAATATAAAGGAATTTATAGATAACAAATAATATGATCTCAAAATTTTTAAATTTATTTAGAGAAATCACAAATCAGAAAAAAGATTTAGAAATTAAATCTTTAATTGGGAAGAATATATTAATTAATAATAGAAAAAACTATGTAAATTTTAAAAGTATTAATGATGCTGAAGAAAAGATTTTTTCACAAAATGGAGAGGACGGAATAATTGATTATATTTTAGAGGTTTTAAAAGTAAAGGATCCAAAATTTATAGAAATAGGAGTAGAAGATTATATCGAGGCCAATACTAGATTGCTTTATCATATTAGAAATTCACATGGACTTATAGTGGATCAATCAATTAACATAAATAAACTATCAAAAAATTTAGACTTGTGGCAAGGAAGAATTAAAGTGCTCAAGAAATATGTCACTCCCGAAAATATAAATGAAATAATTAAACATGAAAATTTTAATAAAGATTTAGATTTGTTTAGTATAGATATAGATGGCCTGGATTTTTGGGTTATTAAAAAACTACCAGTCAACTTTGCAAAAATTTGTATTGCAGAATACAATCCTTTATTTGGTAGCGAGAACGAAATAAGTGTACCTAATATAGAAAATTTTGATAGAACCAAATATCATTACTCAAATCTTTGTTGGGGTGTATCTCTAAAAGGATTAATTAATATAATGAATGAAAAAAATTTTACTTTTCTTGGTGCCAATAATTTAAAAAATAATGCATTTTTTATAAATAAAAATTTTGAGGAATTATTTAAAAATGTTATTTCAGATAAAAATATAGGGCTAAACAAATATACTGAGCATCAATTTCAAGAAAGTAGGGATAAGAAAGGAAATCTAACTTACCTTTCAAGGAAAGATCAACTCAAAGCGATTAAAGATTGTCAAGTAATTAATATAAAAAATTCGCTTACAGAAAAAGTAAATTTATCGGAATTGATTAGGATATAAAAATTAATTAAAATGAAAAAGAAATTTTTTTTAAAGATTGATAATTTTCCCTGCCATAATGGAAATGACTTATTAAAAATATTTAGAAAAAATAAGATTATGATAAGTCCATGGATTGAAGACTATCTTTTAAAAAAAAAACATTTTCATGAGGTTAATAAATCATTGCCATGTAAACTTTATATGATTCATTTAAGAAATGATCTTAATATTAAAAAAGAAACTTTTCTAAAAGATATTTATAAATCTATAAAAAAAAAAGGTTACCAATTGATAGACCCTGAAATAGCTCTATATTCTAGAATATTCATTAAGCAAAAGAAATTAGGTACTTGGATCAGGTTTGCAACTCCTCTTAACTCTATGATAGATAGTGATGGTGTGCCACATCTTCCAAAAATTGGTTATGCTTTACGTAAATATTTTTTAGAAACTTACTGGGCATATCCAAAAGCAATATTTCATCCTCATAATTACTTTATAGTGTGCAAAACAAAATGAAAAAAAATATAAATATAAAAAATAAGAGGTTAATAAATCCTTATATTCTTGCTCCAATGTGCCAATATATGGCCAAAAATGGAAAACCAACAGAATGGCACTACCAACATTTAGGAAGGGCAATAATTTCAGGATTTTCTAAAATTATGATTGAAAGTACAGCAGTTAGCAGTGATGGTAGAATTACCATTAAAGATTTATGCTTATATAACAAAAGTCATATGAAGAGCTTGGGTAAACTTGTAAGATATTTAAAAAATTTAAATGATATCCCAGTAGGTATACAGTTGTCTCACTCAGGGAGAAAGGGATCAAGCGAAGTACCATGGATTAAACATAATAAGCCATTGAAAAAAAATAGATGGAAAACAATTTCTTCATCAGAAATTAGAAAAGATAAAGGTTGGCCAATGCCTAAAAAAATTGGAAAAGCAAAAATAAAAATTTTAGAAAAAAATTTTTTGAACTCAGCTAAGATGGCTTTAAAAGCAGGTTTTGACTGTATAGAAATTCATATGGCTCACGGTTATTTGCTTCATCAATTTTTTTCACCAATATCAAATAAAAGAAATGATATCTATGGAGGAACTTTAGAAAATAGATGTAGATTTTTGTTAGAGATAGCAAAACAAATAGCCAATATTTGTAAAAACAAAAAGATTATTTTAGGTGCAAGAATTACAGGCAAAGATTGGTTGAAAGGAGGAGTGGATTTAAAAGATTCTATTTATTTATCTAATAAGTTAAAAAAATTAGGATTTGATTATATTTGTGTCTCAAGTGGAGGAATTAAAACTACAACAAATTTAAATGTAAATTCAAAATTTAATGTCGATATTGCTAAAAAAATTAAATCAAAAAGCTCAATATTAACAAGAGTTGCAGGTAATATAAAAGATATTTCAGATGCAAAAAGAATTATCAAAAAGAAAAATGCAGATCTAGTTGCTTTTGCAAGACCTTTTTTAAATAACCCCAATTTTCTATTTAAAGAAAAAACAAAGGGTGACAAAAATATTAATATACCCAAACCTTATTTAAGAGGTTTTGTTACTTAAATATTTAGTTATAACTTTTACTAATTTTTTTGCATCATTCATATTATGTTTTAAACTAATAAAAATTGCACCATTTTTTCCAATAAATATAAAATTTTTTAAAAGGTAACTTCTTAAACTTTCAGTTTTAGATAAATTTGGATCGAAAATTTCTCTCTGTTTTTTGTTTAAAATATTATTTTTTGAAAATATTGGCCGAAGAACTGAATAGTATCTTTGAATTCTAAAATCTAAATCTTTATTTTTACAGAATATATTAATTTCTTTCTCAATATAATTTGAAATTAATTCTATATGATGAAAAATTTTTGACTCATTTTCTTTAATATATTTAAAAGTATTTAATCCAACAATTGAAGAAAAAGGATTAGCAGAAAAAGTTCCACCGAAAAAAATTTTTTTATCAAGTTTATCGATTTTTTTATTTAATTTTTTTTCGATACAACAAATCCCAATTGGAAGTCCACCTCCAAATATTTTCGCAAAAGTTATAACGTCAGGAACTAGCTTAAGATTTTTACATACAGATAGTTTTTTTGTTCTTAATCCTGTAATTATTTCATCAAAAATTATATAAATCTTATTTTTTTTACAAAAATTATAGATTGATTTGATATAATTTTCAGATTGTATATTTGGACAAGAAGCTTGAATTGGTTCAACTATTAATCCAGAGATTTTTTTTTTATTTTTTCTTAATAAATTTAAGGATTGTTTAATATTATTATACTCTAACATAACAATTTCATTTTTAGAGAAATTTGGACCTCCTTTTCCAACTATTTGATTTTTGTTATTAAAATCAAACATAAAATTATCTACAGACCCATGCCAAGAACCATTTATCATTGCAAATTTTTTTCTACCAGTGATGGCTCTAACTACTCTTAATGCTCTAATATTAGCTTCCGAACCAGAGTTGCAGAATTGTATGTTTACATAATTCTTATAACTTTTTTTTAATTCTTTCTTAAATTTTTCATTGTTTGTATTTTTATACGAATAGTTTGAACCATTATTTTTTTGATACTCAACGGATGATTTAAAAATTTTATTTGAATGACCCAAAATCATTGCACCATTAGACATACAAAAATCTAGATACTTTTTATTTTTTGAATATAAATACTGATCTTTAGCTTTAGTAAATTCGAGGTTTTTCATTATTTTTGGATTATTTCTCTTTATTTTTCCACGCATCAAAATGTTTTTTTCCATAAACCATTCCATCAGCATTACACTGATTGCATGGGTTCAAATTTCTTTCACCATTTATTAATTTTCTTCTATACTTTGACATAATAGGTCCATTCCAAATGTCAAATACTTCGCTTTGCATAATGTTACCCATAGTTTGACGCCTTTGCCAATCTTGAGGGCATAAGAATACATCACCATTCCAATCTATAAGCATTTGATAAGCTGTATAAAAACATTTAGTTTTAGAATAATCTTTTACATTAGGTTGATTACCAACTTCAACAGTTCCAACTCTATTAGTTAATTTGACACCATAATCTATTTTATCACTATACCATCTATCTCTAAGAATTATAAATTCTTCTGGAATACCCGTTTCTTTAATTAAACTTTTAAATTTTACAATTTGCTCAGGGCCATCGTAAAGACTAATTATGACTTTAGTTGCTTTAGACTCATATAATTTTATAAGAGATTTTTTATTTATTAAATCTCCATTAGTAATTATTTCAACTCCTCCAATTTCTCCAAGTTTATTTGTTATCTCAATATATTCTTTATGAAGCATAGGTTCTCCATATCCACACAAACAAAATGCACCTTCAAAATTAATCTTTTTTAAATCTTTCACTAATTTATCAATTAAAGCCATTGTCATTCGTTGATGTGTGTTAGGGGCAATTGCATCGTCTGATTTAGGGCAAAATGAACAAGCTCTATTACAAACATCAATCAAACTTAATTCTATCCAGCTAGGAATAGGAACAGAATTGAAGTATTGAGGATTTCTATCAAGTATAGGTTTTTTTCTATTAATATTATTTTGTATAGTTTCTTTTGGATCCAGAGGTGGACTATTATGGCCAATTATACTCATTATAAATTTTCCTCGTATCTTGAGACTTCTTTTTTTAATTCATTGTATTCTTTAATCTTCTTTTTCATAAAGTTAATAGTAAGATCTTTTTTCATTGTAAAACCAGACGGTGTAAGCATATATAAGTAGCTAAATTTTTTTTTACTTTTATTAAAATTTTTGACTTTAATAAGTCCCTTTTTTTTTAATTCATTTAAGCAGTAATTTATTTTACCTAAACTAAAACCTATTTCATTAGCCAGTTCTCTTTGAGTATAAGCATTATTAGTACTTAGTTTTCTCATTAATTTAAAATAGTCTTCAATGTTTTTCATAAAAATATTATTATATTTTGTTTATATAACGTTCAACACTTGAACAGTAAAGTAAAAATTACTTAAGTTTTAATATCTAAATATTCAATAATCTCTGAAATACCTGACTTATTAGAATTATTAATTAAATTTTCATAATTGAATTTTTCATACTGATTTATTGCTTCATTCATTTTTGTTAATAATTTTTCTTTGTTTTCTAATTTAATATTATCCAAATCAATTCTGAATAAATTCAATTGATTAGCATATAAGTCACATCTTTTATTTATGTAATTTCCTAAAATCTTTCCGTGAATATTTATAATTTTTTTTTTCTGAACAAAACCCTGTAAAATAGAACTACCTTCATGATAAATAATTATTAATCCTTGACTTACGTATTTCTCTGTTTCAAATTTTATACAGGTAAAATCTTTAAAATCTTTTCTAATAATAGAGATATCATTTTTGGGATGAAGACAAACAATTATTTTTTTATTAAATTTTATTTCAAGATCTTTTAAAATTTTATATAAATCATCATAATATTTTTTTCTAACCTCTTCTGCGGCAACTCCATCTCTAAGAATTCTATCTTTGTGATCGAAAGGCATACCATCTAAAAAAACTATAAATTCATCAGATATTTTGTATTTTGAATAGAAAATGCTATCAAAGTATCTACTATTAATTTTGACTATTTTTCTATAATAAGAAATATTTATAAATGGTATCAATGTGTTCAATTTATAACTAAAACCATTTTTAATTGATTTATAAATAAAATTGCTAGACTCAAAGAAAAAATCAATTTTAGGGAAAATACCAAAAAGAATTAGTATTCTAAAAAAATAATATTTTAATCGTAATTTTAAAAAAATATTTATCTTATTAAAAAAATTTCTTTTATAATAATTAAAATTCTCAGGATTATAACCAAGATTACTTACAAAAAATTTACAAACTTTATATTTTGATAAATAAAAATTTATAAGAAAGTATGAGAACCCGTTTTGAATAGCATACATTAAAACAATATTTTTAGTTTTAAATATATTAATTAATTCGGTGTAGTTTTTTGGCTGAATCAAATTGAAATTATTATCATTTATAAAATCTCTATAAATTGATTTTTTTTTTAAAATCAGGCTTACATCTATTAAGTCTATTTTGCCAAGTTCCTTTGAAAAATCTATTATTGTATTCTTATAAAATTCTAGTGATTTATTCGATAAATCTAAAATAATTAGTAATTTTTTCATTTTTTTTTGTAAATTGAACAATAGCAATTTATTTTTTTTTTTAAACTATTATAAGAAATCAATTACTTACTTTAATGAAAATTCTCTTTGATTATAAAATTTTTTATCAACAAGAATATGGGGGTATTTCAAATTATTTTTTTAATTTAGGCAAACAATTATTAAATTTACACGTTGATATCAGGTTCAATTGTTTAATGTACAGGACCAGATATTTAGCAAATTTGCCAGAAAATAATTTTAGTGGTTATAATGTTAGTTTTGTGCCCGGGAAATTAAATCCACTAATAGAAAAAATAAACAAAAGATATTTTGAAGAAACTTATTCTAAGTCAAATTTTTCAATTATACATGAAACGTATTATTCAAAACATACTTTTGGAAATGTAAAAAAAGTTTTGACAGTTTATGATATGATAAACGAATTATATCCTCAAAATAATAATAACTCTAAAGAAATTTCAAATATAAAGAATGAGAGTATTAATAGATGTGATCACATTATTTGTATTTCTGAAAGCTGTAAAAATGATTTAATTAAGCTATTTAAAGTAGACTCATCTAAAATAACAGTTACACATTTGGCCTCTGACATTAGAGTGGAAAATGTTCTTTTAAAAAATAAAAAATATAGAGATTTTATACTATATGTTGGAAGTAGAAGGGGATATAAAAACTTTTCCTCTTTGATTGAAGTTTTTTCTAAATCTAATTATTTGAAAAAAAATTTTAAGATAGCTATTTACGGTGGTGAAAAATTTAGTAACGAAGATGTTAATATATTAAAAAAATTTAATTTTTCTAAAGATAATATTTGGATAGTTAATTCAAAAAAATATAGTCTTAAAGATATATATTCAAACGTTTCCTTACTTGTATATCCTTCTTTGTATGAGGGTTTTGGACTTCCGTTAGTAGAAGCAATGTCTTGTGGTTGCCCAATTGTTTGTTCAGATGTAGGATCTCTTGGAGAAGTAGGAGGTGCAGGATTAAAATATTTTGATATTAATGATAATTATCATATGAGTTACGTTATTGAAAATATTTTAAAATCAAATGAGACTCAAGAACAACTCATAGATTATGGATATAATAGATCAAAAAAATTTTCATGGAAAAAATGCGCATTAGAAACTTTAAATACTTATAAAAATCTTATTAGTTGAAAATGAAATTTATTTCAATTGTTGTTGTATCTCTAAACACAAAAAATGATTTTGTTAAAACAATCTCATCTATAGAAAAGCAAGAATATAAAAATTATGAGATTATAATAGTGGATGGAGATAGTATAGACGGCACTAAGAATGAAATAATTAAGAAAAAAAAAGTTATTTCAAAGATTATAATTGAGAAAGATAAAGGAATTTATCATGCTATGAACAAAGGTATTAAATTATCCTCAGGAAGATGGATAATTTTTATGAACTCGGGAGATATCTTTTACAATAAAAAAGTTTTAAAAAAATTTATACAACAAAAAATAACGGGTTATGATATTATTCATGGTGATACTATTGTAAGTACCAGAAATCTTAAATATTTAGTTAAATCTAAAGAGTTTGATTTTAATACTTATTTGATGCCATTTAGCCACCAGTCAGTTTTTGTTAATTCAGCTTTATTAAAAAAAAAAAATTTCTCATTAAAATATAAAATTTCAAGTGATTTTGATTTTTTTTACAATTGTTTTTTAAAAAAAAAAAAGTTTAAAAAAATTAATAATATAATTTCGGTAGTAAAATCTGGTGGATTAGCAGATAAAAACCGTCAGAAAGTTTTTAATGAGAACATAATGATTGTTAGTAAAAAAAGGAATAGAGTTTTGATATATATGTTGTATTTGATAAAGATAAGTCAATATTTTAAAAATTTTTTAAAAATAATTTGTCCTAATTTTTTTCAAAAAACTATTTTAAAAAAAAAATATAAAAATTATTTAATTGATTAATATGATTGTTTTGGGTTTAAATGCTTATCATGGTGATGCTTCTGCATGTATATTTAAAGACGATATAATTTTAGCAGCAGCAGAGGAAGAAAGATTTATAAGAATAAAACACGCAGCAGGTTTTCCAATAAATGCAATTAAGTATTGTCTTCAAGTTGCTGAAATATCAATAGATCAAGTTGATCATATTACTATTAATAGAAACCCGAAACAAAAAATTATCAAAAAAGCATTATATGCATCAACCCAATTGTTTAATATTAATTTTATTAAAAATAGGTTTGAAAATTTAAAAAGAATAAATTCAATTAAAAAAGAATTTGAGAATTATTTTAAAGTCGAATTAAAATCACAAATACATAATATTGATCACCATACTTCTCACATTGCTAGTTCTGTTTTTTTTTCTGGTATGGAAAAGTCAAACTTTATATCTGTAGATGGATTTGGTGATTTTGTAAGTACGGTTGTTGGTCATTATAATGGAAAAAAAATTATTAAATTTAAAGAAGTTCTCTTTCCTCATTCCCTTGGTATTTTTTATACTGCAATGACTCAATATTTGGGTTTTATGAATTATGGAGATGAATATAAAGTGATGGGACTAGCACCTTATGGTCAAGATAAATATAAAGAAGAATTAAAAAAAATAGTAAGTTATGATAAAAAAAAATTGTTCAGTTTAAATTTAAAATATTTTTTACATCATCATGGTAATGTCGATATGACATGGTTAAATGGTGAACCAAAGATTGGAAGGATATTTTCAAAAGAGTTAGAAAACCTTCTTGGAGAACAAAGAAAAAAAGATGAAGATATAAATCAGTTCCATAAAGACATAGCTGCTTCTACTCAAAAAATTTTTGAAGAAATATTAATTAATATTGCTAATGATTTATATGAAAAAAATGAAATTGAAAATTTATGTATTTCAGGTGGATCCGGAATGAATTCCGTTGTAAATGGTTTATTACTTGAAAGAACAAAGTATAAAAATGTATATGTTCCACCAGCACCAGGAGATGCAGGTGGATCTTTAGGATCTGCAGCATTTCAAATAAATTCTAATAAAAAAATACCCTTACAGTTTGATGATAATCCGTATTTGGGACCCAGTTTTTCTGATTATGAAATAAAAAAAGATATTGATGATAATTTTAATTTAATAAAAGAAAATTCAATTGAAATAATTAAATTTGAGCATTTTAAAGAATTAAGCCAAAATATTTCTAAAGAACTTTCAAATGGAAAAATAGTGGGTTTTTTTAATCATAGAATGGAATGGGGACCGAGAGCTCTCGGAAATAGATCAATTTTAGCTGATCCAAGAAATAACAATATGAGAGAAATATTAAATGTTAAGATTAAAAGAAGAGAAAAATTCAGACCCTTTGCCCCATCAATATTAGAGGAAGAAACAAAAAATTGGTTTGAAATAGAGGATAGAGTTCCTTTTATGTCAAAGGTATTTCAAGTTAAGGATAAAAAAAAAAATATAATTCCATCAGTGACACACGTTGATGGTTCTGGAAGATTGCAGACAGTATCAAAAGATTATAACCCTCAATTTTATATGTTGATAAGTGATTTTTTTCAAATTACAAAAGTGCCTATATTATTGAATACATCTTTTAATGAAAACGAGCCAATAGTTTGTACACCAAAACAAGCTCTAGATTGTTTTTTAAGAACTAAAATGGATATTTTGGTTCTAGGCAATTATGTTTTACATAGATAGTTTCTTAAAATGTTCGAATTTGATTTAACTAATAATTCTGAACTCTTTGGCTTGATAAGTTCATTGATATTATGTGCAGGACTTTATCAAATTGGTACTCTAATTTTTAAAGTAGAAACATTACATAAAATAATTTCTCAAGTAAGTGAAATTAAGTATCAAAAAATTTTTATTTCTATTAATTTTTTGTTATTAATTTTTTATCCAATAATTTTATATTCTGATAAAATTAATTTGATTCCTGCGCTGAGTATTTTGATATTCAGTTTTGGTTTGTTCAAAATATTTTTAATGATTAAAAAAAAATTTAATATCAAAAGATTTGAATTTAAAAAAAACCACATAGATAAACATTTAGTTTTTTTTGGTATTTTGAGTTTATTTTTATTATCATTATCTCCAAATACGCACGGTGACTCTCTTGGATATCATTTTGTAGTAGCAAAAAAATTATTATCTTCAGGAAATTATTTTTCAGACATAACTCATTTTCACTCACTATTAGCTGGTTCAGGAGAAATTATTATTGCAATTGGTTTATTTTTTGGATCAGAACAATTAGGTGCTTTAATTCAATTTTCTGGATTATTAAGTATTTTTGGAATATTTAAAAAAATTGATGTTAAACAGAAATATTTTTTTTTCCTGTTAGCATTAACTTCTCCAATAATATTATTTCTTTCTTCTACGGCAAAACCACAATTATTTCATATCTGCTCTTCAGTAGTAATTTTTTCTTTATTTTTTTTGACTAAACCTAAAATCCTAACTTCTCATGAGGAAAAATGGAAAATATTTTTATCTTTATTGGTTTTAACCGCTTCAGTCCTTGCTAAATTTAATTTTATATTGAGCTCATTTTTAATTGGAATGTTTATTTTTTACACTTCATTAAAAAATAGTTACTTTAAATTTTTTTTGTATTCCTCATTTTTTATATTTTCACTATTTTTTTTACCAATAATTTTATGGAAATTTATAAATTTTGGAGGAAATTTGTATCAATATTTATACTCCCCAGTACCATTACATATAATTGGTTTTGAGGAATTTTCACAGTATTTGAGTCAATATGGAAGAAGTAAAAATTTTCTTAGCATTTTACTTCCCTCAAACTTTAGTCAATTTACAAACTCTATTGGAATAGCGTTTTGCTATATCTTATTTTTAAATTTTAAAAATAAGTATGTTAGAATAGTTTTTTTAATGTCTTTAACTCATTTAGTTTTAAATTATTTTTATGGCCAATTTATAGGAAGGTCTTTTTTAGAACCTTTCTTTTGGATTTTGTTAACAATTGCAAAATTTGGAACTTCTATAAGAACAAAATTATTTGAATTTTTATGTAGAATTCAATCTTTCGCTGTAATTATAGCTATGTTATTTGGTGTTGTTACAATTTTTCCTGGAAGCTTGAGTAAATATCAGAAAGATAAAGTATTAAGTAAAAATGCTAATGGTTACTCTCTGTTTAAATGGGCAAATACCAAGCTAGAAAAGGAAGATGTTCTTTTTTCTACTCATAGATCTATTTCTTTAGGAAATTCACAATATATTGCATCAGATTTTGTTCCATTTGTAAACTTTGACGATAAGAGAAGTAGATTATTTTCGGATAAGATCAAAAGTATGAAACCAAGTTTTCTACTCACATATGGATATTTAGATCAAAAACCATTTTTAGGTAATTTTAAAGATTGTGTAGGCAAACTAAAATATTATAAAGACTCAGTTGGCAAGTACGAAGCAAGAAATCCATTAAATAGGGGAAGAATATATAATGGATATATATATGAATTTAAAATATCAAACTTTCCAGAGTGTATAAGTAGATAAAAAAATGATTTTTTATTTATTCTTTATATTAATCTTAAATTTTTTATTTTTTAAATATAATTATAAAATTGCAAAATCACTTAATTTATTTGATAACCCAGATAATTTTAGAAAAATTCATAATGTTCCGGTTCCCTTAACAGGTGGAATAATTATTTTATTAAATATTTTAGCACTATTAATATTTTTATATTTTAGTAAATCGTATATCGATAACTTTGAAATATTTTTAAATAAAAAAGATTTATTTATTTTTTTAGCTTCAATTTTATTGTTTTTTTTTATTGGCTTATTTGACGATAAGTATGAAATTTCTGCTAATAAGAAGTTTTTAATTATGCTTTTATCTTTAATACCAATAATCATTTTAAGTGGTGATTTGATTATTAAAGAAATAAGAGTTTCATTTTTAGAGATTGAATATTCTTTACCTTATTATGTTTCAATTTTTTGGACAGTTCTATGTTTTTTGCTTTTTCTTAATGCTTTGAATATGTTTGATGGTATTAATTATCAAGTCTGTTTTTTTTCAATATATATTTGTGTTTTCTTTATAATTAATAATTATTTTTTAATTTTCTTCATATTTGTTTTGATTTCATTGATAAATTTTTTTATTTTAAATCATCGAAATAAAGCTTTTCTTGGCGATAATGGAAGTTACTTATTAGCTTTTATTTTTAGTTATTTATTCGTAAAAATATATAATCAGGAACAGACTTTAGACTCAGATCATATTTTTTTAATAATGATTATACCCGGCATAGATTTGATTAGATTATTTATAGTAAGAATTTCAAAAGGAAATAATCCATTTACTCCAGATAGAGATCATTTCCATCATATATTATTAAAAAAATATAATTTAATTAATGTTAATATAATTATACAATCATTAATTATAATTCCATCACTTGGTGGATTTTATTTTGGATATACTTTTATATTTCTTTGCGTCCAGCTCTTAATCTATTTCTTTTTGATTTTTTTTTTAAAATAACCACATAATATTGAAAGTGTTTTATAAAAAATTTTTCAAACACTTCCTCTAAAATAAATAAAATTTCAAATAATTTTTTTCCTAAATAATTATTGGGGATAAGTATTTTTTGATGATCTGAAGAAAATGATCTCCAAGGTTTGATAGAGATTTTAGCTTTTTTTTCAAATTGATACCACCAATTAATCGGATGACAAAAAAAATAGAGATTATTTTTAACATTTTTTTTTTTTGTAAATAATTTTTTAATTCTACTTAAAATAGTATTTGGGTTACTATAAATAATGATAATGGGACTATCTATTTTTGATATATTTAAGAGTTTATTAATCGCCTTATATTGTAAATTTTTATCAATGTGATAAATTGTATGTAAACTTAAAATACAGTCAAAAAAATTTTCTTTAAACTTTATTCTAAAAAAATCATTACAATAATACTTACCTTTTTTTCCAAGTTTATATCTAGCTTGTTTAATTGCTAATTTTGAAAAATCTATACAATGTCTATATTTAAAATTTTTAGAATATTTTAAATATTCAGGATATTGTATAGGACCAGAAGCAAAATCTAAAATATTTGATCCTTTTTTTGGTATATATTTAATTATTCTTAAGCGGCACTTAGAAATATACTTTTTTGCACATTTTCTTAAATCTTCAAACAATCTTGCATCTACTGTATCCCCCCTTTTTTTACTCCATCCACTTTTATTATAAAATTCATTAACATATTTAATTTTTTTATCTATCATGATACTTAGTCTATTAATGAAAGAAGTGTTACATGTAACAGAGGAATTATCCAAGAAAAATTATAGTATTTCTTCATTAATATTTTTCTTATCAGATTATGTTGAAAAGAAAATAGATATAAAACATACAATACTTACAGCAAATTTTCAAAAAAATGTTTTTATAACAAACCAAAAAGTGAAAATTATAGATTTACATTTAGTAAAAAATTTTTTTTTAATAAATAAAAAGATTTCTGAAATTATTAAAAATGCTGATGTAATACATATTCATGGTTTATGGAGATTGATAAATTTTATTTCCATATTTTATTGTAATAAAAATAATAAAAATTTTTATATTCATCCTCATGGAATGTTATTGGATGAGGCTCTAAAGAATAAAGGTTTTTTAAATTCAATTTTAAAAAAAATACTAATTTTTTTTTATAAATTAGTTTTTTCAAAAAAAGTTAAATTTATTTCAATTACTAAGAAGGAAACATTATCCATAAGTAATTTTTTTGATAAATCTAATATTCAATTGATACCCAATCCAATCATAAATCCTTTTTCTTATGGTCAAATTAATGAACACAAAATTAGTAAAACATTTGTTTTTTTTGGCCGAATTCATCCAATTAAAAATTTAGAATTAATGATAAATTCATTTAAGTTGGCTAAATTAAACAGTGAATGGAAATTTCATATATATGGTATTAATGATGACGATAGATATTTAATGAAACTAAAAAATTTGATAATAGATAACTCTAATATTGAAATTAAAAAACCCATTTTTGGAAATAAAAAGTATGAAATATTGTATTCATCATGGGCAAATATCTTGATATCTAAAAGTGAAGTATTAAGTCTATCAGTTTTAGAAGCGGCTAGTTTGGAATTACCAAGTCTTGTTAGTGAACAAATAGAAATAGATGAATTTTCAAATAATGACGGAATTTCAGTTAAACTAGAGCTTGAAAAAATTTCAAAAAAGCTAATTGATATATCTAATTGGTCTTTACATGAGAGAAAAATAAAAGGAAAAAATATCAAAAAATTTATAGAAAAAAATTATTCTGTTGATGTAATTGGAAAAAAATATTTAGAAATATACAATTCAAATTATAATGATCAATAATATCCTTGAGAATGTTATATTGATAAAATCAACTAGTGAGAATATAAGCAAATGTATTTTATATTATAAAAAAGTTGATATAAGTATAAATAAAATAAAGAATGTCGAACCATTTGAATATATAAGTAAAATTTGAAAATCAAATTATGAAAAAAAAGAAAATTGCTTTAATTTTTGGAATTACAGGGCAAGATGGATCTTATCTTGCTGAATTCCTTTTAAAAAAAAATTATAAAGTTCATGGTGTAAAAAGAAAATCTTCATCTCTAAATACGGATAGAGTAGATCATATATACGAGAATAATGATAAATTTTTTTTTTTACATTATGGAGATTTAACAGATGCTATTTCAGTTCATAGATTAATTTACTCAATTAAACCTGATGAGATATATAATTTAGCCGCACAGTCACATGTAGCAGTTTCGTTCAAAATTCCAAATTATACTGCTAATGTTGATGCATTAGGTTGTTTAAATATTTTAGAGGGTATCAAATCTTCTGGGTTGGAAAAAAAAGTAAAATTTTATCAAGCGGGAACTTCAGAAATGTTTGGAAAAGTTCTTGAAAGTCCTCAGACTGAAAAAACTCCTTTTTATCCAAGAAGCCCTTATGGTGTCTCGAAAGTATTCTCTCATTGGATGACAATTAATTATAGAGAATCTTATAAAATGTTTGCGTGTAATGGAATTCTTTTTAATCACGAAAGTCCACGAAGAGGAGAAACTTTTGTTACTAGAAAAATAACAATAGGACTAGCAAAAATAAAATTAGGTTTACAAAAAAAATTAACTTTAGGAAATATCTATGCAAAAAGAGACTGGGGTCATGCAAAAGATTACGTAGAAGCACAATGGCTTATTTTACAACAAAAAAAACCTGATGATTATGTAATTGCAACTGGAAAACAATTTTCAGTAAAATATTTTATAAATATTGTGGCTAAAGAATTAAAAATGAAAATAACCTGGCGTGGAAAAGGTATCAATGAAAAGGCCTATGATAATAAAAATAATATAATAATTGATTGTAATAGAAAATACTTTAGACCAAGCGAAGTTCAAACACTATTGGGAAATCCGTTAAAAGCAAAAAAAATTTTAAAATGGAAACCTAAAATTTCTGTCGAAGAACTTGCAAGAGAAATGGTTCAAAATGATTTAAAACTTGTGTCTCAAAATGATCAAAAAAAATGACAAAATATTTGTAGCTGGACATAATGGCTTAGTTGGCTCAGCGATTGTAAGATTATTAAAAGAGAAAGAATATAAAAATATAATTACTATAAATAGAAAAGGTCTTGATTTATTTAATCAAAAAAAAGTAAATTTATTTTTAAAAAAAAAAAAACCTAAAGTCGTAATTATTTCTGCAGCAAAAGTTGGAGGTATTAAGGCAAATAATGAATTTAGAGCAGATTTTATTAGAGAAAATTTACAAATTCAAACAAATCTAATTCATGGATGTCACATAAATAATATAAATAATATTATTTTTTTAGGTTCAAGCTGTGTATATCCAAAAAATTGCAAATTACCTATTAAGGAAAATTATTTATTATCTGGCACTCTTGAATATACAAATGAAGCTTATGCTATAGCAAAAATTGCAGGGATTAAGATGTGTGAAAGTTATAATAAGCAATATAAAAGAAAGTATATTTCATTGATGCCAACTAATACATTCGGTCCAGGAGATAATTACAATCTTAACAATTCTCATTTTATACCTGCAATTTTAAGAAAATTGTATCAAGCAAATATTGATAAAAAGAGATTTATTGATCTTTGGGGAACTGGCAAACCAAAAAGAGAAATTATATATGTTGATGATTTAGCAAAAGCGATTATTTATTTTATGAGTAAAAAAACTAAGCACACTTTAATAAATATTGGAACTTCTAAGGAATATTCAATTAAAGAAATTGCAAATAAAATTATAAAGATTTTAAAATTTAAAATAAAAGTTAGGTTTGATAATAATTCAAAATTTGATGGTGTTAAAAGTAAAGTTCTTGATACTAATGTAGCTAGAAATTATGGATGGAAACCCGAAATAACATTTGAAAAAGCTATAATAGAAACTTATAAGGATTTAGTTAAAAATTATAAAAAAATTAGAATTAATTAATTTATTATAAAGCTTCTTAAAAATTACTCGACAAGAACTATAGTTTTAATAAAAAAATAAGTTATTTAATATTTAAAATTGAAAAAAAAAATTACAATAATAACCCCAACTTTTAATAGTGCTAAAACAATTTTAGCCAATTTAAAATCTATCAAAGATCAAAAATATAAAAATTATGAACATATTATTATTGATAATAATTCTAATGATCAAACTATAAGTTTAATAAAAAAAAATATAAGTAATAAAATTAAAATTATTTCAGAAAAAGATAATGGAATTTATGATGCAATTAATAAAGGTATTAAGTTATCTAAAGGGGAGATAATTTCTATTTTACATTCTGATGATATTTATTATGATAATCAAACCTTATCTAATGTGATAAGTGCTTTTAATAATGATAAAAAAGTAGATATTATTTTTGGAAATTTATTGTACGTAAGTAAAAATAATATAAATAAAGTTATTCGATTTTGGAAAAGTAATAATTTTGATAGAGGGAAATTTGTTAAAGGATGGTCTCCTCCTCATCCGACTGTCTTTATAAAAAAAAAAATTCATAAAAGATTTGGTCTTTATAAAAAGAATATAGGAAATCCAGCAGATATTGAATTAATGTACAGATTTCTTGAGTTAAAAAAAGTAAGTAGCAAATATATAGATAAAATTTTTATAAAGATGAGATATGGTGGTAAATCAAATAATAATATTATTGAAATATTTAAACAAAATTATCAAATATTAAAATTTTTAAAATTAAAAGATCCTATTAAAATAATTAAATTTATACATTTTAAAATTATAGATAGAATATCTCAGTTTATTAATAAATAAAATGATCATTGAAAAATTAAAAAAAACCGACTTTTCATTAATTTTATTATCATTTCTGCCTGTGGCATTTATTGCTGGACCATTGATTGTTGAGATTATAATTAACATTTTAATTTTAATTTTTTTATTCAATTGTATTAAAAACCAAAATTTCTCTTTTTTAAAAAATAAAATTTTTATTTTTTTCCTTTTTTTTTATTTATATCTAATTATAAATATTCTTTTTTCAGATTTTCTTATTGAAAATGCTTTAAATATTTTTTCTTATATAAGATTTATATTATTTCCATTTGCAATATTTGAAATTTTGAAAAAGAATGAAAAAAATTTAAGAATAACATTTTTTATTTTTTTAGTAACTATCTTTGTAGTTATCATTGATGGATATTATCAATTTATTTTTAATCAAAATATTTTAGGATTTGAAAAATATAGAGTTGATAGAATTTCTGGTTTTTTTAAGGAAGATTTAGTTTTAGGAAGTTTTTTATTAAGATTACTGCCATTATTCATAGCATTAATATTATATTTTAAAAATAATTTAAAATTAACAACTTTAAATTTTTTAATATTTTTTTTTACGTATATCTTAATTTTATTAACTGGAGAAAGAGCTTCTTTTTTGATGGCATCACTAGCACTGTTAATTGTTATAACTCAAATTAGTTCATTCTTTTATCTACGAATTATTTTTTTATTCTCTTCAATATCTTTTATTGTACTCTTGTTAGCCATTAATCCTACAATTTCCGATAGGTATATTAAACAACTTAAAACACACATTTTCTCAAACTCTACTACGAATAAAATTTTACCATATTATTTACCAATGTTTGAAACCTCTTTAAAAATGTTTAAAGATAATAAGATACTAGGCAAAGGTCCAAAATCTTATAGATATCTATGTTCAGATGAGAAGTTTGTTACATATTTTCCAAATATTAAATTATTTAAGGATAATACTGTTGTTAAAATCTCTATAAGCTGGAAAGAATTGAGAGATATAGAATTAAAAGATTTGTATGTCTCTGTAGGAGATATAATTCAAAAAAAAGATAAAATATTTTCATATACATTTATTGGAGACAATAAAGTCTTTAATTATTTATCGGATAAAGAAGGTAGGATAGAAAAAATTTATCAAAAAAAAAAAATATATTAATAATGATATTATTTTTGATATAGATCCTCAAAATTCACCTAATTCTGAATATTTATTAAAGAATGCTTGCAATACTCACCCCCATAACTTTTATGTCCAATTACTTGCTGAAACAGGCTTAATTGGTTTTACTTTTATTTTCGGTTTATTTATATTTTTATTTTATTTGTTAATCAAAAATTTTATTTTTAAAATTTTTAAAAAAAAAACATTATTTTCAGATAGTGAAATTTGTATTATAATTGGTTTTTTTATAACTCTTTGGCCTTTAACGACTAATGGAAATTTTTTTAATAATTGGATTAATATAATTAGTTTTTATCCCTTAGGCTTTTTTATGTATATAAATAAAAAAAAACCAATAAAATGATTTAATTAAAAAGTTTAAATATATTAAATTTACTACTATTAATTTTATGTTTGTATTAGTTATTGAATATTTAGTAGTGGATTTTAATTAATTCTACTTTAAAAGTTATTTTACTTTTTAAAAATATATAAAAAATGAAACTTTCAATAATTATCCCTTGTTTTAATGAGGAAAACACAATTAAAATATTAGTAGAAAAAGTATTAAGATATAATTTACATGAAAAAGAAATCATCATAGTTGATGATTGTTCTAAAGATAAATCAAGAGACATAATTCAGTTACTAGCTAAAAATAATCCGACTATTAGATATTTTTTTTTAGAGAAAAATTTAGGAAAAGGTGGTGCGCTAAAGAAAGGTTTTAATGAAGCTAATGGCGATATAATTTTAATACAAGATGCTGATTTAGAATATGATCCCAAAGATTATCCATTATTAATGAAACCGTTTGAAGATACAGACGCAGACATTGTTTATGGATCTAGATTCCTTGGTGGTCAATATGTAAGATTACATTTTTTTTGGCATTATTTAGCAAATAAAATTCTTACTTTGACAACAAATGTTGTCACCAATTTGAATATGTCTGATATGGAAACTGGTTACAAGGTCTTTAAAAAAGAGGTTATTAAATCAATAGCAATAAATGAAAAATCATTTGGTGTTGAACCAGAAATAACTGTTAAATTAGCGAAAAAAAAATATATTTTTTATGAAGTTCCTATTTCATATAGAGGAAGGTCGTATGAGGAAGGTAAAAAAATTACATTGAAAGACGCTTTTTTAGCACTTTTCTGCATTTTTAAATATAGGTTTTTTGATTAATTTTTTTTAATAAAAAAAGATGAATAATTATTTATTTTTTTTTGTTTAAGATTTTTATTATAATAATTTGAGCAAGGTGATTTTGAATACATGCATTCTTCACCACCACTATAATAAAAAGTTAAATTATCATTTTTAATCCTTAAAAATTTTTTTTCATTATTTTTTTCATTTATTTTCATTGTATATATTTGTGGCCAAGGAGAATTATGGTAACTTAAATCATAATTTTTGAAAATTCTGTTTAAATTCTTTCCACTAAATAAAATTAATCCAATAGCAATCACATTGAAATAAAATCTTTTACTATACATAGTATCATTCTTATTTGCAAATAAAGCAATTGATAAAAGTATTATTAATGTAGAAATAAAACTCATTCCAAATCTATAAACTGGAAATTTCAAAAACCAAAAAATAGTACAGATAGAAGTAAAAAAAATTATTAACAAAATTGTATGATTTGTAATTAATTTTTTTATATTAAATTTATTCCAGAAGGATTTATTAAAAATTTTTTTTGAAAAAAAAATTACAAGAAATATTAATAGTGGCATTAATTTTTCTAGTATTTTAATTAAATGATTATTAGCCCATGTTTTTGTCCAATTAAAATTAGAATTATATTCTATAAAACTCATTTTTTTTTTAGAATCCGGATAGCCTTTTGCCCAAGCCTCTGCTTCACTAGATGCTAGAATTGTAATATTTTCATTATAATAATATAAATTTTTTAAGCATGTCTCTTTTAAAGGAAAAATTACACAACCACTAATTAAAACATTCTTAATAATCCAAAAAGAAATAAATATTAAAGATAAAACGGTGTTTTTATTTTTTAATATATTTTTTTTACTTTTATTTAATAAAAATATTATCAATGGTAAGAGTAAAACTACAACCATTGATGTTTTTAACATTAATAAAAAAATAGAAATAATTAAAATATAAAAAAATTCGTTTAAGTTAATTTCCTTTATTTTTTCAATTTCTAAAACAATTACAATTAATACAAAAAAGAAGATACTTGCAGGTATATCGTTACCATAATTGCTGTATCTATTAAAAGAATAAAGTGAAAAAATAATTATGAAAAAAATTGAAATAATATTTATTTCATTATTTTTTTTTAATGCATTAGTAAATTTTTTACACAAAAATAAGAAAAAAAATGGAAACAATGAAGCTAATGGAAAACTTAAAAATTCTACTTTAAAAAAAAAATTATTATATATCGCTGAAATATATTGGAAAATAGAGGTATATCCGAAACGATAATGTAAATTAGTCAAGCCAAGAATTATTTTATTTTCCTGAATAATTCTAATATATGGTAAATGATATAACCCTGCATCAGGTCGATTTATATTTGCGCTTGTAATTAATAAAAAACTAGTAATTGATACACAAAGAGTGATCAGAATTAGCTCTTTCTTTTTTTTATATTTTAAAAAATAAAAAAAAAAAATAATTAATGATAAAACAAAATAAGCAGTTCCAAAAATTTTATTAATAGGAAAAAAAAAATTTATAGAAAGACTAATAAATCCAATTACAATAAAACCAAATAATCCAGCTGTCCAAGGGTCTATATTTTGTGTTTTCTTATTAAATATAAATTTTTCAAAAATTATGCCACTAGATAATAAAATTATACAACTAAATATTGAGCTTATAAAAATATTTATCATAGAACTTAGAATTTAATTCAAATTACATACCTAAATTAGTAGAAACTTAATAGTAATAAATTATATATAACAATTGCAAAAAATTAATAATGTATTATAAGGCATTCGCCTGGTGATTATTGCGAAAGGGTAATACCCGATCCCATTCCGAACTCGGAAGTCAAGCCTTTCTGCGCCAATGGTACTTTGTCTTAAGACATG
>MDTC01182040.1_pt1 | contig 38605 bp, 21 predicted proteins | sample 811181 | NCBI WGS metagenome assembly MDTC01 (sample SAMN05326644, study PRJNA326480) | marine metagenome | isolation source: seawater | place: Pacific Ocean: North | collected 2011
ACTGCCACCAACAGAACATGCTTGTTCTTACTCGTACCGACAAACTCATCGACGGGCTCTTGAGTCATGGGCGGTGCTGGCGTGGGTTTAAGTGGCTCTTCGTTTTTTGATTCGGGGATGGCAGGCTTTTTAGCCTCTTTGGATTTTGATTCGGTCTGACTGGTTGTTTCGCTCCCGCTTCGAATCGCTTCCAGCTTTTGACGGACCACTGCGATAGACGCAGGGCGCTCTGCTGGGTCCTCTTCAATGCACTGTGCGAGCAGATCAAAGAGTTCAGGACTCTCACGGAGAGCACGCGGATTGAGGGCGCGGGGACTTTTGCCGGTCATCAGCCTGTACATTGTTGCGCCAAAAGAGAACACATCGCTCTGTGGACCCGGCTTGCCATAGGAGCCGATGCCCATTTGCTCCGGCGGCGCATAATCGAGGGTCCCGAAGATCTCTTGGGCCATCATGCTCTTGCCCGTTCGGCTGTTTGCTGTCGCTTCCTGCTTGAGTGAATTGGCGACCCGCGCCAGTCCAAAATCGATGATTTTGACGTCGATGTTATGATCTTTTCGCTTCAAGAGCACATTCGCGGGCTTTAAATCCAAGTGCGACACGCCTGATTCATGAGCCAATTCTAAACCAGTCGCAATTTCGATTCCGACCGCCAATCCGTCATCCAGATTAAGTGGCCCGTGCTCAGCGATGAAGTCCTCGCCATCGATTGCATTTTCGACGTATTGCATGACGATGTAGGGGCGTTCTTGTCGATTGGGATCAACATAGCCATAGTCCAAGGGTTCTGGGACCTGTTGGGCCGCGATCCGAGCCATGGTCAGTACTTCAGCAAACACCTCGTCTACAGGGCCTTTTCGACCCTCCCAAAATGCTTTGACTACGACGCGACCTCGCAGCCGGTCGCGGCACAGAAACGCACAGCCCATCCCGCCGGCTCCGAGAACGCGTTCGATTGGGTATTTACTGTGCTGATGGAGGGCATAGGTTTGTGGTTCGAGATCGAGCGCGGTGGAATAATGACCCAGGGCTTTGTCAAAATTGAGCTCCCGCAAGTGGACTTGAAACAGATTATACGCTGCCAATGCCCGCTCTTCGTCACTCCCTGCCGCCGCCAATGCCTCATCGAGAATTTGGATGGATTTCGATGTGTTACCACACGATGACAACGCGCTACCGACCTGAATTGCAGCCCGGCTAAAACCACGATTGTTCCGTGGCATGGCATCCAGTTGTCCAACGGCTGCGGTGATGAGTTCTATGCTGCGCGTATTGTGCGTTGAGAATTCATCGCGGGCTTTGATCTTCTTGTCCACGTTCATGTGCTGCATCATTTCAGCCAGTGGACCCAGTAGCTCAACGACAGAACTCAATTGCTCGCTCTGAGTGGATAATTGCTGTTGCATCATGTCGACGCTCTCACCGATGGAGTCAACACCCTCTGAGACACGGTCTAATTTGGTGTCTAGGCCAGCCAGTCCTTCCAGTACGTCGTCTAATTGATCTGAGACAACGGTGCACCATTCGCCAAACTGGGCCTCGAATTGATCGAGTCGTGCGCCCGCCGAGGCCTCCCATGCGCTCGCTGCCTGTTTGACCAAGGCGTCTAGATCAAGCGCCCGCCGTTCCTCTAACGCGCTCAGCCGTATTTCCAGTTCCTGTCTTTGTAATTCCAGGTCGTTTTGGTTGTCTTGCTTGGCAAGGCTCGCTTTAATTTCATCGAGGGTCTCACTGAGTTCCTTGTGATGGCTGTCCATGGCCGTCTGCATACGCTCAACGGCCTGCTCAGTATGTCTGACGTCGGCCCAGAGGCCTTCTTTTTGAAGGGCTGTGACCGTCGTCTGAAAACGCGGGTTCTCTCTGAGTTCTTCACGCACGAAATGCATGATGGCATCGCCAATTAAATTGCGTGCTTCGAGAAAGTCGAGAACAGGTTTCTCAAACGTCTGTTGACGCCCCAAGAGCGCAACGACCTGTTGGGAGAAATTATCTTCACCAGACTGAGAGATCAGACGAACCCAATCAGGCTCCGTATTGGCCTCATCGAAGGTCAGAACATTTTTTTGTTGAGACGCCATTCTCAAAGCATCGACGGCATTACCGACGAATGAATCCGCCTCCTTGGCGTCGAACTGCTGTTCTCGAATGAACGGATTGAGATAGCCCTCGCGAACTTTCCCCGCGAAGTCTTTGCTCAGTGCAGATGTCTTTAGAGAATCGGCTTTTTGTTTGAAGCGCTCGAAGACGCTCTCTGCCTGTTTGGGGGGAACTAAGCCAGTGCTAATGGTGGTCAGTGCTTTTTTGCAAGAGCTGTTGAGAGCGCGAGCAACCACGTCCGACTGATTGGTGAAGTGTTGGGTGATGAGCTTGGATGCTTGTTTACCAAACGTCCCACCAAATGAATGAATGACTGGAAACTCGAAAACTGTCTCCAGGCTCTTTGCAATGACATCAGCAGACACTAGAGCTCCCGTTTCATGCATGTATGCTTCGTACTATGTGCTTAATGTATCTCTCTGACAAGGCCTACTGTGCCCGACCGGACGCCGATATCAGTCTGTGCAATGAGATCAATGCATGTCCCTGTAGACGATGACTGAAACGGCGGACACTCATCGGCTGAAATTGGCCTCGACCCCGGCTATAAGTATACGCATTCGGTACGTCCCATTTCTCAACACGGCTGCCTGCCATAAGATGATTCACACAATGAAGTGGGTCATTAAAGCGCGTCGAAGCAGAGATGTTTTATGGATGTCAGAATGAGAGTTTTGGTGAGTCCCAGCTCTGCGTGGTGATACACCCGCATTCAAGGCCATTCGATGGTCGTACCCAGCCCGAAATGGTCGGATAAGGACACATTGAGCTGAGTACCATCGGGTTTCTCAATGTCAATGGGCTGGTCGAATAGGCGTTCGACCTGGCTAAACCTGGCGCCCTTTACAACGATATGGTCGATCATTCGTGGTGTTGACGTCTCGCTACGAAGCCCGTTTTCGGAACACAATGTACACATGGGTTGTCTAGACGCCGTATTCACATTGGTCCATCCCGCCTCCTCAAATTTTGAGTAGTTCTCAGGCAAGGATGCCGCAATGGTCTCGCCGACGGCCGGACCTGTATTGAAATCGCCGGCGATGATTGCGGGCTTTGAGCCACGTTGCATGTCTGTGAAGTTCAACAAATCTGTGATTTGAGCCGCATTCTCATCGCCATAGGATGCGTAGTTACCGTTGTAGACTGGTTCCCTCAAGCTGGCGGTGAGGTGGGTACATGCGATGCCCAGTCCAGAGACCTCGCCGTAGAGAACACTCCGGGCGATGAAAAAAGATGAAAAGTTCGTCGTTAGCGTGTTTTCAATTGGCCGCTTACTCAAGAGCAGAAGACCGTTGTGACCATCGTATATGTATTGGGCTGCATCGCCCGACGTGCAGGCATCGACAATGTCTGGGACATTACCCAAACTCAGATTACTGGCTGCACAACCCTGGCAATCTGGACTCAGTGCATTGAAGTGGTCTCCGCAATTATCAAGTACGCAGCTGGTTAAGTCAGCGGTGTCATCACACAGGGGGACTGTACAGTCCACCAGTGGCGCTGCCTCTTGTTCCGTACACGCGGCCGTCATAATCTCGCCATCAGCAAAGTCGCTTAGGCGAGTTCGGTTCATATAGGACTCGGGGAAGACCTCTGAGACACCTTGGAGCAGGGCGTCTATGTCGTCGTCGAAGTACATTTCTTGAAGGCAAAATACGTCGACATCAGCACGTGCATTAATGGCCTCGACGATGGGGGCGAATCGCTCTTCAGCATGGTCCACATAGCCACGGGCCATGCCCACATTGAAAATAGCGACTCGGAGGGAGCCCGTATTCGAATTCCCATCACCGCCCTCACTGTCACCGCAACCGATCAAGAGTAAGGCTGACGCTGCGAGGGCGATTGTTTTTAGATGTATCATCATTTTGCTTGCCTCCGAATTCACCTCCAAATGTAGCGCATTTGAAGCGGATGGGAACGCAAACTTTCTTCAGACTAGTGGTAGGTCGCTGAGAAGTAGATTGAGACGCTGCCTAAGTTGATTTCGTTTTCATCTTCTTTTACGGAACCCGCTTCGAATTCGCCGCCCACACCGAGGCCCCAGTTTTCACTGACCCACCATTCACGTCCAACGGCAAAAAAGCCTGAGAACCCAGAGTCCGATTCAGCCTCATTGGTCTGTCCATTGAACTTAGTCTCGAATCTCAACACAGGAAAGCGAGCGCCGAAGGTGATGTACGTACCGGATTGCCAGTACCGCGTTGCCCCAATGCCCGCACTGGTCCAGCCCGCGGTGACATCAAAATCTGATGTATCGATCTCTTGTCCGTTAACTTTTAACGTTGGATCCTGCGCCATCATGGATGCCACTTCTCCGAACAAGATCCAGTCAGGACTCAAAGACCCACCCAGTTGCAAGCTAAACTTGCCAGCCCCACCCGAAATCTCTGTGTTGTCATCAGAAATATTTAGCCCACCGACACCCGGCGTCAGACGAAGATAGAAACCGTCATGCGTGTGGCTCTTGGATGCAAATGCATTTTGTGAACAAAGCAGAGTGGCAAAAAACAGGCAGGCGAGCTTGAGATGCATGATGATCCTTTTGGGACAGATTTGAATTGAAACCAGAGACTGAATCCTCTTTTAGGGCTAACACTGTTTCAAAGCATCGGGAACCCAAAAATCCCAATGGATATGGTGAGGGCTTGGAAATTAATCGATATCTTGACTTCGGGATGGCTGCTTATCGCAATCGAAAAAGGGCCTCGGTGCGTTCCATTTCGATTGTGGGTATAGGCGAGATCTCTTGCGGGTCCAAATAGCCCCCGTCGACTAAGTCTCTTATCAAGAAGGGCGGGAATGTTCTGTAGTTCAAAGTGGCAAGCACTCGGAACTGGTTCGTGCTGATTTGTAGTGCCGGTACGGGAAAGTCCCGCCATTTACGCTGGCCTGGACCGATTAAGTTGTCGGTGAAACTATGGGCCTGCCATGGGAAATTGACATGGCCTCCATCCTGCCCATAGATGAACTGCCCAAAGAGCATTAATTCAGGGTCACCATCAGGGTCCAGACTATGACCCATGACACCATCCATCAAGTCACCATTTGCGTCGGTCATACCGGACTCAAAAACTAAATTATCGGCCTCATCAAAGATTTGTAAATGAACCCAGACCTGTGTATCCGCTGTAGACCCTGCGGGCAATTGATGGCCGTTGTTTATATTTTCGACCGAGACGATGATCACAGCGTTGCCTAGCTCGTCTATTCCATTGTAGCGGACATCGAGTATGGCACAGTCGCTCAGCAGGTCGCGCGCGATCTGTGCTTGTCGTTCCTGACCTGGGAAACCCGGCTGCAGTGCCTGGTAGACACCCAGGAAATGGTGGCTATGCAATGTCCGAGTCTCTCCGTCTTTGGTGATTGGACCCTCATAGGTTGGCATGTGGCAATCTTGGCAGGTCCTGTGGCGCTCTGGATTGCGCACATCGTTATACGCGTTTGAATACCAGGTGCTGAACGTCGAATCGAGCCTGACCCCGTTGGGATTGACGAAATCATGACAGCTTCCACACATGATGTTTTTCTGCAACGGATCGGAGAAGAGCGGGGCCGGTTCAATTGGGTGAGCCCGCGTTGCAGCTTCGCTTGCGGACGCCCCGTAATACGTTGTATCCGAGAGCACAATCTTTGCGTTTTGAGTGGCTTCGACCATGGCCATGCTATGGCATGAGGTACACTGGACCCCCTGACCAATCAGTGGATTAGATAAATCCAAAGGCATCTCGAATCGACCATTTCTTTCGACCACTGGAAGCAGACCCCTCAGAGACGCATTGGGCGCGTGGCATTGCACGCAGAATTGGTCGAGTCGGCCTTCGGTCTCTTCAATACCTTTCTTATTTAAGGCCCGAAAGATCGGGTCCTGCACTGAGTTTGCATGCATGCTTGTCCGCCATTGCTCAAAATGCTGCTGGTGACAGGACCCACAATAGTCTGGGGTGGCGAGACCCACGGCAGGCACAGCGCCATCGGATCCAATACCCCCATCGGGCCCCACGTCTGATCTGCCCATGTCTATAGAGTCGATGAGGATGGTCTGTAACTCGCGTCCCTCGTCTGCGCACGCAACCAGGAGTCCGATTGTCATCACGATGGAGAGGATGCGATTTAGCACAGTGTAATTCCCTCTGATTGCCGGCTTTTACAGAACAGGAGCACTAACATAGGCGTCTGTTAAAGTCTCTTCTTTGGGCGCTTGGCATGCCATTGGATGATAGTCCTTTGATTGTTTTTTGAAAACTGCGATTCACCGCTGCAGGCGTGCTCGGGTTGATCCGGTTGGGGGAGCGAATCGCCAAGTGGCCCGGCTGTACGACCGGCTAAGGGCGTAGAGTCGACAATCATAATCACATTGCACAGGGCTTCACTTTTTTGCAGTTAGACCCAGATCGTCAATTAAATCGTCCGATCAGCAGGAGTTTGGTGCAATCTCACAGCTGAGGGTGTACAGACGGCGTTCACGCTTAATATTGGAGCAGCGCTGTGTCAGACGATCACGATAGCCCAGAGACCACGCGATTTGCTGACATGGCATTGAGTGACCCCGTGCTTAAGGCTCTCTCAGAGCTTGGGTACGAGTTGCCAACCCCTATTCAAGCATTGGCGATTCCTCACCTTGTCGAGGGCCGTGACATCATCGGACAAGCTCAGACGGGCACGGGTAAAACGGCCGCCTTTGGACTTCCACTGCTCGATAAGATCGAACTCGATAAAGCCGTTCCCCAGCTTTTGGTTGTCGCACCGACCCGCGAACTTGCCCTCCAGGTCTGTGAAGCCATTAAGGGATACGCAAAACATCTAAAGGGGTTGCGCGTTCTCCCCGTATACGGTGGTCAAGGTATGGCGACTCAGCTGCGGTCACTTCGCAGGGGCGTCCACTGCGTGGTCGGTACACCGGGTCGTTTACTGGACCACTTGGACCGGAAAACCCTGAAGCTAGACGCCGTCAAAGCCTTGGTTCTCGATGAGGCTGATGAAATGCTGCGCATGGGTTTTGTCGAAGAGGTCGAAAAGATCATGGAGCAATTGCCGCCTGTCCATCAGACAGCGCTGTTCTCAGCGACTATGCCGAGGCCCATCGCCCGCATCGCGAAGCGGTTTTTGACCGACCCGGTCGAAATACGGACAAAGTCTAAAGAGACAACCGTCGAGGCCATTAAGCAGTTCTACATCCCTGTCACCGGGGAAATTAAAAAGCTTGAAGCCTTGTCTCGGCTCGTCGAGACGGAAGATTTTGACGGCATGATTGTGTTTACACGAACTCGGGTGGCGACAGTTGAACTCTCAGACCAATTAGAGGCCCGAGGTTACAAGGCGCAGGCGCTCAATGGAGATATGAGTCAACAGATTCGCCAACGCACTGTCGATCGCTTCAAAGCAGCCGACTTTGACATTCTGATTTGTACTGATGTTGCTGCCCGTGGATTGGACGTGCCACGCATAAGCCATGTGATCAATTATGATATCCCCTTCGACACAGAAGTCTATGTGCATCGAATCGGACGTACGGGTCGGGCCGGTCGAGATGGAAAGGCGATTTTGTTTGCTGGCAAACGCCAACAACGGATGCTGTCTAACATAGAGCGTGCGACAAAAAAGAAAATAGAGCGACTGGCGCTCCCCTCTGGTAACGACGTGAAAGCGCGTCGAATTGCCCATTTCAAATCATTTTTGACCTCGGCAATTGAGTCAAATGAGCTCGATAGCTTTCGGTCCATCGTCGAGGACTACTGCCGTGAGACGGATCAAGACCCAATGTCAGTTGCCGCTGCATTGGTCCACGCCTATCAGCTTGACCGACCTTTTTCTGTGAGACATGTCCAGATTGAAGATGTAGAGCGGCCCAGGAAAACCGCTAAGTCCAAGCGTGAGCCGGTGTCCGAGCGGCCCAGGAAAACCGCAAAGTCCAAGCTTGAGCCGGCGCCCGATCGGCCCAAGAAGCCCAAGAAGTCCAAGAAGCCAAAAGCGCCAATGGATGTCTATCGTGTTGAGGTTGGTAGCGACGATGGTTTGGAGCCAAAGAACCTTGTTGGTGCGCTCACAAATGAGATTGATATACCGAGTTCGTACATTGGATCGATTCGAGTGGGCACACAGCACACGATCGTCGAGCTGCCCACAGGCATGCCGTCCGATGTTCTCTCGTTCTTAAAAAACGTGAGAGTCTGCGGCAAGAAACTCAACATGAGTCACCTGGGGAATGAACGCGTCCCCAAGACCGCATCCAGTCGTCGACCTCGAGATGATTCAGGGAAAAAAGCGCCAACACCCCGGCGTAAAAAGCCCAAAACCAAACCTCGCAAGAAGTCACCCAGTTAAGTGCCTTGCACGGGCTTTGCGGGCCATCGCTGGCTCACGTTTAGCGTGCGCTAAAAAAGCGTCTATTCCCATTTGTTCATGGGTCCATTCTCTTCGATATGTGCTGCTCTTTAATTGTTTTTTCTTGTCTACCGAACAACGGTTGGTGACAGTAATCGTGCAGGCAGGGAGATCAGTATGCAACAGATTATACCGCATCATTTGAGCCATGTAGCTATACCCATGGGTCGCCTCGTCCAGCTCAGCCGGCAGCTCGTCCCAAGTCTCTTGATCCTGAGTCTCATGGGCTGCGATTCGTCGGCAGGCGTCTCGGAGATGGATGGCGTTTTGGCAGACGCCGGCCTGACCTCTTTTGATGGCGATCTAAGACCAGATGTGGGCAGTCCAGTTACCGGCGACGGCGGGTTCGACCTAGGTGTTGACCTCGGGATGGACCAGCCCAATATGGATATTCGGCAAGCTGAGTTCTATCATCGAGATCAAATTCAGCGCATTGAGATTACCATTGATCCGGCTGATCGACAGCGTATGTTTGCCGCTCTGCCTGAACGGATTTATGTGCCAGCGAGCTTCCGCTGGAATGAGATTCAAATCGATGATGTTGGCGTTCGTTTCAAAGGCAATAGCTCGTCGAATCCCGATGCATGGTGGAAACGCAGCCTACTCGTCAAATTTGGTGAATTTGTCGACGACCAGCGATTTTTCGGTCTGCGTCGCGTTGCCCTCGATAATGCGATTCAATTTGGGTCTGTTTTCTCCGAGAGATTGATCACCGACATTCTGAGAAACGAAGGTGTCCCTTGTTCTCGGGCGAATTACGCCGAGGTGACCATCAACGGCGTCTATGATGGACTCTTTGTCAATGTCGAGCGCCTGGACAAATCGTTCCTGGAACGGGTGTTTGGAAATCGCGATGGTGTCCTCTATAAAAATCATGTGGGTGGACCGGGTTCGGACTTTAGTGTTCTCGATAATCCGACTGATTACGCCCAAAGTTTTGAGCCTAAAACCCACAAAGATGAGGCCGATTTCTCTGAGCTTTATGACCTTTCGGTCCTGCTTCGTGATACGCCGGATGACGTTCTTGAAGCGCGCTTGGAGTCACGTTTTGAACTCGAGTCATTCATAAAGTTGATGGCCGTGATGGTCTTTAGCGGCGCATTTGACCAATACACAGGTCAAGCACCACATAATTTCTACATTTATAACGACCCAGAAACCGGGCGTCTGAGTTATTTACCTTGGGATTTGGATGTGGGATTCGCCGACAATGCATTTGGCAGACTCCCCGTCATCGACGGTTGGAATGCGTCGTGGCCTTTGTTCGTCACACCCAGACCATTGATCGAGAGAATCCTGTCTAATGAGGCCTTAAGGCGTCGTTATCTGCGTCATGCAGAGCGCATTCTAGAACGTTACTTTCGACCGGAAGCCCTCGGTATGCAATTGGACCGTCTCTATCAGCAGGCGGAGGATAGTTTAGGCCGTGATCCATATCCATCCCGCCGAGTCACTGTGCAGTCAGACACCGATTACCCAGGCATTGTGCGCTCTTTAAAGGCGTTTATGGTCAGACGCTATCAAACGGCTAGGATGCAGTTGGATTCCCCCTTGTCTCAACCGCCCGCATCAGCGACTCAGAGGCGAGAGCCAATGCCTGGTGAGCCTGGCCCAGACGACCCAAGCGACCTTCGAGTCGAAGGCATTGATGAGAGCGGTGTGACCCTAAGTTGGACCGATAATTCCGAGCGTGAGGGACTCACCATCGTGCAGCGGTGTGATGGGGTTGATTGTGAGACCTTTACCAATTTAATCGGTATCGAACCTGACCGACCGCCTCGAGCGACAGACCAACAGGTCCAGATGGGGCAAGTCTACCGCTATCGTGTCTATGCCGCTTGGCCATCACCTGAAGGGCCCCAGGGTAGTGCCCCTTCAAATGTTGTTGAGGCGCGACCTTAATTGATCCAGTCGACTCGCGAGGGCGCATCTCATGGCGCTGCAACAAGCGTTTTGAAGTTGCTTACGAACAGCTTTCCGCTTGCTGTTCTCACCTCATAGCGGGTGTCATCTCTGTTTACGCCAACCACTCGACCTCTGTGGTAATGCATGCTCAGCCCACCGCTGGGTTCGGCATAGACAGTGTCCCCGAGTTTGAATCGTCGACCGACGTCAACGAGAGTCAATTCAGACTTTTTACGTTGGTTCAGACCCTCGGTGTAGGTTGTGAAAAAGACGGTTTCTCCATCGACGTGGACAACGGTTGCGCTGCGCTTAATTTTCTCTTTACGAAAAATGACGACCCCGCCAGCCTGCCATGCCTTTGGTTTTATCAACAACAGTTCAGCGGCCGTTTTCTTGAGCTGACCGGGTTTGGCCCGACCGGTTGATAAAATGTAGCGTTGACCCTCTTTGGCAATCACCCGTGCATACATGCTCGTCGCCCCGGAGTGAGCGAGTACAGTGTCTCCGGTGGCGAAGGTCATTTTTGCATCTGATGGGTAAATGAAGGCTGCTGGAGCCACCTCACCGAAGAAACCCACAAGAGCAGAATTTGACCTGATGGCTTTGATTCGACTTCGACGAAAAATAAACTTTTTGGGTCTTCTCGGCTTTGCTGCGGCCGCCCAAACCCAGTCGCCTTTTGCCCCTTTGATAAACCGATTGGGGATGTCGAAACCCTCGATTCGATAGCGTTCGTCTTTGCTGACCTGTGCCTGTGATCCGGGGTCGGCCACAGCGACGACGGGAGGCATCTCAACTGGCAGGGGCTGGCTGTCAACTCTCGACAATGGGGTAGCGCCTCCGGTATCTGCCTCCTTGGGGTCCATGGACGTGCCTCGAGCTGATTCAAGCGTCGCAGGCTCGATATTCGTGTTTGCATCACCGGTGTTTCTATTGGAACTCGCACACCCAAGCATGCTCAATAGAAACATGAATCCTGTCCTTCTCACTGAATTGACCCCCTGCAAATTTAACCTCTGTTCGCTGCGCTGAGTGACTTTGGGTTTTGCCATACGGGTGTCTTGCTCAGACGGCATCAGAGTCGTTGGACGCTCGGTCTTGCAGCCCCCATGCGAGCCTAAATCCACGCCCGATGTAGCTGCGCTCTGGAAACCACCAGTCTCTATCACCAGACCGCGAACGGGATGCTGAGTTACCGTAGCTGCCACCTCGGCTGGCTTTAAAACCGGTATCCGCCAGGTCATCGGATGTGGGCATCATCAGTCGGCCATTTCGCAATGGTGGCCCAGCTTCTCGAAATCGATCCAAGCACCAGTCTCTCGTGTTACCCGCCGTTCCGCGTACGCCGTAAACACTTTCATCAGCGGGAAATGTATCCACCGCCTGCATCAAGATTTTTTCCGGATGGCTGTCTTTCATACACGCCCATGATGGGTCGAAATCGTCACCCCACGGGTACGAGCGGCCATCGACCCCGCGCGCTGCTTTCTCCCATTCAAATTCCATGGGAAGTCGCCACGGCATCCCTGTTTTTTGGGCAAGCCACGCCGCATACGCGCTGGCCGATTTCCACTGGATCATGGTCACGGGTTGCTGCGGCCAACAAATCTCGCGTTCCGGATCGTCTGGAAGCTGGAAAACACCCTCTGACGATTGTAGATAGGCCATTGCGCCGAGTTCATCCGCAGATGAACTCTGTTCCCTTGGCACATGTTTCAGGGCTTGGTCTGTCAGTCCAGTTTGGACCAGATCATTTATGAAAATGAGATATTCGCTGTGAGTGATTGGAAACCGTCTGATGACAAACCCATCAATCCAGACAAGAGCACCGCTCAGACTATTTGGCGTCTGCCGATCACCGCCGAGATGACACCACCCTCCAGGGACATAACAGTCATCTGAGCCAAGGACACCCAAGGGCAGGAGCTCAATTTTGAAAGACAGGCCGTCTGGGTCTTGACCGCTGACATGATTCAAGCGGCGATTGTATATCGGGTAGACCGCATCGTGATAACCCGCCTTTTTAATCTTGATTAAGTAAGAGCCTGTACTAAGGGTTTGCCCCTCCAATGGGCTCGTGCCCAATTCCGATGAAAGACCAAGATTTAGTCGCCTGTTTTTCATGATAAATGGGCGTATTGTGATGGATGCCCCATCGGGATTGGTGCTTAGATTCAGTGTGCTTGAGCCATCAAGATAGCGAGTCATATCCCGCCTGATGTCGCTGTGTAATGGCAGAGCTTTGACGTGTTCGCGCAGAATAATTTCAGAACGCTTTGCCTCGGCTGAGTCTCCATCTTCCTCGGCCGCCTGATGGACGCCTTGGTAATAGTTTGCCAAAGCAGCATGCGCCTCGACTAAATCATCTTTGTGAGCCAATGCTGAACGATAGAGCTGGATTTGTTGAGTCCGCTTAATCATCGACTGTGTCATCAGCGCAGTCGCATTATCTTCCTTTTCCCAAGCGTCCGATTTAACCACATCCGATTGCCACGGTAATGTGTCCATTGACGAGGCTTGGGCTGCGACCAGAAGATGGGTCGCCTGAGTTTCCGCATCATGGATCTCTTGTTCGAGATTCCGGGCCGCATCGACCAATTCTAATGCGTGTTCCCGTCGACGTGAACCGTCCAACCATTGGCCCAGCATATCGACGATGTTGGAGGCCGAAGCGAAGCGTTCCTGTGGGTCGCGTGCCATCGCCCTCTTGCACATGTCGACCAGCACGTGGGGGATGGGAGCCCCTCGTTTTGTGATGTAGGTCGTCTCCTCCATGACGGTGCTTTGATTGAGCGGATCGTCCATTGATAATTGACTTATGGACTCAAAGTCGGGTTGTGGCTGTGTCACTACCTTCATCAAGATGTGCTGCATGGATTGCCCACTGTAGGCCGCTTCGCCCCTCAAAATTTCGTAGAGAATCGCGCCCAATGCATAAATGTCTGTCAGTCGATTGGCCGTCACAGCTTCGCCCGTGGCGAGCTCGGGCGCGATGTAGGCTGGTGTCCCATAGATTGAGCCAACCGCTGTTATATGTGCATCTTGGTTTGACCTGATGGTATTGACCGAACCATCGAGCTCGTCCGCGTCAATGACCTTGGCGAGGCCCCAATCAACCACCAAAACCTCGCCAAAAGGCCCGATCATGATATTTTTCGGTTTTAAGTCTCGGTGGACAACGCCATTTTCATGGGCATGGGAGACGGCCTTACACACGTCATGAAACGCGCTGATCAATCGATGTAAGTTCCATCCCTCAGGCGTATCTTGCCAGCCCGCTTCAGTTCCCGACGCATGAACCGCTCTGATATGGTGATGCAGCGAATCACCCTTGATCTCCATCATCGTAATATAGACATGCCCAGCATCGAGAAGACCAATGTCGTAGATTGGTAAAATATTAGGATGTTGGAGCTGTGCACAGACCTGCGCCTCTTGTACGAAGCGTTGGAGATTCGACTCGTGTTCAAACAAGTGGCCGTGGATCACTTTCATCGCCAAAACTCGGTTAAGAAGTTGATCCCTGACTTTGAGGACACGCCCCATACCGCCAGCCCCCAATTCATCGAGTTTTTGATATCTCTCTGTTAAGGACTCAAGGTCGAGTGCAGGCACCTTTTTCTTCTTCATCATTGCCAGCGCGTCGGCAGCGCCGATGGTCTGGGTGATATCTGTGGAAAATTGCATTTCATTGGGCGAGTTTGATGTCATTGACTGAGCATTAATTATCGGCGCGGCCAAGGCCGTTTGATCGAGGCTCCCTTGTTGAATGCTCTCCGTCTGCTCTTGGCGTCGCAAAACCCCTTCAGCGATCAACATCGAGACCAAATCCTTGGGCTCGATGGCCCAGTTCTCCGATGTCTTCTGAAGATCCGTTCCGGGCAGCCCGTTTTCTTCTTTAGATTTATCTGGTCGTTTTTTCTGGCTCATCGAACACTCGCTGCCAATCGATGCCCGATCAAAACATGCTACGATGGTTGAACACAAGGCCCCATCATCATGCCCGATCCATGGTCTCAGAACCGGCTTTTTTGCGTTTACGGGGACCACACCGTCTCACGGACTCATGGGTGATTGTGTCGTCATTGGAATCAAGTCGTGTGCTGGATGACAATAAAGCTGATTTTATTAGACCTTTGGCTCGGCTCAGGACATGAGACCAACAATTCGTTAATCTAGTGGGGAGCAGTGGTGGCGATAGGTCTTTTTGGACAGAGCGTTGTCATGGTCTGGGATAAGAGACTGAGCGAGACTTAAGCCGCAGAAGGTCATCGAATCTTTATGGGTGTGAGATCTCATAGGGAATCGACGTCCATCAAGTACGATGGGAACGAAGGGGGAGAGATTATGGGACTTCTATTTGGTATTTTGGGCGTCGGTTGCATCATCGGCGCCATGTCCTACGGGGGAGAAGCTAGGCTTTATATAGACTTACCGAGTATAACATACGTCTTTGGGGGGACGATTTTCTTCTCCTGCGCGTATCAATCTCCAGGGTCCATCGCGACCGCCTTGAAGACCGCCTTCGGGCGGGGCCCGTTATCGGACCAGGATGCTCGAGTTCACATCGGTGTCTTGTCGAGTGTGCGGGTCATCGCATCGGCCAGTGGCATTTTGGGGTCTCTGATAGGCTTGGTCTCGATGCTAGCAAATATGGACGACCCGAAGAGCATAGGACCGGCCATGGCGGTTGCTTTGCTGACTGTATTCTACGCTGTGATTATTGCCGAATTATTCATCGGCCCCTTAATTGGTCGACTCAGAAATCGGGCTACAGCGGCGGTTGATCCAGCCAACCCCCCCATCAAGGTCACACCGGTCACATTGGTGGCAATCCCGATCGCGTTGATCGCCTTTTTCATCATGTTGAGCAGCTTCTAGACTCCAGGTTCGTTGTCGTCGATGACTTAAAGCACAGACCTATGCCAATCAGATTACGTTTGCCTAGCGTCTTAGGCGAGCAATGGCCAATAGGCGTTATCGATTAAATAAAGCGCCTTTTGTTTCATGCCTCTGGCCTCCATTCAGACGCTTATCTGACAGCAAGAGCATGGTTGCTAGACCGGTTTTAAAGCAACTCAGCTCAGCATGGGAATTATGCTATGGTTTCCATATACGCTGATATTTCACGAGGGAGAGTGGCGATGAAAGAATTGGTCTCAATGTGGTTTCGTTCGCTTTGTCCGCTTTTTCTCTGCTTGATCATGACGATGGTCCAATTTGGCTGTGATGCGACTCGGGACTCGGTTCCCGATTCGCCCGTCCAGCCAGACGGCGGACTCATGGGCGCAGATCAGGGATCCCTCGACGACGATTCACAAGTCGATGGCTTCATTCAATCCGACCTGGGTCTACCTGACCCACCAGATGGGGCCATCGAGTCTGATCGGTCTCATCGTGTCTACGAGCGAAGCACCTTGCTCGAAGTCAATATCGAGATGGACCCTGACGATTACAATTCGCTTCGTTTTCAGCGTCGCGCGGGATTGAACATCCTTGCACCGGAATGCGCCTTACCGCCATCGCCCTACACCTGGTTTGAGGCTCAGGTCAGCGTCAACGGCGAGCGGTTTGACAATGTCGGAATTCGAAAGAAAGGGTTCTTCGGCTCGGTCAGTGCGTCCAAACCATCGTTTAAAGTCAAATTCGATAAATACGTGGATGACCAAACCTATTTGGACATGAAGCGCTTGACTCTAAATAACTCGCGTCAAGATCCATCTTTTGTGCGGCAATGTTTGTCCTATGACCTGTTCCTAGCCGCGGGGATCGCAGCGCCGAGATGTAATTTTGCCCATGTTGTACTCAACGGAGAAGACATGGGTGTCTACGTCAATGTCGAGAGTTTGAAAAAGCCATTCATTCGGCGGAATTTCGACGATGATGATGGCAATCTCTATGAAGGAACACTCAGTGATTTTCGTGACGGTTGGACGGGGACCATAAAGCAGAAAACCAATGAGGATGAACCGGATTTTGCGTCTATCAACGCGTTGACCGACGCGCTGCAACAACCCGATGACCAGTTGCTAGACGCCATCTCAGCCGTCATCGATTTAGATTCATTTCTCACCTTTTGGGCCGTGGAAATCATGGTTGCCCATTGGGATGGATATTCGGGGAATACCAATAATTTTCATTTCTATGACGACCCGACATCAGACCGACTTCACTTCATTCCTTGGGGTACGGATGGCACATTTCAGACCCCGATTTTATTCTTTGAAGACCGACAGCCGGCGCCGAGAACAGTCAACGCGGCGGGCTTACTGTGCCGCCGACTTTATTTGCACCCTGAGGGGCGGCGGCGCTACCTTGAACGCTTGTCATCGCTGATCGACACCCATTGGCGTTTGGACGCGCTTGAGGCGTCCATCGAGCGCATGGTGACTGTTTTTGGTGGTGCTGTGCGCGAAGACCGTTTGGACGCATTCTACGATAACTTGTCTTCCGTCCTGACCTTTTTGGATGCCCACGGTTTGGCGATGCGATTTGAACTCGAGACAGGTCCAATCGAATGGGCTGTCGACCTTCGCGGTGGCCTATGTCAGTCGGAGTTGGGTGCTGCATCTGGTCAGTTTGAGACAACCTGGGGGTCATTCCCAAACGAGGACTTATTCGAGACAGGCACGGGTATGCTCTCCATGACCTTGGACGACCAAGACATCCCCCTAGGCCGAATCGGCTCCGCGATGGGGTTTCAGCCTGAGTCGGACCAAGAGGCTCAACTTCTCATTCCGATGGCTGTCCAAGATGGGCTCATTTACTTTTTTGTGATGGTGATGCCCTTAGACTCGGTCACGACCGGAGCGGAGCTAAATTTTGGAGCAGACGAGAACTTTTGTGCAATCAATATCTTCAATCCGCGAACCAATTCCGTCCGTCCACTCGGCGGCTGCCATCAAGGCACATTGACCTTCGATGAGGCATCGACTGCGATCGGTGCGCCCATCAGAGGCCGGTTTGATGTGGGCATTTGGGGCGGAGGTCGATGACTAAATTACCCTGGGCTGGCTGACTCCATCCTGAGGCTAGGCCCTCCTGTTTTAGGCGCTTTTATTGTGCAGGTGATGAACCTGGGGTTTAATGGGGGGCTATGAGTCCGACTATGTCCACCATTGAACGATACGAGATGAAGTATCGACTGATGCCCCATCAGGTCGAAGACGTGCGTGCGGTGATCAAACCCTTCTGTCGGCCAGATGAAGCCGGTGAAAACGGATGTTACACCATCTCCAGTCTCTATTTCGACACCCCGGACCAGAGGCTCTACCGGGAGACCAGGACGCGGGTGCCGAGACGATTTAAAATCAGAGTACGCCGCTATAAGTCGGGGCCTTATTTTCTTGAGGTCAAGCGCCGCATGATGGACATCGTGAGAAAAACCCGTTGTCCGATTCCTGCAGATCGATGGCCATCCATTATTCACGATCCAAGAGAGTGGACCACCCTTGGCCTCAATCCGGAGCAGCAGTTGGCGTATGACACCTTCATCAACACGGTTCTTCAAACCATGTCGACACCGAACACCGTTGTTCGATATGAGCGAGAGGCGTGGGTGAGCACCAGTGATGATTACGGCCGGGTGACCTTCGATTATAACATCGTCGGTGCCGCTGCTACCGGCATGGAGATTCCAATCGACGATAAGCAATGCTGGTATCGAGAAGATGCGCCCCGTCGCTTTGGTTTAGGTGGATCCGGCATCGTTTTGGAACTCAAGTCCACGACCAGCGTCCCGTTTTGGATGACCGATGTCGTCAACCGCTTTAATCTCAAGAGAATGGGCTTTAGCAAATATGCAACCTCTGTCGAAGTCACTCGGCCTGAGTTGAGACATATGGGCGTCTCCACCTGGACAGATCGGGTCGGAGGCATTTCGTCATGATCGAAACACAGACCTTGTTTTCAACAGGCTTGAGTCCAGCCAGCATGGAACAAGCGGTGCTCTGTCTGATGACGGCGTTTGTCCTGGGCTCTATCATCGCCTTCGTTTATCAGAAAACCTATCAAGGCTTGAGTTATTCGCGGAGCTTTGTCCAATCGCTGATTTTAGGTGCGATTGTCGCCACCATTCTCATGCTTGCTATCGGAGATAATCTGGCTCGCGGGCTCGGCATTCTCGGCACCATGGCTCTGGTCAGATTTCGAACCAATGTCAGAGACAGTCGAGATATGATTTTTGTCTTTGCAGCCTTGTCTATTGGGATTGCCTCTGGCGTACGGGCTTTTAGCATCGCATGCGTTGGTACGGCTGTTTTTGCCTTGGCGGCTCTGGTCGTTGAATGGAGCCCAATGGGCAGAACCCAGCGGTTCGACGGCATGCTCCGATTTTGGTTGCCGCGCGACGCGGGCGGGGCCGAGACGATCAGAGCGATTCTTGGGCCTCATTGCCGTAGTTTTGTCCTTGTTGCTGTACGAGATGTAGGTAAGGGCGACGCCCTAGAATATGCCTATCAAGTGAAGTTAAAAAACCAGGACACTCACGACACCCTCGTTGATTCTTTGGCGGACATCCCGGGCATTGGCGGCCTGACCTTGATGCTTCAAGACGCCCACACTGAGTTATGAATCTGCGGACTCGTAAAATACTCAGCTTCGGCGTTTGGGCATTGGCCGCGTTTGCGAGCTTATTTCTCTGGCTTAGACATGATGAGAGCCGGGCTGAAATCAAGGGGTTGGTCGATGCCAAGGTCCATCAGCTCTCTGTCAGCGACATGGCTGTGGTCGAGCAGATTATGGTCCAGCCGGGGCAACATGTTCGAGAGGGTACACCATTGGTGGTCATGGGGCGCCAAGATTTGGCGGCTCAACTGGACATTGCCAAAGCCCAATTACTGGAAATGACAGCTGCAATGGAGGCAGAGTCACAGGCGTATCTCAATGAATTAGGCAAAGAGCGAATCGAGTTACAATCCCGTCAAGCACAAGCGACGGCTCAGCATTCAAATGCTCAAGCTGTAACCGCGAGCCAGAAAGCAGAGCTGTATACACTCGGCCAGCAGCTCAAACGGTTATCTATCGCTGAACGTGCCGGGGTTGCTGCGCTCGAGTCCCTTGCACAACTTCGCACTCGACAAGCTCGATTGTCTCGGGCAAGTCGCCACAGCCCTAAAGCCATAACAGGATTCAAACTCTTGACGCAGCGTTTGACCGAGGCGCTGAAAAGGCTGGACAAAGATCAGTCCGCCATTCGGCTAGGCCCTTTCAAAGCGCGCCTAAAAACACAAACCCAGGTTGTAAACGGCCTCCTTGAAAAGATAAAACGACGGACGATTAAGGCGCCGGTCGCAGGACAGATTACACGTTTATTGGCCACCCGAGGTCATTCAGTCGTTGCCGGTTCACCCGTAATCGAGTTGGTGGAGACCCGTAGCCGTAGGGCCACTGCGTACGTCCCTGAGATGCAATTTCGCCAGTTGAGAGTCGGTCAAATCATTGGGCTTAAAGCCGCTGGTCGTACTCAAAATGGTGGCTCCTTGACAGGGGTAGTGTCCAATGTGGGTGGCACCATCGTACAAATTCCTCAACGCCTGTGGCGCCATCCGAGGGTGCCTGAGTACGGTCGAGCGGTTCATGTCAAGCTAGACGATAATCAGCTGCTCCCAGGCGAAGTGATCGCTGGAACCCTTGTGTCGGCACAGCCACAGAAAATGGCGGTTTCAGCGGCGCAGTCAAACAAGACGCCCTCGGACTTAGCCTCAAAAAAGACTGAGAGCGTGGCGCCGCGCAAAAACGCTGCGTCAGTCCAGGTGAGACACATTGCGCAGTCAAAACCAGCCGTTCGCCCACTCCCTGTCCCGGACGCGCTCCGGGCGAAAACACGGATGGAGATCAGCGGCGCTGTCTACCTGACGGATCTCAAGCAAACACTTGTCATCAGTGATGATACAGGCATCGAAGGGTCTACTGATGGTAGCCCTTGGGTCTTTTGGATAAACGAAGACGACACTCTATCCACCGACCCCACTGTCATCTCCGGCCTAAAGACCATCTCGGATCTCGAGGCTGTGACCGAGGGGCCCGATGGTCGACTTTATTTCCTCTGTTCGCAGAGCCAAAGTAAGAGGGGGAAACGACCGAAAAAACGGCAATGCTTTTTTTGCACAAAACGCGATGGTCGCCGGCTTTCGGTGGTGGGTTCAGTCTCGTTGTTCTCCCTCTTGAAAAAAGCTCTGGGGCAAGACCAATGGCGGCGGTTGGGACTGAGTGATGAACTCGATATAGAAGGGATGGCTTGGTGGAAAGACGGGCTGCTCTTTGGTTTGAAGAGTCCCTTGGCTGAGTCGCGAAAAGCGCAGATCCTCTATTTGAAAGGGATCGACGCCGTTTTTCAGACGGAAGCTGAGCTAAACCCATCGCCCTTGGATTTAAGTGTCTTGACGACCGTCGAGCTGCCGACGGGCCCCGACCAAAGAGCAGGCGGCATCTCCGAACTCATGGTCCAGGGCGATCGGTTGTATATGCTCTCGACTGTCTTGGATGGCGCCGATGCCAGTGCAGCTTGGTACCTGGACCTCGCTCATCTTGAGCGGACGCCTGTGCAGTGGGCGTCATGGCCAAATTTGAAGGCCGAAGGGCTTGCGAAAGCCCCTCAGAATAAAATCCGCATCTTTTTTGATCGAGGGTCAGATACCCCGATGATGACGCTGATGGACTTGCCAGACTGAGTAGACGACACGAGACCATGAGACATTTTTCTAAATATGCTTTGCTCTGTGTGTTGGCGACCGAAATGGTCGGATGTCATCGCTCGGTGCTCAAACCGGTGCAAGTCGGAACCTACGCTCTGCCCGCTCAAAGTCAAATGGATGGATCGACCGTACAGCCAGGTCAGCCTGCCACGTGCGATGACGCCGTATCATTGATGCAGAAAGAGCCGGCACTTGAGGCACTCAATCGAGCCGCTGCGGCCATGAATCGCAGTCTGGCTGACAGTTATGCTCGCTTTGGAGATGCCGAGCTGAGGTACCGCCATAACCTATCCCAGCGTGACGAGTTTAGAACCAGCCTTCGCTGGCGACCTCCATCCCACTCGCAAGCACAGAGCATACGGTCACTTCAGGAGGCCAGCGAGCGAGCCTCAGCGGCGGAAAGCCGGATGCGTCGAGCGCTCTTAAACAGCAAAGTGCGCAACTTACATGTTGAATACAGATTGGCCTCCCTCGCTCAAAAACGGGCAAAACTGGATCTAGACACATACACAGCCCAGTTGACTCTCCAGACTCAAGCTCTCGAGGCGGGTACGATTACGCGTGCTGATCTTCAGACTGCCCGTCTGGTGGTGAGCCGCGCTCGCCTGACCTATTCTGATGCAACACATGAACTCAGTCTTGCAAGCGCTCGATTCGTCTCACTGACCAACGCCAAGCCACAACCAGGGCAATGTACTTTGGTTACAGCGGATGTCCCCTTGGCGGACCACCCTGAAGTGCGCCTGGCTATCGAGACCGCTAATCAGCAGCGAGCAAGAGCCGATCGAGACGCCGCTGAAGCGGGGGGGTGGCCTACGTATCTGCAGACGTCCTGGCGGCGGAGTGACAATGCAGTCAACGATCAATTTTTGCTCGAATTGGGGATCCCTCTCTTAGGCGGGAACAAGGAACAGGCGGCGTTGGCTTTGGGCGAAGCTCGAATTCTTAATGCCAGAGCTCAGTGGGTCGCATCGCAAGTCGCGGCGGAGGTAAAAATGGCCAGAGCAGCCGTCAAGAGTCGACAGGAGCAAGTTAAGTCCGCCCGCAAAAATTTGGTCGTGGACGCTGTGCAATCCCTGGGGAATCCAGTGGAGCAAGCGAGATTTAAGCGGCTCAAAAAGCATCTTGAATTCGACGTAGAACGCCTGACACTCTTGGTCGAGCGAGCCCAAATCCAGCTGAAGTTGGCCTTGGGTGAGCCCTAGTCGGCAGTCTGTCCATGGTCTCCGATCGGTCCAAATGGAGTCTACACTGGGCTGGAGATTGGTTTAGATGACCCGGAACAGTGGCTATGGCCAGGGCGCGACTGTTTTCTATAGTTGAACATTTTTGAGCCCGCATTGGACCCTGTTTTTATTCAAGTATTTGCATCTCGATAGGCTCTGAGATGGTCATACCAGGACCCGCGATCTCGAAGGCCTCGGTTGTCCCAACAATGTCTGTTCCGGGTACGGCTTGCCAACTGGCAGCCCCACCGCCCGGCATGTATAGCACGGCATAGACATGGTAGGCTCCCATGGTATTCGCTTCGACCAAGACATCGTAGGTTTGGCCTGGTGTGAGCTCTGGGCTATCAAGGGTAAAAGGGGGAAAGACATCCGGTGGCCCAATGGGTGGCAGCTGGCGAAAGAGGGCCACAACCATCTTCTCAGGGGTCTCTGATAAGGTCTCAGGGATTTTGAGGGTCACGCACAAGCTGCCATCGGATTCACAGGTCCGCGAATTGGGTTCCAGCTGGTTCGAAGAGGTACCGAAAGTGAAGGTACAATTGGCCAGCGCTGGGCTGATGAAGTCGGGGGTCACGAAAAGACGATAGGTACGCCCATCTTCGAAGACGGGTGCAGTCTCACTTGCCTCAGGGACGGCCTGCTCGGCTATACTCGGCACATCTCCTGGCATGATGGTTCCGGAGACCATGGCGTCCGCGCTGGTGTAGGAGTAGAGCGCCCAAAGAGTCTGCTCAGGTTTGTCATGGGTCGGTGGGCTTCCAGGGTTTTGGGCTCCGACGTCTTGGATGTAGACTTGTCTGGCCGGACCGCCATTCCAGATCAAACGACCGTCCTCATCTAGACCTTCACCCGTTCCGCAGACGGTTGCTGGCTCGATGAGACTTCCGTTGATACGAATAAAGGTCTCGCGCGCTTCTTCGACATCTGCCTGGGTCCCACCGCGTCGTTCGAATTCTTTGCGAAAGAAGGCTTGCATACGGGGCACGTCGGTCGTGGCGTAGATGGTCGTTTCACGGTCGAACCCAAAATTCATTTCGGGGGGGAAGTAGCCGAGATAGGTGTGCTCGGTGGCCATGCCTGCGCCCATGACCACAGCTGTTATGCTGAGTGTGTCAAGCCAGCTTCCTGGCGTATCAATATCGAACATGCTGGCGTAGCCGCTCACCTTTGAGCTGTGGCAGCACGCACAGCCGCTGGCTGCGACCTGATCTCGGGTCCAGGCCAGCTCGTTCCGGTATTCCGGATCCTGGAAAAGTGCTGGATCGGTTTTGAACCTTTGTACCGGGGGGATAAACCACGAGGGGCCATTGGTCCGGACATTGTCACATGAAACAACCTCGGCAAACTCCATTCCCTCGGGCACACAGCCTGCGGGATGATGCCAGATGCACAGTTCTCGGGACCCGTCCGCAGCCGTCTTTAGGTATCCATTCTCGACGGTCATCGCCGTGCCATCGAATGGGACACATTCTTCGAAGGGATAAATGGCCGGTGATTCCGTTAGGATGGCGTTTAATTCGTCTGAGGGTGGCGTGAGTTCATATGCAAGCCATGCAGCTTCAATCTCTGCAGCTGTCGGGGCAGGGGATTCCACAGCGGTGTTGCTGTCCGAGGACGCACTCTCCTGGCAACCAAAACAGAACCCGGCCATAGCAACCAAAATGACCAAATGTGGGTATTGTATACCGGCTCGATCGGACAACGTTCGTGAGCGCGCATCTGCGAGTCCAGGTAGGGTAGACATGGCCCGGCTTGTCGTTTGCGTCTTAGGCGATTTCTTTACATTACTGGTCATCAATTCTCTCCACCAATGGGCCTTTATTTGCACCCTTAGATGTCGTTACAATGCGTCCAAACACCCACGGCATCCATGACGGAGGGTGTGGGCGTGTCCCGGTTGCGTATATTCAGTGTCGAGGTTTTTATCTACCTTTTGGTAGGAATGTCAAGATTTGTGTTGGACAAAGGGGATTTCTTCGTTTTTCTGGTGCTTTACGGGCCCCAAAAAAAGGAGATAGACCCATTTAACTCAACTGCTACAACTTTTTCTAGACCAGTGCGATCCAGTTTTGAGACAGCGGATCACTCGTTTTGTAGGGGAGAGAGTTCGTGTGTTGAGTGAATTAGAGGGCCTAACGTGTCTAGGGGTCAGGACGCTGCTGGGGCGGTCATCTGACGGTGGTCTGCAGCCCCTTGAGTCCGCGCTGGATAAAGTCCACCATTTGAACTCAGACATCTGACGGGTCCACCCCGCCGCGGACTCAGGCAAGCCCAGGCCTTGTTGAACTCCACTGAATGAAAATGTTGTTCTTCCATAGGGGTCAGACTTGGCCTTTATTTAATTTGAGTCCTACAGACGATATTTGAGCTTTAAGAAACCGCACAAAACGGGTACTAAGACGCCGTTGATATGTGAGGAGTTGGTCGATGCAAATCACACTGCCCGATGGGGCTACCAAAGAATTTGAAGGCCCTGTAACGGGCGCTGAAATCGCAGAGAGTATCAGTTCGGGCCTTCTGCGGGCAGCCGTTGCCATCGAAGTGGATGGACACGAGCAAGACTTGTCTGTGCCGATTACCGATGATGCGGCCGTTAATATTCTCACATTGAGGCAAGACGCTGGGTTGGATGTGATGCGGCACACCATTGCAGCCCAGGTTTTGGCGCGTGCGACTCGAGACTTATTCCCTGGTTCAAAATTAGCCATCGGACCTACGATCGAGAATGGTTTCTATTACGATGTTGAGTTTGACTCACCTCTATCCGAGGACGATTTACCTCGCATCGAGGCACGGATGAAAGCCATCGTCAAAGAGAAGAATACCATTACCATGCGGCGTTTACCGCGAGCGGAGGCCATCCGCCTATTCGAAGAGCGTAATGAACCCTACAAGGTCGACATTATCGAGAGGGCAGAGGGGCAAGACGACTTTCAGATCTATTTCCAAGATGGAACTGATTTCGTCGACTTGTGCAGAGGGCCGCACTTACAAAACTTGGGCCAGATCGGTGCGTTTAAACTCACTAAAGTCGCGGGTGCCTATTGGCGTGGTGACAGCGATAACCAAATGCTGACGCGGATCTATGGCACAGCTTGGCCAGACAATAAGGCCCTCAAAAGACATTTACGGGCCATCGAAGAAGCTGAAAAGCGAGACCATCGAAAACTAGGTGCTCAATTAGACTTATTCCACATCCAAGAAGAGGCCATCGGGCAGGTGTTCTGGCATCACAAAGGCTGGACTCTCTTTACCAAACTCCAAGACTACATCCGAGACAAGCTGAGACGCTCTCACTATCGAGAGGTCAATACACCGCAAATCGTCAGCAAAGTGCTGTATGAGAAGTCGGGTCATTGGGATAAGTTTGGTACTGGAAATATGTTCATCACCAATGCCTACGACCAGACCCATGCTTTAAAGCCCATGAATTGCCCCTGCCATGTCCAAATTTTTAGACAGGGTATTAAAAGTTACCGGGACCTTCCCATTCGCATGTCGGAATTTGGCACCTGTATGCGCCATGAGCAGCGTGGTGCGCTCCATGGCATTATGCGCGTGACATCGATGACTCAAGATGATGGCCACGTATTTTGCACACGTTCGCAGATCGAGGAAGAGGTCGTCGCACTGTGCGAATTGATCAAAGAAATCTACGCTGAGTTCGGCTTCGATCCGCCCTTTGTAAAATTTTCCGATCGACCCGAACAGCGGGTGGGGTCCGATGCTGTTTGGGATGCAGCAGAAGAGGCACTCAAGAACGCCTGCGACGTCGGCGGCCTTGAGTGGACGCTGAACCCGGGCGAAGGCGCATTTTACGGACCGAAGCTTGAGTTTGTTTTGCGCGACTGTATTGGGCGCCATTGGCAATGTGGCACAGTCCAGCTCGACTTCAATTTGTCAGAGCGTCTCGATGCACATTACATCGATGAAAACGGCGACAAACAAGCGCCCATTTTAATCCACCGAGCCTTACTCGGTTCTCTCGAACGCTTTGTTGGCATTCTCATCGAACACTTTGCCGGTCATTTTCCGATGTGGCTCGCACCCACTCAGGTGGTCTTGACGGGGATCAGCAGTGCTCAGGACGAGGCGGTCGTTAAAGTCGAGAACATGTTATTCGAAAGAGGGTTTCGGGTTCAGTCCGATTTGAGGAACGAGAAAGTGAACTTCAAGGTGCGCGAGCACAGTCTTCAGAAAGTGCCGTTCATCGGTGTGATCGGTGCCAGGGAAGCTGAGAATGGGACGGTTACAATTCGGCGTTTTGGATCCAAACAACAGCAGACCTTACCTGTAGGAGAATGGATTGACAGCATGGAGGCCGAGATTGCCAGTCGTGCATTGCCTCCGGGTTTCGGCTTGGACGACGCTTAAGGCATGAGTGGGTCTGTCCAAACCCACTCAACCCAATGTCCGTTTCATCGCGTTGACAATAACTCAGCTGCGCCTTGTAAAATTTTCTCTCATTACCCGATGTCAATTGCCTTGCGCGCCGCGCGGTTCACTCTCTATGCTGACCATGTTTTCAACCATGCAAATCCAGGACAGAGCACATGAGTGACAAGTGGGATAAGCGTTTTCTTGAGCTCGCACAGCATATCGCCGGTTGGTCGAAGGACCCGTCAACAAAAGTTGGCTGTGTTGTCGTAGGCGAAGATCGGGAGATCAGAAGCACAGGGTTCAATGGGTTTCCGCGGGGCATCTCCGATGACCTTGAGCGTCTGACGGACCGTCAGCAGAAGTATCCGCTGATTTGTCATGCAGAGGAGAATGCCATCATGCATGCGGCTCGGATTGGCGTCTCACTCAAGGAATGTCGTGCGTACGTGACCTGGCCGCCCTGTACTCGCTGCGCGCGCTCATTGATTCAAGCCGGTGTCGTCGAGGTGATTTACCCTGATGGATGTGACGTGCCCGATAGGTGGGCTGACGACTTTGATATGTCCATCAGTATGATGACTGAGGCGGGTGTCAAAATCCGGACCTCCTAGCAAGGGGCGCGTTTTCATTCTAGTCCCTGCAGCGCACTCAGATGAGGGCAGACGGTCTTAGAAAACTGGGTTTGGGACCGTTTGAATCGAAGAGGCCGTCTGTGTAGAGACCGTCGAGATTAAGCCAAGCTTTTCAGGGGCATGGCTGTCTCTCGACCAACCGATGACCTGTCACCATCTGGTAACTTACTTGCCAAAAGCACATCGAAGTTCCTATCCTTAAAAATGCACTAGGCGAGAGGCAGGACATTACCCTATGGACCATTCGATCATCCTCAATGGGAAGCAGGTCAAAGTCGGTGATATCTCCCCGACGATGACCGTGCTGGAATGGCTGAGACAGACGGGCTTTACTGGGACAAAAGAAGGCTGTGCGGAGGGCGATTGTGGCGCCTGTACAATCGGTCTTCTCGACCAAGGGCCCGACGGGCCTACGTGGCGTGCTATCTGTTCGTGTATCATGCTGGTCCCCCAAGCCTTTGGTCGCAAGATTGTGACGGTAGAAGGGTTGGCGTCGGACTCTGGCCTTCATCCCGCTCAACAGGCCATGGTTGACAAGCTCGGGTCCCAATGTGGCTATTGCACACCCGGCTTTGTCATGAGTCTATTCGAGGCGACCTATCGCTCAGACTTAGATTCCCATTGGAAGATGGATGACCAGATCTGCGGCAACTTGTGTCGCTGTACCGGATACAGACCCATTCGAGAGGCCTTGTATGAAATCGCTGGCAGGCAGCCCACCGATCGTTTTTCTGAGGCTCTCGATGCTCTGCCAGAGATACCCGCAGTCGATTATCAGCGGGGTGATCAGCGTTTTGTTCGTCCGGAAAAATGGGGTGACCTCTGGACCGCCATGTCCGATGGACCGGTGCGCTTCGTCAGTGGCGCCACGGACCTGGGTTTGGACATCACACAGCGTTTCATGGCCTTTCCACTGCTGATCGATCTGGGCTTACTACCGGGCATGCGAGAGATCAGCCCCATCGCGGATGGATGGCATATCGGCGCAGGCGTCCTCCTATCCGACTTGGAAGCGTGGTCTGAGACACATTCCGCATCTCTCGGTAAGATGCTTCGATTCTTCGCATCAAGGCAGATCAAAAATCGTGCGACCGTTGGCGGAAATCTCTGTAACGCATCACCCATCGGTGACTTGCCGCCCGTGATGCTGGCGCTCAATGCAGTGGCGGTGATTCGGTCGAGCGGCGCAGAGCGTCGTCAACCTTTTGCCCCCTCCGGTTCGGACCCAGGTTTCTGGACGGCCTATCGAACGACAGCCTTACAGGATGGAGAGGTGCTCGCAGGGATCGAGATCAGTGAACTACACCCCAGCACGTATGCAAGTACCTACAAAGTCAGTAAACGGCGTGAATTGGACATCAGCGCTGTATCGAGTGCGTTCGCCCTTAGACTGGATGAGTCTGGAGTCGTCGCCGATCTACGCATCGCATTTGGAGGCATGGCGGCAACGCCGGCTCGGGCGCTTAAAACCGAGGCTAAACTGCTTGGTCAGCCCCTTAGCCAGTCCACTATCGAAGAGGCGATCAAAACTCTGAAGGACGATTTCAGCCCCATCGATGATCATCGAGGCACAGCCTGGTATCGAGCGACAGTCGCGGCGAATTTGTTGCGTGGTTTTTTTGAAGAAGCCCAAGGGGGCGTGAGAGTAACGCTTCCAGACAGGCCAACGGGTACCATCTTCGCGGAGAAAAACTAATGGCGGGCGGTCTACATAAACCGGGTCCCCATGAGTCTGCCCATCTCCATGTCACAGGCTCGGCTAAATATGTTGCCGATGACCCTGGTCCTCAGGGCACGCTGTTTGTCCTTCCCGTGCCATCGCCCATCGCCCGCGGGCGAATTATATCCATGGACCTCCGGTCTGCGCTGGCCGTCGATGGCGTCCACTGTGTTTTGACCGTAGACGATATTCCTGGCGACAACATTTGGGGACCGATTCTACATAATGAGCCGCTTTTGGCCGATGGTGTCGTTCATTACATGGGCCAAGCGATTGCGATTGTCGTCGCTGAGACCGAACATAGCGCGAGATGTGGGGCACAGCGAGTCGAACTTGAGTTTGAGGAACAGACCCCTATCATCGGTATCGAATCAGCCATTGCTGCAAATGCGTTTCACACCGATCCTCACATTATCGAACGAGGTGATCTCGAGGCTGCATTCGAGTCGGCGTCTATGGTCATTGACGGGGTCGTCGAAACCCCAGCTCAGGATCATTTCTACCTGGAAACACAAGCTGCTTTGGCCATACCGGAAGAAAACGGAGGGTACACCATCCGTTCGTCCACCCAGCACCCGACTGAGATTCAGAAAGTGGTCGCGGCCGCTCTCGGAATCGGTGCTCACCATGTGGTCTGTGAGGTGCCAAGACTGGGTGGTGGATTTGGCGGTAAAGAGAGTCAAGCGAGTCCCTATGCAGCCTACGCGGCGTTGGCTGCCGCTCGAACAGGCCGTCCTTGTCGTTCATGGTTGCATCGAGGTCAGGACATGGCTTGGACCGGTAAGCGACATCCATTTCGAACGGACTATGAGGCTGCATTTGACGAGAATGGGATGATCTTGGGCGTGATTGCCCGCTTGTATAGCGATGGAGGCTGGTCTCTCGACCTCAGCGGTCCAGTTCTCGATCGAGCCCTCTTTCACGTCGATAGCAGCTATTTTATTCCGGCGATTCGAGTCGAGGGTCGGGTCTGTTCCACCAACATCCCCTCCAATACGGCGTTTAGAGGATTTGGCGGCCCTCAGGGTATGTTCGTGATGGAAGAGATACTCAACCGAGCGGCTGACGCCATGGGCGTTGATTCGACGGAATTGCGACGCCGGAATTTCTATGGCGAGGCCCCCCGCGATACCGCGCCTTATGGCCAAGTCATCGAAGCAAATCGGTTGCCGCAGCTCGTCCCACAGCTCATGGAAGAGTCGAATTATGCTGCTCGTAAGCGCGCTATCGAACAGTTCAATCAGACTCAGCAACACGTCAAGCGTGGCATTGGTTTTCAGCCTGTTAAATTCGGGATTTCATTCACGGCGAGTCTGCTCAATCAAGCCGGTGCGCTTGTCCATGTCTATACGGATGGGACCGTGCAGATCAATCATGGTGGGACCGAAATGGGTCAAGGCCTGCATACCAAAATGATCGCTGTGGCCGCCGACACCCTCGGTGTTAAATTGGATGCTGTGCGGCTGATGACGACCGCGACCGACAAAGTGCCTAATACCTCAGCGACCGCGGCGTCCTCTGGCAGTGATTTAAATGGGGCGGCCGTACAAGGCGCCTGCCTGACCATACTCGAGCGTCTTCGCCCCATCGCGGCGCAGTTACTGGGAGATGAAGCCGCGTCGACGTCAGTGACCTTTCGTGACGGCTGTGCATGGTTAGGTCACGAGAGCGGCGTACCCTTCGCCAAAGTAGCCACCGCCGCCTGGGCTCAACAAATCAGCCTTTCATCCACCGGTTATTACGCAACGCCTGGCATTGGCTATGACCCGAGCATCGGTCGGGGTCGCCCCTTCTTTTATTATGCGTTTGGCGGGGCTATAAGTGAGGTGGAAGTCAATGGTCTGACCGGTGAATATCGCGTTAGGCGAGTCGATATTTTGCATGACGTTGGAAATCCATTGGCGCCATCGATCGATGTTGGGCAAGTAGAAGGCGGATTTGTACAAGGCATGGGTTGGCTCACCTGTGAGGCTGTTCTCTATTCTCCGCAGGGTCGCCTGCTGACCCACGGCCCCAGCACTTATAAAATCCCGGCCGCTGGTGATACGCCATTAGAACTCAATGTCAGTCTGTTGCGCGACGCGGATAATCCCCTGGTCATCGGCGGCAGCAAGGCTGTCGGTGAACCGCCATTTATGTTAGCTATCTCAGTGATTTCGGCGTTACGCGATGCCATCCGCACTTTTGGAAAGCCTGGATCTATCGTTGAGCTGGGCATGCCTGCGACACCGGAGGCTGTTCTCAGAGCCATTGAACATCAACGCATAGAGTCGACTGCAGGTATGGATAAACGTCATGGATAAGACCGGCCATCCAATTACAATTGAGTATGTGGAACGCGCTGACCTATCCGTCGAGCGGTCTGTCCTAGACTCGGTTTTTGATGCCGGCCTGACAGGGATCGTCGTGCGTGATGCACTGCCACCTGACCTCGTTGAAAAGGCCGCCACCCGATTACAGTCGGAGGGGTTGAAACACGCTTGGACATCACCCAATAAGGGCATGCCCGGCGGCGAAATTAGAACGATTTGTGATGCTGCGACGCCCACATTCACAGCGCTTCGCGGGCCGACTCTTGACGCCTATGCACGCAGTGCCAACGATCACAGTCGGTGGAGTCATCGTATTTTTGGTCAAGCTGAGCCAACAACTCAGATTGCCTCGGTGTTCAGCGACCTGTTCGGCGGACGTCCCGCAGCGCGCCCTTCACTCGGAAATGGACACCATTGGGCGCCGTTTAATTTCCGTGCCCTCGACCCCGGAATTCAAATTTACTCTCATCACGACAATCACTACGGCTTAGATATCTATCAAGCGCTTGATTCGGACTATGATCGCAGTACGCTTTTGAGCTGGTTTGTCACTCTACAGCCTGCCCAGACAGATGGCGATCTCGTGATCTATGGTCTTTGGGGCAGTGACCCTGATCCCCCAATGTTGCCCACCCGCTTCTTGGATACAGCCGCTTTGGAACGGGATTATTGCAGAGAGGCCGTCTCGCTCGGGGCGGGTGATATGGTGATCTTTGATTCAGGCCGCCATGTGCACCGGGTGACACCGGTATTGGGCGATCGGCCACGGCTGACCTTAGGTGGCTTCCTGACCAGCGATAAAGCGCGATCAAAGCTGGCCTTTTGGTGCTGACAGCATCACTCTGATTCCATGGACTCAAGTCCAGAATTAACCCCGACGAGACCCGGTCTGAATGGATGGGGAGGCGCCGGTTAATCTCGGCGTTTTGATCTCGCTTGTGCTCCATTTCAAGGGATGTCTTTGGTCCTCGTGGTCTTTTTGATGACAAAAGTCCTCCGGGAGCAGTTCCTAAATTGGCGTGAGCGTGTATAAAGTGCGCACAATGGACACATCTGACCCTAAAAAACTGAGAGACTACCTGGAGGGCCGCGTACCGATAGACCTGGTTGATCAGGTGATCGACCATTTAGAATCTCAAGACATGCGTTTGAGTGAAGCGCCTGATCAAGAAGAAGGGTTGGTCTCAATGGATGTGGACCAGCCGTCCATCGATCCAGAGAAAACCGTAAGCCACACCCAGGCGTTCGGCGATCGGAGTCAGATCGCCAGGATGCCTACCTTGTCCCACGCCATTGGCGGCGCATTTGACCTGATTTTACCGGTGTCGGAAAGCCCTGGTCAAAAGGGGCAAACACTGCTGGAGGCGGGGACTCAAATCAAACATTTTCAGGTCGGACGCTTGCTCGGTCGAGGTGGGATGGGCGAGGTCTACTTAGCCAGGGATACCCAGCTTGGCCGGAAGGTCGCGCTTAAGGTGATTAAGCCTGATCATGTGCGTGACCAGAATGCGCTGGAGCGCTTCTTACAGGAAGCGAGGTTGACGGCCCGATTCAATCACCCACACATCGTCACGATATATGCTGTTGGGCAACATGAAGGTCTTCCTTACGTTGCGTTGGAGTATCTGGAAGGCCATGATCTAAGCCAGCGACTCAAAGATGATGGCCTCAGTCTACAAGAGAGCTTAAGAATTTGCCTGGCTGTTGCGGAAGCCGTCGCTGAAGCCCATAAACACGGCATTTTGCATCGCGATTTAAAGCCGGCAAATATCCTGATTCCTCGAGATGGCCGGGTACGCGTCGTCGATTTTGGTCTCGCTTTAGAATTTGTAGAGCCCGTCCAAACCGAGGGCGCTGACCGGGATGTTGCTCATGCCAACAAACTCAGTGGGCAGCGAGTCGCGGGTACACCGGCATACATGGCACCCGAACAATGGCGGGGTGAGGAGTGTCAACCCGAGACCGATATTTGGGCTTTGGGCGTTATTTTACACGAACTTCTATGCGGCGAGAGACCCTATGCTGCCAAGCAGAGCTTCAACTTGGGTATGCAGGTCTGTAACGCCGATCCAGTTCCACTCAATCCGATCTTAAAAGGCCTACCACCAAGAATTTCGTCCTTGATTGCTCAATGCTTGGCCAAGGTACCAGATGAGCGACCCTCGGTGACGACCTTTACGGAATGCTTGACGACCGTTCTGGCCGACGGTCGGCCCATGGCCCCCGTCGAAGAAAGTCCATTTCGTGGGCTTCTGCCGTTCTCTGAGCGGCACGCAAATCTCTTTTTTGGCCGTGACACAGAACTCAATACCTGCATGGAAAGATTGCGCTATGAGTCATCTCTCGTGGTGGTCGGTCCATCGGGGGCGGGCAAGACGTCGTTTGTTCAAGCGGGTCTCATCCCCCGTCTTCGTGAAAATAACGACTGGCGTGTCGTGAGAATGCGGCCTGGAGATGCGCCCATTTCACGCTTGGCGGCTCGATTATTGACAGCGCACAACGAGGAGTCTGCCAGTCATACCGTAGGCGACACCATCAATGATCAAAGCCTGACTGGTTCAACAGATCTTACGGACATTGACTCTCGACAAGTCGAGATCGAAACCCTTGCTCAGAAATTACGCGACAGTCCTAATAAGGTCGGCCTCGGACTCAGTACGCTTGCTCAGCAGACTCAGCAGCGGGTTTTACTCGTCGTCGACCAATTAGAAGAGTTATTCACCCTTTGTCAGGATCAGGACGAGCGCATCAAGTTTATTGAGGCCATTAGCAATGCTGGCGATGAATCAGGAGATCCGATTCGAGTTGTATGTACAATTCGCGATGATTTCCTCGGGCATTTGGCGCGAGCGGGTGAATCAGCTCGACGCTTGCTTGAACATATTATGCTCTTGGATCCACCCGACAAGGACGCGCTCAAGGATGTTTTGACGTTGCCACTTATGCGGGTTGGCTACCGTTTCGACGACCCTGAATTACCTGATGAGATGGTCAACGCGGTCGATGACGCGACCAGTCTGCCTTTGCTGCAGTTCGTTGCCCGTTCGCTGTGGGAGAAACGCGATCAAGTTCACCACACCCTGCGCCGAGTCGATTACGAATCCATGGGCGGCGTCGAGGGTGCGCTTGCGCGCCATGCCGATGGCGTCCTCCACGGTCTTGCCCAGGACCAGATGAAGACCGCACGGTCTCTTTTGCTGCGATTGGTGACCGCCGAAGGCACGCGGCGCGTGTGTTCGGAAGCGCAATTGCTGGACGGATTACCGCCCGGAACGCGCGTTGTTTATGAACGCCTGACTAAATCGCGCCTCTTGTCCATGAGGCGCACTGGTGAATCTGATGACGGCTCCGCTCGACTTGAATTGGCCCATGAATCACTCATTCATACCTGGGATAAATTGGCCCGATGGATCGACGAAAGTAAAGAGGAGCTGATCATCCTGGCCGAGGTGACTCAGGCTGCAGAACTCTGGGAGAAAAGAGGGCGACACCAAGAAGAATTATGGAGTGGTGCAGGCCTCGATGAGGCGATGCGGATTCTTGGCCGGGGTCAGAATCTCTTGCCCGCTTTGACGGAAGAGTTTCTAGAAATGGGTAAGGCGATGCATGAAATAAAGCGCCGTCGCCGCCGCTTCTGGACAGCCGCAATACCCACCATTCTAATGATCATTACAGCCATTCTTGCTCTACAAAAGTTTGATGCCGAAGAGTCGCGAGAGCAGTCAGAACGGGGGCGTCAGCAAGCCTTACATCAGCGAAAAACAGCTGAAGAGCAGCGTCGTCAGGCTCAGAGTCGCCAAGTTGATGCACTGAGGGAAAGCGCTCAGGCGGCCTTTGAACGCGGTGCTTACTTAGAGTCACGGGCTAAACTTCGTAAGGGCTTGGAATTGCTCGGCGCAGACCATACATCGTTTCTGGGACTGTGGTGGCAACTGGCTCGAATTTCAGAGAGATGGTCCATTCGCACCGGGCAATTCCACTATCACGTTGCTCTATCAGGTAAGGGCCAGACCCTGGCGATTTCATCGGTCAATGGATCGGTGGAATTGGTCGATGTTGATACCGGCCATCGACGTTTACTTCGAGGTCACCAAGACCAAGTTCTACGGTCCACATTTGATCCCAGTGGTCAGACCCTTGCGTCAGGCGGTCTCGGTCCCTTCGTTCGTCTGTGGAACGTGAAAACGGCCCGTCAGCAGAACAGTTTACCCGCACCCCATGGCATCGTGCGGATCATTCGCTTCTCACGCGATGGCCGCTATCTCGCGGTCTGTGCCGATAGAGCGAACGTGCGGGTCTATGATCTTAAAGACAAGAGCTTTAAAGACCACACGCTCCCTGAAAACATCAAGGTGTATGATTTTACCGGTGTAGACCAAAGTGATTTTCTCATAGCCGGCCGTCTTGATGGTCCACTCATCCTGACCAAACTCAGCGACCCGAACAGTCGTCGTGAATTTGGGACGGAACTCGAACCGATGGATATTGTCCGATTTAGCCCCGATGGGACGGCTTTAGCTCACCGCCAGATGTCCAATTATCTGAATGTCTGGCATGTTCAATCTTTTCAGCGCTTGGCGCGATTCAAAGCAAATAATTTGCGTTCGCATTCTTTTGGTTTTAACGCCACGGCAAGTCACTTTGCATTCGAGACCCCGGCGGGCGATATCGAGGTGGTCGAGCTTGGCAAGAACAAACGACGGGGTCGAATCCCCAACGGAGGCGAGCAAATCGGATTCATTGCCGTCTCCCCAGACGGTCTCCATGTGGCCGATACAGGCTCGGATTACATCCGATATTCGAGGGCGGATTTACTCGAGTCGCCCAGACATGATGCACTTGCCGTCCCATCCCTCTACGGCCTTGCGGTAGATCAGACCGGTGAAAGGCTGGCGGTCACCACAGCAAACCAAGAACTCAGCCTTTGGGATGGAGCGACGGGACGTAAAATTGAATCCTTTACCCAGAAAATAGGCGGTAAACGTGATTCTATTGATTTCAGCCCGGATGGACTCCATTTGTCCTGGTTATCAAACGACGGAGACCTTACGGTTTGGAACCTTGAGACAAACAGTCGGATGAGTACCTTCGAGGGTATCAGGGGTGAGCCGATGGGCTTGCGCTATGACGCTACCGGACAGACCCTGGTCGCCGTCACTGATGCCGGGGTTTGGACCTTTAACGGGCCCAAACTCACGCTTCGCTTCAAGCGGGTCTCAGATACTCAGTTGCAGAGAACCGCGGCCCTTTCTCAAAACGGCACCCAGGCCGTAGTCGGCGTGGGTACGTCTGACGGGTCCAGTGGGTATGGTGAACTTTGGAACCTGACGACCGGGTGGGCGCCAAAAAGATTGATGAAAAGTGCATCCCTCATATCCAGTGTGGCCTTTGATCCAAAAGACCAGTGGCTCGCCACAGGCGGCTTTGACGGTCGTCTAGATTTGTGGACGAAGGCTGGTATCTCTAGCAAAACGCTCATTGCCGATGGCCCGAGAATAAACGCCATTGATGTCCATCCAAGTGGCGACCGACTGGCCATCGCACAGGCCGATGGACAGTCTCGGATTCAGTGGGTAGCGAGCGATCGAGATATGCGTCTTCAAGGCCATGTTCACGAAGTAAATCATGTTGCATTTAGCGGCGATGGCCGTCGATTGGCCAGTGCCGGGGACGATGGTACTCTTCGTCTGTGGGATGCCGAGACAGGGCGTCCAATTTGGTCTACGACGGCTCTATTGCCCAGACCGGCAAGAATTTTGACTCATGAGGGCTGGCGTTCCATGGAAAGCTCACGCCAAGCGGATGCTGTATTGACTGGAGCAGACTGGGCAAAGATGTTGGAGAAAAATGGCCGACTCGCTTCGTCAACTGAGTCAGGCGAGACTCTATGTGTACATACCCACGATGACCAAGTTGAGCTTTGGAACACCAGGTCAGACCGTCGAGTCTGGTCTGGTCAGCGAACTGACTTACAGACGATTCTAGCCGTCGAGAATGGGTGTGTCGTGCTGACTGATGATGGGGTTTTGCGCTACGGACCAGATGGTCGAGCCATCCAATTTCACTCCGAACAAAACCCCACTGCGATTTCGATATTTGACGACGGACTTTTGGTTGCCAGTGATGGGCGGATTTATATATACGGTCTGGATTATAAATTGCGCGAAAGCCACTTATTTAGTCCTGGGATCAGTGCAATGACGTTGACGACTGCCGCTCACGATGGGTCAAGGCAATTGGTCGTCGGCTTTGAAGATGGCAGCGTTGAGACCTTGAATATTGGTGAGGGGTCTAACGACATGCGGTCAACATCGGTCTATCGTGCATCGGCCGGTGTCAGTCGCATTATCAACATCCCAAGTGGTCTACTGGGAATCGGTTACGCCAACGGACAGGTCATCCTTTGGGATTTAGCGACGCAGAAAGTTTTGAGCCAAGTTCAACTGCACGGGTCGGTGCGCTATTTACTCGCGCAGGATAATGCGCTTCATGCGGCAACAGACTTGGGGCAATCCTTTAGTTGGGACCTTACAGCCTTTGGGCAAACACGCTGCAAATTGATCGAAGATGTATGGTCGACGGTGCCTGTTACGTGGTCTCGAGGCCAGCCGGTTGCTTCACCGATTCCGCTAATGCATTCATGCCATGATTCATCTGACTAGACGTCCATGGATTGGGCGTTTTAGGCAATTTGCTATGGACACGAGCTCTTAAAACGACCCTAGCTAGAGCTCCGATGGGAATGGGGCCCATGGTTTTGGTTCATCGTTCGCGGTCATTAAATATCCCGTCGCAGTCGATCCGGGTCCCCTGAATACAGAAGGCAGGCTGTCTATTCTGAAAGCAGATCTGTACTTCATTAGGCCAGTTCTCATCGATATTACCATCGCAATCATTGTCTTCACCGTCGCATGAACCCACTTGTCGCGGCCCTTCGTCTGGGCCTGGGAGAACGCCGCCTAGGCACTGGCCCCAAGCCCCGTTCTCGCAGCGTTCTTCTCCAAATTCGCATGGGCCAACATTGCTGCCGCATTGTCGAGGCATGATTTGCTCATCGAGCCGGCCGTCGCAATCATCGTCTTGACCATTGCAGATTTCGGCTGGAACAACGCCGCATTGACCGCAGGCGTTTTGCACGCCTTCATCGAGCCGGCCGTCGCAATCATCGTCCTGACCATTGCAGATTTCGGCTGGAAGAGCGCCGCATTGACCGCAGGCGTTGAGTACGCCTTCATCGATCTGGCCATCGCAA
>MDTC01138661.1_pt1 | contig 38554 bp, 37 predicted proteins | sample 811181 | NCBI WGS metagenome assembly MDTC01 (sample SAMN05326644, study PRJNA326480) | marine metagenome | isolation source: seawater | place: Pacific Ocean: North | collected 2011
GAAACAACCGTCATCAAGGTGGAACATGGAGGTCAGGTCGAGACGTATACCATAAGCCGGACGATGACCTTGTCGACCATCGGATTGGGTGTCATTTCAATGTACACTGGGTTTCTTTGGGCGTGGGAATATCCGGAGAGTCTAGACATCGATTTACCAGAACAACCCGTTGAAAAAAATGTGGTCTCTGAATCAGAGTCGTGGACAAATCCATGGACAGACAATCCATTTAAAACCCGGATAATGAAGGCCAAGAAAGGACTAACTACAAACGAAAATACTGGGCCAAACGAGGCGAAACCCAAGCAGGCTCGTTCCTCAAGCAAAACGTCCTCCGGGGATCCTTGGACACAGCCTCTGTGAAGGCCCTAGGGCTGGTTGACCAAACCACCCACCGATGTGGCTTCTGGCGATATGAGATCTTCTTCCGTCGTCATCGGGACGGCTTGATTGGTCTCACCACTTATGGTGACCATGAAGCCGGTCCCGTCTAAAGGAACGCCGAAATCGAGCCGATATGTAAAGCGGCTGGCCTGTGGGATAATCATTCGAAAACCGGCCCCGAGACTGTGCTTAAAACCCGTCTCTTGAGTGCCGTCGTATAAAACTCCGGCATCGTAGAACCCGACCAGTCCCGCACGAAGAGTAAATAGTTCGACGGGCGCACTCCTGAATTCGATATTTGACCTAAACCGGCCGCCGCCAAAAGACACAAAGTTCTGGCTTGGATAGCCTCTCAGTCCATTATCGCCCCCCAAGGTCAGCGCATAGAGACGAACCGGGTCGGCATAGTAGAGAAGATCATGGCGAGCAACGATTCGCCCTGCTCCAAGCCAAGGTGATGCCAAACGATTGCGCAAGAGATAGCCCGTGTCTCCCAACCGACCCAGGTCGCGGTCATATCTCGACTGACACCCAGCGGATAATTCCAATAAACCGTCTTTAAAAATGGCCTCACGAAACGTGAGATAGCCGCCCATTAAGGCGAGATCTTGGGATGAACCAAAAACGGCGAGAGGTGTTCGAATGCGAACGCTGCCAGAGAGTCCAAGCTGTACATATTCACTAAATGCATAGCCACTTAAGTTGAGAAAGCTCTTGTAGCGATTCTGAAAAAACTCGGCGGACACAAGGGGATAGAACCACCGTTGATCGTCTGGAATCACGTCTTGCCTGAACCGCGCCTGCGTTTGAGTACTGTAGACCTCAAGATTTGATTCTTCGACTGCATATGCATCGTAATCGAGAGCACCTACGCCAACAGATCCCCTCACAATGACCCGTTTACCTGTCTGACGGCTCACCACCAATTCACTGGAGATACTTTCGCTTTCCCAAAGCCTTGGAATCAACTCTGTCTCTGGAGTATCTGGGTCATCATAGGCCAGCAGGACCCCTTGACGCGCTTGGCGGCCGCCGAGTCGCTGGAAAAAAACGTATCCATTAAAGCCCCATTTTTGACCAAAATTATAGAAAGGTCGGGCAAAATTTAGGAAGGCCTTAAAACCATCATAACGATTGCTTTCACGTTCGAAAATCGCATCTGCGCTCGCTAAGAGGGAATACCTCTGTCCAGCAACTCTAGGGTCACTATACAAAGCGCCGGTTGTATAGGTGAACGGGTCCATAATGAAACGCGCTGAGATTAATTTACCGCGTCCAAAGAGGTTGCGCTCCGTCAATTGGGAACTGAGCTGGTCGATAAACGAGCCGGTAAACTGCAAACGACTCTCGAGCCTTAAACTCCAGAGGTCTCGCGTCAAAACCAGCAGCCCAGTGCGCTGGGTTTTTGAATCATATACGGGGATGGCAACAGCCAGAGAAAAAATACCAAGACGACGGAGGTTGCGAATGGTCTCGATGAGCAATGCCTCATCGTATTGGGCGCCCGGCTTGAACAAGATCTCGCGTCGAATGACGTCTTCGTCTGTCAGTGCGTGTATGTGGTTAGGAAAGGTCGGCAACGACTCGAACTCGACGAAAACCGGATATCGATGGATATGGACAAAGTCCACGGTTTGCCCACTATCCACCGCACGCGCTTGGAAGCCTTTGAGTTCAAGTACGCGCTCAATATGAGCGATTTCATAATCCGTGAAGCCTTTTGTCCAAGACCTCGGCTCGGCGTGAGCATAACTGATCAGACTAGCCCAGATACAGACGCACAGGAGGCGGCTTAAAAACGTCAACGCCATTTCTGCGGACAGGTCATCCCAACTTGGCCCATGGCCGCTACCATGGCCGACGGCACAGGCGAAGATGCGGTTACTGTTCGACCAGTAATCGGATGTCTGAAGGCCAAGGTCGCCGCGTGTAAGCACATTTTATCCGACCCCATGCGGCGATCGATTGGCGTCTTCTTACCGTATTCTAAATCACCAACGACAGGACACCCTCGATGGGCCATATGAACACGAATTTGATGTAATCGCCCTGTTTGAGGCTGACATTTCAACAACGAAAAGCGGCCGGAATGAACGAGGACCGAGTACTTCGTTCTGGCCTCTTGAGCGCCTCGTCCAACACCAAGAACAGCACGTTTTCGGCCCCGAATCCGTGCCTCCTTGATGGGTGTCTCTTCTGTACCGCCCGGAGGCTGTGGGGTATTGTGAACGAAAGCCAGGTAGGTCTTCTCAATCAGTCGATCGACAAATTGCTGTCTAATGCCGTCGTAACCTTCGATGCTGAGACCGACGACCACCAATCCACTGGTTGTTCTGTCAAGACGATGAAGCAGGCCAAAATCCCGTTTCTTGCCAAGATTCTGCAGCGCTTTTCCGTAATGGGCAAAAAGCCCATTGAGCAGACTGTCAGACTGATGTTTTCGACCGGGTTGCGTCACAATCCCTGCCGGTTTTTCAACAACCAAAAAATGCTCGGTCTTTTTCACGATCCGAAATGGCACATCTGGGTTGGGCTTTATGGTTAATTGAGGCATGTTCATATTTGAATAGTGGACTCTGTTTCGGCTGGCCGCAAGCTCGTGATGATTCCTTGCATCGAATATGCTAGACCGGACATCCACAAGAGCTGATTTAACGAGGAGTGATTTTCAATGAAATTAGAAGGTTCAAATATTGTTGTAACGGGTGGGGCAAGCGGTATGGGCCGCGCATTTAGTCTCAAGCTGGCGTCAACTGGAGCCAACGTCGCAGCCTGCGACATGAATCAAGAGGGTCTTGATAGCCTTGTGACAGAGGCTGAAGGATTGCCCGGCACTATCCGCGGCTATAAAGCAAATGTGGCAAATGAAGCCGAGGTCATTTCGTTTTTTGATCAAGCTTGGGCAGATTTTGGTTCACTCAACGGTCTCGTCAATAATGCGGGTATTTTCAGAGATGGACTCTTAGTCAAGAAAGACCGCGAGACCGGACAGGTCAAGAAAATGAGTCTGAAGAATTGGCAGATGGTCATCGATGTCGATTTAACGGGTCCTTTCCTATGTACTCGCGAATTTGCAGAACGGCACATTGCGACCGGTCAGAAACAGGGCGTTATCGTCAATATCAGTAGTATTGCCCGCTACGGCAACCAAGGTCAGAGCAACTACTCCGCTGCAAAAGCTGGACTGGTGGCGGATACGGTCACATGGGGTAAGGAGCTTGCTCGATACGGAATTCGAACTGGGGCGATTGCACCCGGTTTCGTCGATACGCCGATTCTTCAAGGAATGAGACCGGATGTTTTAGAAGGCATGCTCAAGGCAGTGCCGTTGCGACGAGTGGGCTCGGCAGACGAAATTTTCGCCGGCGTGCGCTTCATCATCGAATGCGATTATTTTACCGGCCGGTGCATCGACATCGACGGTGGAATGCGGCTCTGAGCTAATTATGAACCGTCTCCTCTCTCTTGTTCTCATCGGCACCATTGGCATGAGCATCTTCTCATGCGCTGAAGAGACATCAACTCCAACGGCGTCACAGTCATGGACCTGTGACGTCGTAGGGGAATCGTGCGACGATGTGCCAGCTGGGCAAAGTTGCCCAGCTCGATGTAACCAAGATGACTGGGCGCTAGGCGAGTGTGTAGACGGCACCGGCATTCGCCAAGAGCTGCTGGGCCGAATGCACATCCCCCTCCCGGATGAGATAGAGTACACAACCAATCCTCCAGCGACCGGCGATCATAGGCCCATGTGGGCCTGCTGGGGAGAGTACAGCTTTCTACCAGCCACCCGTTGGTTGCATAATCTGGAACACGGTGGCATTGCCTTTCTATACAATCCATGCGCGCCAGACAGCGTCATAGACGATCTTCGCAATTATGCCCGCACATCTCCCGGAGACGAAACGGGTCCTTTCCGTTGGATTATGACGCCCTATGAAAACCTACCGACTGCTGTTGCCGTCGTCGCTTGGGAGTGGGTCTACCAGGCCAACTGCATCCGACCCGATGAAATCGGCGAGTTTATTCGGCAGCATTATCGCCAAGCACCCGAAGACATCGCTGCCCCGGGCACATTTTCTAGCGGTTATTTAGGAAACTGAACGGCCCCTGTACAAAGGGCTCGTTGTCTGGATTGTGCGGCACCGTCGAATCGTCGACCGTATGCTATGCACCATCTTCGCCAGCTGGCTTGAGGTCTTCAGCCGGCGCATCGTCGCCGGTCTCGGCAGCTGCCTCCTGCGCCCCTTCAGCCGCAACGTCTTCAGACTCTTCAGCCGCAACGTCTACTGCCTCTTCAGCCGCAACGTCTACTGCCTCTTCGGCCTCAACGTCTTCAGACTCTTCGGCCGCAGCATCCACAGACTCTTCAGCCGCAGCATCCACAGCCTCTTCAGGCGCAGCATTGACAGCCTCTTCAGCCGCAGCATCCACAGCCTCTTCAGCCGCAGCATCCACAGCCTGTTCGCTCGTCTGCGCAGTCGACTGGGTTTCTTCGGACTCTGCAGGGTTCTCGGACTCAGAAGCCGTTGCCTCAACCCCATCGACACTGGTCTCAACGTCAGCTGACATCTCAACTGAAGCCTCGGATGGAGACTCACGTCCGGATGACGGGGCTGTTAAAAAATCATTAAACGCCAGGCTGACGCGCGCCTCCGATTCATCGATTGCCAATACATCGACCAGAATGCGCTGACCTATGGTCAATTCCTCGACTGGATCGGAGAGTTTGTCACCGAAGGCGCTAACATGGATCATGCCTTCGATCCCGTTCGCCAATTCAACAAAAACACCATAGGATTGAACACTATTGACGCCGCACTCAAGGGTGCTACCAATTTCCAATTCGTCGAAGGTCGCGGATTGTGCCGGATCGCTTAATTGCTTCAAGCCAAGATTGGCACGCCCTCGTTCCTCGTCAACGTCTAGCAGCATGACCTCTATGGCATCACCAACCGAATACAGCTCACTGGGCGTTGCAGTCTGGGGCCCCCAGGCAAAGTCACTGATGTGAACGAGACCTTCGAGACCTTCTCCCAACGAGACAAAGAGACCGAATTCAACGGTGCTGGTGACCGTGGTCTGGATTTTATCTCCTATGGGATGCCGCTCTTTGAGCTTCTTCCAAGGATTCTCGTCTGGACTCTTGAACGTCAAACCTAAACGTCGACGCTCGATATCACACCGAATAACCCAGGCTTGGACGGTCTGGCCTTTTTTAAGTACATCAGATGCTCGAGCGACTTTTTCAGTCCAAGACATTTCGGATACGTGGACTAAGCCCTCGATACCATCATCGAGCATAACGAACGCGCCGAAGTCGGTCAGGCCAACAACGTCGCCACTGACTTCTTTACCGGCGCGGTAGCGATCTTCTGCATCGGTCCATGGATCCGGTAAAAGCTGCTTTGTGCCCAATGCAATTTTCTCACTCTCCGAATCAAATCGAAGCACTTTGACTTTGATCAAGTCACCTACTTCGACGAAATCACGAGGGTGATCGACCCGCTTCCATTGCATATCTTTGACGTGTAACAAGCCATCGACACCACCAATATCGACAAACGCGCCGAAGGTTGCGAGGCGTCTGACCTCGCCCTCTACGACTTGTCCGACGTCAAGGTTCGCAAGGGTGAATTCTTTTCTCTCGGCCCGATCGCCTTCGGTCAATGCCCGTTGGGACACTTGAATCTGCGCTTTCTTCTCTCGAATGCTCGTCACCCGAACATCCATCGTCTGCCCGATGAGATCGGACAGTTCACGGGATGAGCCGGGTTCTAAATCCATCAAGGACATGGTCGCTTTGACGCCGTGAACCTCGACTGTCAGACCGCCACGCGCTTCACCAATGATGGTGGCTGTGACAGGTGTCCCGTTCTTCTGGCAGGCTGTGAGCCAATTCCAAAGGCTCAATCGAAGTGCCTTATGATGAGATAACCGAACGCCATCTGAATCTTCAGATTCCACAAAGAAAAGATGTTCTGCGGCCGTATCCAAGCCATCGACCTCGGTCTTGTCAACCAGGCCATTCCGGGACGTCAGTTTGACCTTCGCAAGCTCACCATCAAAACCATCAAGAGTCCCTTTGATTAAGGATCCTGGCTGAAATGTTCTTTCCTCAATTGCGATGTAGAGTTGATCGATCGTCGCATAGGCATCGAGGGGTAACGAGTTTGCGTTCATGATTGGTCTCCAAGTGTACGTGCCGTTAGGCGGATCGGTGTACCACGTTCGGAATCAGAGTCAAAGTAGGCAAACACAGCTTTGCGACGAGTGGACACGGCTGACTGGCTGCTGGCCGCGGTCACCATTGAACAGGACGTGGTCAAGCCTAGGCTGTATCGGATGGAGCGGGCGAGTGCCTATTGTCGAGCCACTGCATGGCCGCAGGCATGACGAATAAGGTGGTAAAAAGGGCGGCAAAGATCGCGATAATCGACAAAAGACCCAAGGAATTCAGGCCAAAGAGATTGGCGGTCAAGAGGCTGCCAAATCCAACGGATGTGGTTAGACTGGTGAGTACAGCCGCCATTCCAGTCGACCGCACAACATAGCGAGCGCTATTGGGTCCAAGTTCACGATATCGATGGTAAATGTGTACACCATCATCAACACCAATCCCGATGATTGTGGGCAAGACAAGCATGTTGAAGAAGTTGATTTTGATGCCTAACAACACCATCAGACCAAGGGTATAAGCAATCCCCAAAACCAGGGGTAGAACGATTAATCCCAAGGCCACAAGGCTTCTTTCGAATAGCAAGAGCAGCAAGAACACCGTCACGAATGCAGCGATGGTTGTTTTTTTGCCATCGACATACATAGCGGTAATGATGTCTGCCCACACAATCGGTTTGCCGGTGACCGCGGGCGCTGTTCCAGCTTGAGTCTCCAATGACAGCATCAAATCGCGAAAAGCCAGAGCGGTTTCACCGTTGTTTATCGACCCCCTTGGGGTGACGAAAATAAACTCGCCCACCTTGCCTGTTTTATCGGTAAATTTTGCTTTGACCCAATCAGGAAGGTCCTCGACAGCGAATTCCGTGGGCTCGCATCGCTTTAAGATTTCATCTGCGCCTTCTCGCGAATCACCCTCAAAAAGCTTCACTTTCCGTTTTAATTTTCTGCAAATCTTACCCACCCAGGTGATTTTATCCTTCTGCTTCGTGGGGATGAGCGCAAATAACGATTGGTGTTCCTTTAAAAACTGCTTTCCCTCGGGTGTCTTTCCCATTGCGGTCAGCTGTTCATGAAGGCTTCTGGCCTCTTTAGAATTAGCAGCAATCAGCACCGCCGGTGCCGATGATTTAACCGTGCCATAGGTGACCCGCTGGTACTCCGGTTTAACGGTGTCTTTTTGCATCAGCTTGTTCATGTCGAGTTCGAAGCCCACTTGACCCGCCGAACTTAAACAAAAGACACCCACACCGAGAGCAAACAAGACAAAACGACCAGACAGTGGAAAAGGACGTCGGTTTTGATGTCGAGCCTGGCGCGCCGTCTGCTCAACTACAGGACGGCTCATAGGAGAGACCCGTTCAATCGCAAAGACCAGCGCCGTAAAAACGACGATCACGGCAAGTAAACTCAACAGAACACCGGCGGCTGCGACGCCGCCAAACTGACTGAATCCGCGAAAATCTGCGATACTCAGGGCCGCAAATGCACTCGATGTGGTTACAGCGGCGAGAATACTTGCGGAACCACAATTTTGATGGGTAATCACCATCGCGTCTACGGGTGTGCGACCGAGGGCATGTTCCTCTTTGTAACGCGCAAAGAAATGAATCCCGAAATCGATTCCCAACCCCAGAAGAATCGCAAAAATGAAGGCTGTGATCAGATTGACATAACCAATTGTCAGCGCGACAAAGCCACCCGTCCATACAATGCCTGAAGCAACCGGAATCAAAACGCAAAACAGCGCTCTCACGCTTCGGAAGAAAACCATAATGATGAGAGATAGAATGCCAAATGCGATGCCGATGGAACCAAGCATATCACTTTTTACTTGGTTGGCTCGTTCAACGGTATTGCGATAACCACCCGCAAGAACAACTTGGCTGACCACCTGGCCCTTACCAACCCCACCAAAGCGCCGTTCGAGTTCTTGATTCAAAAGATCGTGGGTGACCTCGAGAATATGGCGGGAAAATTTCAAATCACCTGATGAGCGGACTGGGTGAACTTTCAGTCCAACGGCCGTATGCAGCATATTGTAGAAATATTCACGATATTTGCCTCGTCCAGTTCGAAAGGTACGCCCAAGATTACTCAATCCATCATCTTGCTCATGCTCGGCCCAACTGTAGGTAAATCGTTTAAAGGTCGGTCCATCGCCCTCGGCATCCGCCTCATCCTCGTCAAGTAGGCGAGTTCGTTTTTTGACCTCATCTCGAATCCTTTCTCGAAGAGATTGATAATGGTCTTTCAGTTCGTCGAGCGTAGGAAATATAATCAAGGCATTGCGGTCGATTAGCTCGACATCCTGGCGCCATTCTACTTTGCGAATATCCGGATGGGCCTGAAGCGTATCCGCAATGCCACCAAGATGAGGAATTAAAGCTTTGAATTGGTCTGAGACAAGAGCCACGATGAGATTATCCGCGGATCCAAGTCGTTTATTGACTTCTTGCAGGGCGACCACGCTGGGTGCCGTCTCAGGCAGCAGATCTTTCATCTTACTTTTTATGCCGATGCCCATGGAGAGGTAGACCGACCAAGCCGTCAACGCCATCGATGCAATCAGTACGACCAATGGACGCCTATGAATCAACGCAATAAACAACCGTACTGGACGCTCTTTTAGCAATCGATACCCCTTGTCTTCGTGGGCAATACAGGTATCACGAAGTGCATGCCCTGTCATTTCTACAGTGGGGGTCGATTGTCTTTGAACGAAAAAAAGGCACCATGGCAAATTTGACGGCGGTGACCAACTTGGGACAGTTTGTATGCTAAGTGGAGCTGGAGCGGAGGCAGATGATGACCAATGAACACCCACCTGAACAAAGCCAACTCGTCTCTGAGCAAAAAAACGAGTTTGAATATGAAGACGACCTATTCGATGAACCCGTCGATAGCGTTGCCGAACAAGCGACCCTAGACCGGCTTCATCGACGCAATTTAAAACGAATATTTATTCCGATGGGGCTCGTCATATTGCTCAGTATTGTACTGGGTATGATCGGACCGCCCGAACAGATAAGACAATCAACAGACCAGAGCGACGCGGCTAGTCAGAGTCGGGATCCGTAGCTAACTTAAGTCGAATCGGCTTCACGTTCGGAGTCTCGTCGGCTCCTTGACTTGGTTTTGGCTCCGTCTTCTTTTTCGAACGGCCCTTTTTTTCCTGGGTTGGCTTCGCTTTCGGATGAGGCTCATCGGACAGATCGGGTATCAAACCTCGTTCGACTCTCAATACACGACCTGCTGGTTTAAGTGACGGTTCCTCGGACGTCTCCTCCACAGTTCTCCCACTCTCAAAAGCCTCGTCGGTGGGTGGTATCAGAGCGGGCTTATCTTCGACTTTGACCACAGTGCGTACGGCTCTAAAGCCGATTTCAGCGTTCCGGCCTCTTGGACTCATGCGGCTACGCAAAGCAGCCCGTAAAAATCGACCGTTGCTTGCCCAACTACCACCCCTAACAATCCGATCGAGTCCAAAATGCTGGATCGGGTCAACAGCAGACCGCCTGGGATACTGTCCAAATCCGTCCCAAACCCATTCCATAACGTTGCCCAATAGGTCGAAATGCCCCCAATCTGTTGGCGTCTTCTTCCCGACAATGTGGGTCCCACATTGTGGACCTGACCCAGAATAGATAAGCCTGCTCGAACAAGATTGCCCAGATTGATAGTCCACCTGCCCATTACGCCCATACCACGCGATGGGGTCCAGCACGAATGCATCTCTAGCCGGCATGGCTGTGACGTTGCCAGCATAAGTGGAGGTATTGGTCCCAGCGCGCGCCACATATTCCCATTCGGCCTCAGTAGGCAGTCGAAAACCCGGGCACTGAGGCCCAATAAAACTGACGTTGGTACAGACATAGTCGCCATCGCATGTGCGCGAATTTTCACCGGCCTTTTGACAGCCGTCCCCCAAGATACCTGTGCATTTGCCAAAGCGATAACATGGCGTGAGACCTTCTGCCTTTGACTGTCGATTTAACCATTCCAGGACCTCATACCAATTGACTCGCTCAACTGGGCAGTCGAGTCCACACGCTTGGAAAAGTGCTGGATTTTTAGGGATCAGACCAAGCCATTCCCGCTGGGTAACCTCCGTTTTCTTGACCAAGATGTCTCTGGTCAAAGCGACGGTGTGAGCCGTCTCGTTATTATAGCGACCCGGCTCTCGCCGCTGTGATCCCCTTGAGTAGACGCCCTTCTCAACCAAAACATAGGCGTCATCTTTGACCGGTTCATAGTCAAGTTTGTGCTGATTCATGGATGGCGTGTGAGGCACACAGTGTTGGTCGACAGCGGAATGACCAGCAGGGCAAATGGGTTGCCCGTCGCATCGATTATCAGTCTCAGACCAAGTTTGACCGGGCCAGCAACATCGACCAGCCACATCAATTCGGCCTCCCGCGCATGGCTCTCGCAGACAATCGACGCCATCATCGCTCGGTGAAAAGTTGGACGGACATTGTGCAGGGCCAACGCATTCAAGGCTTTCTCTAGACCAACTCTGACCGGGCCAGCAACAATGGCCATGGGTATGACGAGTCATCACCTTGCCCAACGAACATTCGGGGCGTGAATCGGTCTGTGCGGACGCCTGTTGAGTGACGAAAAACATCATAGAGAGCAGACCGACTGCGCTCAGTAGCCAAACCCAAATATGACTGGGGCAATCATGCTGATTTCGAATCATGAAATGGCCCTTCTACCAAGGTTAACTAGCGCTCGCGTGCCGCAACGATGTATGGTGCATGCCATGAGATATAAACACACACGCTTAGACTTTCGTACCGCAGCTATTTTAGTGATGTCCTGTATCTGGATCGGTTGCGCAAGTGGCAATGATGCATCCGAGGAAAATTTAACGGATTCGAACTCAAATATAGCTGACGGGGGAACAGACCAAAATCAAACGGACGGCCAAGTAAATTCGATGATTAATGGGGATTCAACTGCGCCTAGACCCATGACCGATGCGGGTTTGAATCCAGCTGATTCTGGTCCGGTTGGGGTCATCATTCCCATACCAGACGACCTGTCAGAACAGTTTTCCGATGCCATCTGTCGGTTTGTAGACCGATGTCAATTTACGGCGGTGTTCAGTGGGGTGGTCGGAGAACCATGTACGGAGTTCATGACGAGACAATTCGAGGATGCAACCATCGCGCGTATGCAACCGCTCATTGAAACGGGAGAGGTGTCTTATAATCCCGTTGGGACGCGGTCATGTATTCGAGCCATCGATAATCTGGCATGCACAATTGATTTTGCCAGTTTAACATCGGCTTGCCTGGATAGTTTCCAGGGCAATCGGGCGGTTGGTCAATCATGTTCGGAGACCGAGAGCTGCGGCGATGGGCAGTTCTGCTCTAAGTCGGATCAATGCCCAGGTCGATGCGAATTCCAAGGGTCCGCAGAGGCCAGTTGTACGAGTGATGCAGCGTGCGAGTTTGGGCTGACCTGTGCTGGCGGAACGTGCGCTGGTCCCGCTGCCATCAATGGGAGATGCGGTGGCGACGGGCCCGCATGCGAAGGCGGGCTGTACTGCGATGGTGAAAATGGTGGGCCGGGTCGCTGTCAGGTCTATACTGATGGTCTCGTAGGCGAGGGTGCAATCTGCGATATCGCAGCAGGCCCACTGTGCAATGAAGGGCTCGCATGCATCGTCGAAGTCCGCGGTTTGAGCGCCGAATTTAGATGCCGAGTGCGGGTCGATGAAAACGCAAGTTGCGCACCAGGATTTCCCGACCATTGCGACGATGGCTTCTATTGCGGCGGGACTGACATCAATGGATTTCCGCCGGACTTAGATGGACGGTGTCGGGCCTTACCCAGTGAAGGCCAAGCGTGCGGTCAAGCACCCGCTTTCAAAGTCTGTGCCTTAGGAAATATCTGTGATGGTGACCTGTGCAAGCCCAGAAGCCGTCTTGGTGACGCGTGTCAAACAAATGATGCGTGTTACAGTGGCCAATGCACCGATGGCGTGTGCGGTGTGAATCAACTCTGCCCACCGTGATCCGTCCAGGGAACTCGCTCTTGACCAGCCTGGCCCTCGCGTTTTTAATCGGGCCAATACAGTCAAGAGCGAACTCAAGCCCAACGTCTTCAACAGACACGTCGGGTTCTGCACCGACCATTGACGTCGTGATTGTCGGGCCAGGCGACGCTTTCTACACCGTCTTTGGTCATACGGCGCTTATCGTTCGCGACAGTCAGACCCAACCACTCAGCGAGGCGAAAGTTTATAATTTTGGTGTCACCAAATTGGGTGATCCGGCCTTTCTTTACCGGTTTATCATGGGTGAATCCGTTTATTGGGGCAATCGTCGATCGTATGCCTATCAACTCGAAAAGTGGACACGAAATGACCGCACAACCCGGCGCTATAGGCTACAGGTCTCGCCGGAGACAGCCCGTGCGATCAAATCTGATTTGAATAGAATGGTCGCCAAAGACAATAGAGAGTTCATCTACGATCTATTTAGAGTCAACTGCGTGACCAAAGTCCGTGATCTGATCGATGACCACATCGGGGGCATCATGAAGACACGCTGGTCGCACAGTGTGGATACAGAAACATTTCGAAAACGGTCAGAATCTGCTTATTCCAATCACCCCCTTTTCTATTTCGCATTTCAATGGGTTCTCGGCCGAAAAATGGACTCGAAACCCAACGGCTATCTTAAAAGCGGTGACCCGATTGCATTCGAAGTCCGACTCAAAGAGCTCAAAGATAAATCGGGAAAGCCGGTCGTGGGTGCCGCTGTCTATGACCATCGACGAACGGGTCCTCAACCCATTGGAAACCAGGTTAGATGGTATCCCATAAGCTTATCTCTAATCAGTCTATTAGCCCTATGTCTCGCTGCACTCAGACGCCGCCTTCCAGCCCATTTTTGCGGTGCGCTGATGATCACCTCCGGATTCTTATTTGGTCTTTTCGCCGCGGCTCTGATGTATCTCCAAGTGTGTAGCCAGTGGCTAGAAATGAGACAGAATCTGCTGCTTCTCATGGTCTGGCCCACCGATCTCATCATCTGCAAAACTGGATGGCGCATACTGCGTGGCAAAAACAAGCCAAGTCGATTCATTATCGGGTATCTAAAACTCCATTTAGGTGTGTCCATGGGTCTTATGGGTCTAGGGTTTATCGTCAACGATTTGAGCGGACCCATTTTGCCGAGACTCACGCTGACAGCAATCTGGGCCATGGTCCTCGTTTTGTCTCTGATCCACTTACAAGACTCCAAGACACCCACACGAGACATCCCTCAGAATCCGTAACACTGGATTTTTCGATCAATTTCTGTCATAGTGCCCGCGATTCCACAGCAAAACGTTGTCGTATGAGACTGCTTTCATCAAAAACAGGTGTACGCATTGGGTTGGTCTTAATCGTCGCCGCAAGTATTGTCTGGTCCATCGTTGGGTATGCCGATGACACCACGGATCCCATTGATTATCGATGTGAGTTTGAGGGCGACTGCGGCCTAGAAAATGGCCTCTCAAGCCCTTCAGATCTCGCCTGGGATGCAGAGATCGACCAGTGGCTAGTCGCCAAGTCAAACGACCAGTTATGGTTCCCTGGCAAAAAGACTCAAGAGGCCTCTATAGCCAGTAAAATTGGCGTGACACGGCCATCTGTTGTCTTAAAACAAGACGCGGTGGCACCACGCCCCAAAAAGGTTCAGAAAAAAGATAAGAACCGATGGCCACGCAGTGTCTCCATTGGAAAGCCAAACAGGGGCTGGCTGGCCTACCCAGTTCGATTAGAAACAAGCGACCGACTCACCAGCCGACGGCATAAAAACTTTGGTACCCAAGAAATGGTGCAGGCCATCATCGATGCCGTAGATGCAGTCCACGCAGAACATCCAAATACACCGATTTTACCGGTTGGAAATTTATCAAGAGAGCACGGCGGACGTTTTCCGCCCCATAAATCGCACCAATCTGGCCGGGACGCAGACATCGGGTATTATTTGAGTGAGGGGCATTCTCCAACCAGGCTGAAATTGGCTCGGACCCGCACGCTGGATGTGCCAAGAACATGGACGTTCATCGAGTCATTGGTGGCCGACAAAAAGGTTGAATACATCTTCTCCGATCGACGACTGATGAGACTTTTGTATCGCTATGCGCTGAACGTGAAAAAAATTCCAAAAGAAAGGCTGCATACCATTTTTCAAGCGCCTGGCGGTCGACCGAAAATTATGCGCCACTTGAAAGGGCACGCAGACCATTTGCATGTTCGATTTTATGCCCCTGACTCCGTCGCTGCAGTCACGCAGTTCATTGCCAAACATGGCAACCAAGCTCTAAAGCCCCTGCCCGTGTACAAGCGTATCAAGAAGGGCGATAGTTTATGGCGCTTAGCAAAACGGCACCGAGTCACGGTCAAAAAGCTCCGTCGTTGGAACCGATTGCGCAAAGACTCTAATTTGAGAATTGGTAAGAAATTGATCGTCGGCCATAAACGACCAAAGATCCGACTCAAATAATCGGAGCAGTCCGCTCTAGTCAGTCCCTGACCCACTCGGTTGACCACCGCCGCCGTCTGACTTGGGCTTTCTCGGTCGCCTGCGTCGCCGACGTCTTCGTTCGCCATCTGGCTTTTTCTGTTCACCACCGGTCGACTGAGCCCCATCAGACCGAGTATTAGGCCCGCGTCCTTGAGCCGCTTTCTTATCTTGTGCGTCACGATTTGGTTTCTTACTGGGTTGATTACCGCTTTGCTGACGAGAATTTCTCCGCCTTGAATTTCGGCGCTCACGGCCTCCACTCGGACCCCTTCTAGCCGTCTCCCGATTCCCGTCACCCGACGCGGGTTTGTTCGGACGGGTAGCCTGTTCTGCTGCAAAATCAGTGAACTCGTCTGCTTCTTCAGTCAGCTCATCGGGCTCTTCAACAACCGGAGGCCTCTCCGGTCGTGGTTTCGGCTTCGGCTTCGCACGCGGACTGACAATCGAGTCCACGATATCTACAAAGGAAAGTCTGTCGTCTGTCATTGGCTCAGCTCCATGGGTACCCGACCCGCTAGAAAGACAAATAGCGATTCCAACACCAGACGAGTGTTTGCCATTCGCTCCCAAATCGCAACTTCGGCCTCTCCGGTTCGTTTGAGACGTTCTTGTATAACCTTTGCAGACAACCCATCAGCTCGATTTGTTAAACGAGCATGCTCATCGATATTCAAAAGTTGACGCCTTTCGCCGCCCATTTTGACGACGAGGAGGTCACGATACCATGTCCTCAAAATATGGAACGCTTGTTTGAGTCGCTTTCTTTGAGCCGGTTTCGCAAGATCTTCGGCCAAATCTAGAGCCTCTGAAAGCGGTTGATTTTTGTCTGCATCCAACGCGGCCAAGATCTGTCCTCGCAAGGGAACAATGTCTTCTTCTAACATCATCAACGCCCGACCGACGGAGCCTTCTGATAGCCGTGCAACCGTCTCCATCAAATCTAGATCGTGAACACCAGATTGCTGAAGCAAATGAATGATATGTTCCGATTTCAAAGGCCCAAACCGCACTCTCTGGCAACGAGAAATAATCGTCGGCAGCAAGCGATGGACACCCGCACTGACGAGAATAAAATGCGTCTGCTGACCGGGTTCCTCAAGGGTCTTGAGCAGTGCATTTGAGGTGGACTCAGTCATGTGTTCCGGCTCTAGAATTAACACGACTCGCCTCTCACCCTCGTAGGCTTTGAAACTCAGTGATCGTTGTAAAGCCCGGATCTGAGCGATTTTAATGAATCTCTCAGTGCCGCCATCGTTCTTCTCGAGTCGTTCGACCAGATGGAAATCGGGATGCTGGCCTTCTGCCAATCTCCGGCAGGCATGACATACATTACAGGCCAATTTATCGGCTGTCGGCTGCACACACAAAAGCGCCGATGCGAACGCACGAGCCGTTCGCTCTTTGCCAACACCCAAAGGACCTGCGAATAGATAGGCGTGATGGAGGCGGTTCCGTCCCAGAGCACGTTTTAGGACCTCGACACCATGGTCCTGGCCACGAATGGACTCAAAGCTCATGAATTGTCATGCCTAGAATTTATACTCAAGGTTGAGATTCAAAAGGCTGATGGATTGTTCGTACTTACCACCGGCATTAGGTCCATATCGCGTCCCCGTTTCTGGATTCTTCAACAAGGCCGTTTCTTGAACGCTCGGATCGATATCTCGGGCAAAATAAATGACCTGAGTAAAGGTCGTAGCAACCGCAAAAGCGTCTTCAAAAAACGTGAAGCGAGCCCCGAGAGAGGCCGTGACTTTATCCATGTCGATCAAGGCTGGTTCCAAAGTTGAATCGGGAACTGCGTTTTGATCGAAACCTGCACCAACCATCACCTCTGATGCCTTGCTAAACCAATAGGAGCCACCGAGACGAAACGCCATGGCATCTTCCCAATTTCTTGGCGCAATGAATAAGGGGCCAGCGTCACAGTTTTCGCGGGCATCAGAGCTGCCTTCCGGCAAGCCCAGGGCACAGTGCTCTTTCAAAACACTCCAGCGGATATAGTTTCCTGAAAAACGAAGTTCTGTGGTCTCATTGGGACGCCAGCGCGCACCGAACTGCCATACATCTGGCAGGTATTGATACAAGACGGCTTTCTCTATCTCTTCTGCCGCTGACCCCAGAATGAGCCTGGATTTTCCTTCGAGCTTATTTTCACCGAAGCCAGGAGAGCTTTGATAGGACAAACCGAGCCAAACATTGTCCGCCGGTTCGTAGAGCACGCCAACACCCAGGGAGAACTCCGTACTCTCCACATCGATAATCGCACGGCCTTCTTTAATTAATTGACCCTCCCCAACTTGAAACCCGGATCCTGACGTATCGACTAGGTCATCTGTGTTAGGAGATGTTTTCGCCCGTGCGGTGAAGACCTGATTTTTGACCAGATTGAGGCCAATACCAAATGACAGTCCGAGATCTGGCATCCGGTAGGCTGCAGCGCCGGTAATAAAGACACTCTTGATGGTGCCTTCGATTGCCCACCACCGTTGGGGCCCATTGACAGAACCGATATGGGGTCCCACTTGAGGTACCTCGTCGTACACGCTGGTGCCGCCAAAAGGCGCATATAAACTCAGCCCAAATCCAACATTTTTAAGTCCAAAATCGGAGGCTACGCCAATAAATGGGCTGGCGATGTAATTCTCGAGCGTACCTTCACCGGTATTGGCAGCGAGGTCAGCGCGAGGCGTCCCTGAACAATTAACGCATCCATCGTCAATGATGTTACCAACAGCCCCCTCGGATCGGGTATACGTGACCAAGCGTCGGGCAAAATTGCCATCGATGTACAGTCTGGTGCCTTCACCGAGACTCAACCCGGCAGGATTATAGTACATCGCCGTCAGGTTGTCGGTCGTTGGATGCCCATGAGGCCCACCAAAACGAGCAACAAAAAAGCCACTTGACCAGGACGCAGATGGACTCAAACCAAAAACCATCAGGACCGCAAAAATGGTGAAAAATCGCTTCACAGAGGCTCCTCCAGGTCTAAATTAGACTCTTTATCTGCTTGGATTCATTGACACAGTGGCCAGAAGCGTCGCAGACTCCGACAAAATAGTCCACCCTGAAACCGGTAAACATTGCGCCTAAGGATGAAAGACGATGGAAAAATTTACTCTGACAGTTTCGCTATTGCTCGGGGCGCTTTTGCTGACAGGTTGTCCAGACCCAGACAAAGTGGCTGACGAATTTTCAGAGGCTCGAGACCAACTCCCTGAAGTCCAAGAAGTCGTTCCATTTTGCCCTGTGCTGACTGATGCCACCGGGACATACATGATCGCAGTACTGACACCACTCGATCAATCTAAACCGCTCTTAATGCGGGCGATTGTCGACGTGACAGGGCTAGACTCAGACCCTGCGGTACCGAAAATTAAAATGACTTTGACACCGCTTTCAGTGGAGGGTCGTGAACCGATTGGTGAGACCATCGAGACCGAGTCTGTCGACCTTGCCGTCGATGGGTCGTTTGAGCTGCCCTTCGGTAATGTCAAGGTGACAGGCGATGCCAATCCCATTAGCGGCAGCGACATCGAAGCGGATTTGACATTGAGGGGCCAAGTTCGGTCCGAGATGTCTGTCTGTGGTGAAATCGTCGGTGATTTGATTCAGCCCACATCGTTCGATCTGGCGGGCACAACCGTCGGCTTAATTTGGGCGGAAGACGGAGATTTCGCCGCTCTCACCCCACAACTCACCTGCGTATCGTGCGACGGCGGCACCGTCGATGACACAGCCGACGAGGGAGAGTGATTTTCGGTAGGCCAACCAAACGCGCTTAGATCCCAATGATTCGACAATCTAGCCTGTCTTCGGGTCGGTGGAGCTGGCAGACCTAGGACCTATGCCTCGCTCAGAAGGCCCTCGACGAATGGCCTTAATTTCGTCAAGCCAGCATTCGAGCCAATCTCAAGCGCCTCCGCTCGACTGGCTCCATCTCTTTTAAAAGCGCTGATGGCAAATAGGGCGCCCACACGGTTGCCGCTGGCACAGTGGACCATCACTGGACGCGCACTGCCCTCCATTCTGTCCATCAATAATTGAGCGTTCTCGTCAGTGATATCCATGGGACCAGAGACTGAAACATGGTGATAGTCCAGACCCAGCTCGGTCAAAAAAACCGGCTCCCAATCAGTTCCATCTTCACCGTGTCCGCGCACATTGATGATGGTTTTAAAGCCCGCATTCTTTGCAGCGATAAAGTCGTCTTTGGAGGGCTGACCACCGACTAAGACATCGTCTGTTGGCCAACAGGCATTTGGGATATTTATCATCGATGTACTCCTCCGGGATTGGCCTATGGCTTCAGCGACCGAAAGTAGGCCGCCAATCCATCTCTGCCACACTAACGAATAATCTCAAACTGTGTGAATTCGTTGGTCGCAGGTAGCCATTCTGGGTCGACCAAATTGACGCCTGCCGCAGGTGGTCCCTGGTGACACCATGCAAGCAAACGCTCTAGTTTAGGGCGAGGGCCTTCTACACAAACTTCGACGGATCCGTCAGGACGATTTGCAACCCATCCGAAAAGCCCAAGTTTACCCGCTTCTTCACGCGCGCTGGCTCGATACCAAACGCCCTGAACCTTACCTCGCACACGAACAACAAGTCTTTCCATTGCTCAGCTCCGTTTCTGTGCTTTGCCAATCTCGACGTATTCACGATGGTACATACGCAATTGATCGAGAACGACTGCTAAATTGTGTTGGTTATTGTCATCATCTCGAACTCGGTCGAGTCGATTCATTTCTTCCGCGAGGTCGTAGAGTCCCTCAGTCAAATCAATCAACTCTTTCAAGTTTCGGGTCTCGCGTTGCTGCCCCGCATACTTCGCTCGATAGCTTTCAAAAATTTCATTGGCTGATCGGCCCAATTCACTGACAAATTCAGAAAACGACGCCTGACCTCGGGCTTTTTGAATTGCCGATACTTCTTTCCGGTAGACATCCAATCGACCGGACACGATTTCGATATTCTGTTCGTTAGATTCATTGGAAAAGCCCTGTGGACCAAGTGCACGCATCTGATCGACGATACTCTCTAGTTCGACGATAATGTTACCCAAACGGGCAATACTCCGAGAGAGACGCTTCTTGCCCGCGTAATGGATTCGATATTGCTCAAACTGAACATTAGCGGCGCTGGCCAACATATTGGCCCGATCATCTAAGTCACCAGACAGCCGAGTCGACGTAATTTGTTGACGTTCACTTCGATAGAGCTTGAGATTGGACTCAATACGGCTTCGGGTGTCAGTACAGATTTCATCATCGTCCACACGCCCTTCTAGCTTAGCCAGCGACTCATCAAGCCATTGGAGTTGGCTGACCATACCCGCGAGTAGGCCAGCATCGCGTGATGCACGAGAATGGCCGGCAAAATTGCGCTCATACCGATCGAATACAATGCGAGCCCAAGACCGATATTCGTGGCTCAGAAATACTTCTGTACTGGACGCTTGAATTTGTCGAATCTGCTGAACTTCTCTTTCGTACAGCTTCGCCTGTTTTGAAACAGACTCAGCTAATTCGAGGCAGACAGGCTCGTCTATTTTGCGTGCATCGGACACGATGGAATTCGCTTCAACTAACATTTCATCAAGCAATGATGGATTTCGAGAATGCCTAGGCTGACCAGCAAAATAATACTCGTATCGCTGGTTGAGTTGAGCTTCTCGATTACGGAGATTTTGGATGTTCTGTGTATTCATGAGGCCGCCATTATAAATGCCGTTTGACTTTTGGGCGAGTGAAACTCGCAAAAGATGACTGATTTTTGATGAAAGCTACTGAGTATCCTGCCGAATCAGCTCGGAAAGGATCAAATTAAACATGCCACTCGCACTGCCTTTCGGTGTCTCGATTGCCGCATTGAGCCGAACGGTCTGCCCTATAAGCGACATAACCTGATCCAATTCTAATAAGCTGCCATCAGTTTCTGAAAAAACCAAACGCGCCTCGGGATATTCACAATGAGGGTCGTCATAGAGCTTCAGTAGCCAATTGTCGGTTCGGTGTCGTGCAAGTACTCTGTCGCCTAACCAAAGAGATAGGGAAATATCGGCTCGGTCCGGGTCCACGACACCAGAAACCGAGAGGGAGACGTCGATATGATACCCCCCCTGAAGACCTTCCTCGACAGAAATCCCACCGTCGACTAGAGCAATCATGGGGTCTCCAGTGCCGATGGATAACTGAGGCTCTCCAGTCCCACATAGCGACTGTTCACCCTGATTTGATGAATTGCACCCAAGGGATGTGACCAAAATTAAGGCCATAACCAATGCGCGACTAATCATCACTCGACGTATCGCCGCCTGACGTTGCTGTCTCAGAATTGGATGCACCATCATAGCCGTGAGCATACCAACCACCGCCAGACAATCGGAATGCTGTCCGCGCGACGATTTTTTCTAACTTCGCCGAACCGCAGGACTTACATTCAGTTGGCGGTTCATCCGACATCTTGGCGATGACCTCGGTCACGTCTCCACAGCTTTGACAGCGGTATTTATAAATCGGCATCGATGCCTCCGTGTCCACGTATGCGCGGCCAAATTGGTAAGCACTCAAGACCACGGTGTCAAGTGTTCGCGATTATGTCTCCATGAGCACTCATGCGCTGAGAGCAATCCAAAGACCTCTAAAACCAGAGATGGATAAGATGATAATGACCACCCATCGGACTAAATTAGAGCCCTTTGAAATCACGTGTTTCGCACCGATCACGCTGCCAAAAACACCACCCAAACCAACCAAGAGTCCGGGTAACCAGACCACTTGGCCAACCCCGCTGAAAATAAGCAAAACCAACCCTGTGTACACGAAAATGATGAGGGTTTTAAATGCATTCCCTTTTACCACGTCTAGACCACCAAGCTGAACGAGGGCTAACAGTAAAGGGACTCCAACGCCTGCCTGAAACGCACCACCATAGGCGCCGATAAAAAGGTAACTGACGACCGCCATGAGGGGGTGTCCAGCGGCGCTATGATCTGGTGGTTTTAAAAGCCCCGGGCCACGGGCAATGATGGCAGCCAGCACGAGAAAGATAACCGAGAAAACGATGTTAAGAAAAGACGAGGACAGTGAGACCGCTATACAAGCGCCCACTGTCGAACCCGTAATCACCCAAAGCATGGGCCAGAAAACGGTTTTGTCCGTACTCACGCCCGCTTTCTTGAAAGATAAATTTGCCGATATGGCCTGAATGCCAACAGAAACACGATTGGTTCCATTTGCAAGAGACGCATCCAGTCCACAGTACATGAAAAGGGGAATTGTCAAAGCCGATCCACCGCCGGCAACCGCATTTACATAGCCTGCAAAAACGCCACCGAACACGAGCAAACAGCCCGTCAATAGACCGATATCAGTCACTAGAACTCACTATTCAGGCCACAGGTGGCCGATGAAAAAGTACACCGATATAACTGTACTTTACGACCACAAAGTACTGCATGTCTTAATGTGAATTTCGATAACGATTTGCTCTAAGACTCAGACTGACTCATGCTAAAGCCATGAAACCTGTAATTCTCATGACCGGGCATACGATGCCGGAACTCGCCGCACGACGAGGTGACTTTGATCTTTGGTATGCCCAATTAGCTGGCTGGTCACCTGACCGATTTCATGTTGTCGATGCTGTTGGAGGCGAACCGCTTCCCAATCCACACAATGTCGATGCATTGATCGTGAGTGGCAGTGCACACTCCGTAGCCGATTATGCCGCTTGGTCGGTTGCTTCGGGTCAATTCATGACTGAGGTTGTCAACGCCGGAATCCCGACTCTGGGTATTTGCTATGGACACCAATTAATCGGCGACTGCCTTGGAGGCCGTGTCGGCGTCAATCCTGCAGGTCGAGAGATTGGTATCTCAGTCATAACCCAGCGAGGTGATGATCCGATTTTTGATGGATTACCGACGAATTTCCCGGTCATACAAACCCACGTCGATGCCGTACTCGACGCACCGGGTGCAGCCGAGATTATTGCATCAAATGACAACACTGAGATTCAAGCGATGGCCATTGGTAAACGAACTCGGACGGTCCAATGGCATCCAGAGTTTGATATCGATATCATTGGCCATTACATCACAGTCCGAGCCGAGGCTATTGAGTCTGAATTTGGCCCGGGTCATGCGTCAAAATTGTTAAAAGCGCTTCAGCCGGTGGAGACTGGCCGAGTGATCATGAGAAATTTTCTCAACAACTTTGCCGCAGGTAAAGTTTAGCCCTGAACATGCCTCAAGACATCTCAACGGCGATTCTCATGGGCGGACGCTCACGGCGTATGGGCGGCCTAAAAAAAGCACTCTTTGTGCGCGATGGCATCTCGGTCATACGGAGAACGGTCGACCTATGCGAACAGGGATCCATTTTTCTGGTCGGGAACGAAAAGTCCGCCTACCGGAATTTAGGCATTCCAATCTTCGAAGACAAAGTGCCCGGAAAGGGTGCGCCTGGCGCACTGGTAACAGCACTGCTGTCTGCTCAGACCAAATGGGTGCGGGTCTTGGCCTGCGACCTACCCTGCATGGATAAGAAAACTCTGGATGGACTCCAACCGATGCCAAGAACCGATGTTCGCCTGTATCGAGCAGATGGTAAACCCCAATATTTGGTCAGCCTTTGGCGCACAGAAATAGGCCCTGAACTGCTTGAGCGAGTCCGCTACGCAAACCTCAGCTTCAAAGATTTGCTCGATGGTTTGTCTGTGGATTGGCTTGCAGCTGACAGTCCGGACCCGTTCTACAACATGAACGACATGGAGTCCGCAAAGCAGATGAGGTTTTCCCCAGGTCAAATGGTGTAAAAGCGCAAAGTCAGGGTTACTTGATGATGAAATCAAGGAGCATATCGCCCCCCTTTTCACCCACTTTTCTGACGCCTTGGACAAAGCCTGTCACATCGCCCGGCTGCTTGCTCATCGCATCACCATCTTGATCGATTCGAGCGTAGACGCGAATCGCACCTGCCAGGACAGTACCTTGCATCATGACATCACGCCCGCTGACCCTATACTTCAGTGGGAAAATCTTTGGACCTGTCACATCGACCTTTTGTGCCGCAAGCATCATGCCCTTCTTGCCTTCACCAGCATCCTGGCGAACAGAGATAAATAGCGTTTGTCCTGCACGAACATTTTTCTCGAGACCTGGAGCGAGAGAAATTGTGCCTTCAATGGAACCGCTTTGTCCCGATGGCTTGGCTGCCGGCATCGAGGTCGGCATCGAGGTCGGCATTGATGTCGGCATTGATGTCGGTTTCTTCACATGGGGATTGGCTCTAGGCTTTATGGTCGCTTTTTGCACTGGTGCCCGGGCCAGCTGGCCACTCTTTTGACTCACAACGGGCTCTTTGGTCTCGCCGTCCGTCTTCTTTTGGCACGCGACCAATCCAAAACAGATCATCATTAAAAAAATTGATCTCATCTCGCTGCTCCTTATTTTCGGCAATGTCTAATCATCGCCGTGCACACGTGACCGTAATCTGGCCAGTCTTTCTTCTCTCTCTTCGTTGGTGCCCCGCCCTGTATTGCCCAGTTCGACTTCGGCCATAGCGACTCGCCCAGGTGCATCGCCTCGACGCCAGGCCATGAGCATCACTAAAATGATGCTGGCACCAAATATGTAAGGCAAAAACGGTACAAAAAATGTGTACCAGGGTTGTTCAGGGTTGCTAAGTGTTGTTTCGGGAAAACGAACCTGGAGTTGCTTAATCACCTCGTCATCAGACAATCCTCGTCTCATCATCGATTCGATTTCTCGCCGCAATTTAGCTGCATTTGGACTCGTACACGTCTTCAGGGTCTTGCCCTTGCAATACGGACTATTCATCTGGTCGGACAGACGGCTTACTCGTTGAGCCACTTTGTCGAGTTGACCACGATTGACAGGCCCATCCGTGCCCGCAATAGAGCCTGAAGTCTGTGCATTCAACTGAAATGTGGTACAAACAAACAAGATAGCGACAGCGGCGAGAGCTTGGCTTATCGGCATTCGTAACAAGGGGGATCTCCGGTTCATTGAAGGGACCTGTTGCCGAGACTTTTAGTCCCAGCCGCCTCTATGGTCATGAAACAAGATTTTAAGTCAAGTCCCAAGCGCTTATAGATGGGTTGAGGAGAAAATGATGGCGGGTCGTCTCGACGGTAAAATCGCGTGGATAAATGGTGCAAGCCGAGGGATTGGCTTAGCAATCGCCGAGGCATTTTTGGCTCAAGGGGCAAAATGCGCAATTTCATCCCGCAAAGAAGATGTGATTAGAAAAGTTGCCGAAACGCTGTCCGAGACGTACCAAACGACTGTTTATGGATATGCCTGCCACACAGGTCGCCAAGCGGACATTGAGGACACCTACACTCAAATCACAGAGGCTGTCGGCGTACCTGACGTATTGGTGAACAATGCCGGAACCAGCCCCTATTTTGGTCCATTGCTCAATGCGCCCGACCTTCTGTGGGATAAAACCTTCGACGTGAACTTAAAAGGCCCATTTTGGGCCACGCGCTGTGTTGCCAAATCTCTATTGGATTCGGGAAAACCCGGCTCAATCATCAACACTGCATCTATCCAAGGCCACCTTGGTTCACCATTGCAAGGGGTTTACGGGCTCACCAAGTCAGCACTTGTGTCCATGACAAAAACCCTCGCTTTAGAACTCGGTCCAGCTGGAATTCGAGTCAATGCAATCAGCCCTGGCCTCGTGGAAACAAAACTGGCATCGCTCTTAACTGATAATCCCGACTTTTCGAAATCATACACCGACAGAGCAGCGCTACGCCGATTCGGCCAGCCCAATGAAATCGCGGGTGCTGCCGTATTTCTCGCCTCAGACGAGTCAACCTATCTCACCGGACAATCAATCATAATTGACGGCGGGTATACGGCAGCTTAAATGACGAGAGAGGCACAAGGCTATCCCAAACCACTCAGAGGCTTTTCGCATCTGATCTGGCCCGCACTCCGCGGACTCGTCAATCAATCCAAGGCGGGTCGGTCAAAGGAGAAATTGAGACTCTTTTTCTTTGCCATCCTGGGCCTCGGCTTCATGGTGCTGACCGGTGCTGGCGCCCACTGGCTCTTTGGTCAGTTCCTTCAAGCTGAATTCCTGGCTGAAATTCTCATCCGGCGAACCCTAGACATCATTCTGGTGTTCTTTTTCGGCCTGCTCATTTTCTCGAATTTGATCGCAGGTTTTACAACACTCTTGCTTGCAGATGACCTGACCCTATTGATGTCGTCTCCGATTCCAAGCGGTCGTTTATTCCTCACACGCCTGGTCTTCACATGGGCTCAATCATCCTGGATGGTTCTGGTTTTTGGTGTGCCTGTTTTTGCAGCGATCGGACCCGTGCTCGATGCGCCATGGTGGTTTTATATCGGTATTCCGATCGTCTTATTCCCATTTACTGTAATCGCGACGGCACTGGGGTGTCTGGCAACCCTGTCGTTAGCAACATGGCTCCCCGCCAAAAAGACACGAGATGTACTGATTGTACTGGCTGTAGTCGGATTTCTCTTCCTCTACGTGGCCTTTAGATTGGCAGAGCCTGAACGATTCTTACAGCCTGATGGCTTTGAAGATCTCGTCTCGCTTATTTCCGGATTAGGCGGGGGCGAAAACATTTTTGTGCCGACCACATGGTCCCTTGAATCGTTACTCGCCTTGGCTAAAGGGGAATTAGGTCAAGTCGCTATGCCCATAATCACATTATTCTCTGGGGCTATCTCCAGCCTAACGTTGAGTGCTTGGGTATCGAAGAAAATTTATTTGAGAGCCTATGACACCGCTCAAATGGGTCGTCAAAATAAAGAGCAAGACGAGGGGTCGGTCGGCGCAGCGCGGTTCATGATGAGGTACCCAAAGGGCCCACTGCAATCGTTAATCGCAAGGGACAATCGGCTGTTTTTCAGAACAACATCCCAATGGACACAACTGCTGCTCATCGGGGCATTGGTCATCGTTTACTTGTTCAATTTTAAGCATTTTCGCTCCCTACAAGATGCGAAAATAATCAACTCCGTGGGTATTTTCTTTGTCAATTATGCGCTGAGTGGCTTGGTCGTCACGACGCTGGCTGTTCGATTTCTCTTTCCGGCAATTAGCCTGGAAGGGAAGGCATTTTGGACCGTACGTGTTGCTCCATTTCCCGCCCGGACCTTGCTTTGGGCAAAAGTCGTTTGGGGCAGTGGACCCCTGGTTCTGCTCAGCGTGATATTAGCCGTCGGCAGCGGATGGATCACAGAGCTGCCGGTCTGGATGCTCTTGTTTTCTGTCGTCATTGCGATGCTAAGCACATTGAGTCTAGTCGGCATGGCCGTCGGTCTCGGCGCATTATGGCCTGCATTTCATCTAGACAACCCAACTCGGATTGCCAGCAGCATCGGTGGTGTTTTTTTTATGCTCCTAGGCGCGTCACTTCTGATTCTGACTGCAACTCTGAGCGCCCCCCTTCTGCTCGGAATTCGCGATTTCTTGGCGTACAACACAATCCCTTCGTATAATCGGCTGAGTTGGATGGTTGGTTGTACGCTCATCTTATTCGTCGTTCTGTGGCTGACATATCGTATTTCTATGTCCCTGGGCGCGAAAAACCTTGAGCAAGGCGCCTAGAGCCTCGACCAGCTCAAAGGGTAATTCAAAGCGTGTCTAGGTCTCAGCAGACCAAGGCAAAACAGGTAGCGAGAGCATCTGATGACATGAAAAAGCTGAGAATCCATAGCTGTTTGTGCCTGTGCATATTGGTCACGGGGTGTGAATCGGACGACCAGAGTCGCGGCGTGATTCAAATCGAGGCACCCGCTGATCGACCGGTGTTAAATGCAGACCCACCGCCCCGATCGACTGGTATGAACGGCTCAGATTTACCAATGATTCAAACAGACCCGCAAGGGAATCTCTCCGACGAGGCCCCATCAGACCCGTTTTGCGAAACTGGTCAGCAACGCGTCTGCGACCCGATGTGCGGCCAGCAAAGTTGCACCGATGGGAATTGGGGCGAATGTCTTTCAACACTGGAACGCTGTAATACCCATGACGATGATTGTGATGGACAGATAGATGAGGGTCTCGGCCTCGGTATGAATTGTACTGATCGCCTGGATAACGGTTGCACGGGCGTTGGAACACTTGGATGCGACCTATCGACCGGCTCTGTGGAATGTCAGGTTTCCAATGCCACGCCCGTACCTGAGCGATGCGATGGATTGGATAACGACTGCGACGGAACACCGGACGAAGACTTCCCTAACCAGCGATGCTGCACAGTAGATTATCACTGTCCTCCAAGAGCTGAATGCGTAGCGAACGAGTGCGTGGGCGGTGCAACCAACGGGGGTAATAATGGATCTGCAGGCGGCTCAAACGATACGGGGGTGGGTGCGTTATGTATTTCGTCTTTCGATTGCATGCTCGGGCTAACCTGCGCTGATGGGACCTGCCAAGGCGTGTGTTTTTTTGATGGGGACTGCCCGGCAGGCCAGCTCTGCGCATGCCCCGCCAATGATCCGGACTGTATCCTGACCATATGCCGAGAGGTCGCGCCACAAGACGGCCAAGTGAATTGCCAAGCACCGCGGCCAATCAATGCACTGGGTCGCTACATGGCAGACACCAATGGCGCAGCCAATGATTTGAATTCCAGCTGTGGAAATGGCGGCACTGGACCGGATTTGGTTTTTCAATTGATGCTGCCCGAAGCACAGCTCATCACCATTGATACGAGTGGATCGAGTTTCGACACGGTGATGACAGCTCGGACGCAGTGTGCCGATGCCAATAGTGAAATTGCCTGTGACGATGACGGAGGAGACGGCACCACATCAAGGATGACAATGGAGGTCCAAGCCGGACAAAGTTATTTCATCACAATCCACGGATATGGACTGAACTCAGCCGGTGTTGTCATGCTTCAGGTCGCTTCAGCGCAAAATGCGCCTGGGAATCCCAATGGCGGCGGTCTCTGCCAAAATATCTGCGCTTTCGCTAATGATGGCGCATGCGATGATGGTGGTCCTGATTCTGCTTTTTCGATTTGTGAGTTCGGAACCGATTGCGCCGACTGTGGGCCCCGATAAACGGAACCGAAAAACGAGCCTAGAAGTGCTCAGTAGTTGCCCGTCGCCTTGCCCCCGGTGACAATCGCAACGCTGGCCGACGCACCGATGCGATTGGCTCCGGCACGAATCATGGCATTGACATCTTCCTTACTTCGAACACCACCCGATGCTTTAACACCCATCTCAGTTCCGACCAGGTCTCGCATCAGAGTCACGTCTTCGACCGTCGCACCGCCGCCACCAAAACCAGTGCTGGTCTTTACAAAAGCAGCACCGGCTGCTTTTGATAGAGCACAAGCGATCACCTTTTCATTATGGTCTAGTTTATTGGTCTCCAAGATCACTTTTACACCAATTGGCTTAGCGGCTTCGACAACGGCCTTAATGTCCCTCAGAGCCAATTCATAATCACCGCTCTTGAGAGCACCAATATTGATCACCATGTCGATTTCGCCCGCACCGCAACGAATCGCCTCGCGCGTTTCATATGCTTTTGACCGAGGGCTCATGGCCCCCAGGGGAAAACCAACAACAGCGCAAACAGGCACGCCACTGCCGTTCAGAAATCGCGCCATCATATGGACGTTGACTGAATTGACACAAACCGTCGCAAATTGGTGCTTACGCGCTTCTTCAGCAAGTTTGAAGAGCTGGTCCTTAGTCGCTTCGGGTTTGAGCAATGTGTGATCGATATAACCCGCAATTTCACCTGTCAATTCACCGACATGTCCAATATGTCCAGCGCCGTAGGTCCCGTCTGGCCTCTCGACCGCACACATTCCGCACTCGTTGGTATCTTCAGGCATATGATAGGGCTGACCCGATGATCTGCCCTGGGATTGGCTAGAATGGGGCTCGCTATGAGTCCGAGTGTAGCCCTGTCCATTACCACCTGCCATCAATCTCGCGCGAACGCGGCTGGCGATTAGCTCAACAAGTTGTTCATCATTCATAGTGACTCATCCTAGCCTGCTCAGATCATTTCTATCAACGCGGCGTCTCATTTATCCCACACTAGAACTGGCGCTGAAAGACCAATGGGAAATGAGTATCGAATGGCGAGCCTTGAAACGTCGGAAACCGCCATCGCTTGACGAGTCTTTTCAGACACTTAGATAAAATCCCACTGGATAGCGAAGAGCCGCCTTTTCCTAAAACTCGAACTTTCGCGGTCAATCCAGTTGGCCTAATCTGAAACCTAAGCATCAAACGCCCCGGGTTGAAAGTTGGGTCCTTTTTCAAATGTCGATTGTAGCAGCCCTGCATCGCACCCACGTACCGACTTGCTACACCGTTAACGACACCTTGTGATAAGCCGTTGGCTTGTTTGCTTGACGTAGCAGACCGCTTCTGACTCCTCAACGTTGGGTCCGGAATACTGGATGATGGGCCACCTGCAAGCATGAAGTTACGACGAGTTCTCGGCTCTGCCTTTTTCTTTTTTGACGTAGACGATGCCTCTCTCTTCGAATCGCGATTCGACGCTTTCGAACTTGTTTTACCCTCGGTCGCCCGTTCCGGTCGCCGCTTTGTCTCTTTCGAACTCAGTACCGTCTCGTTGGATTTCGGCACTTTGGCTTTCACCGTCTTCGCGGTCCGCGGCTTAGTGCTTTCGGCTTTTTTCCGCTCCGGTTTAAACGGTTTCTTCTGCGGTTTTTCGACCCCTGATTTTCGACGTTTGCCTTTTGGCGTTTTCACATTCGAAATTGGTTTTTCGGCTTCAGTTTTCAGCCGCCGCTTGGAATCTGCCGCAGGTTGATCTTTTACCACTGGCAAGACCATCGCTTTGATCGGCCGTACGGATGGACCCGCATCTACGATCTGAACTGATGCGATCTGAGTCGATGCATCTGCCTTAATCTGAGCGACAGCCCCCCGTTTATTATCTGTTTTGTCTCGATACTTCGAGAAATAAATCACAGCGCAAATCATCGCCGTGGTTCCGATCAAACAAGCCGCGACGATCAGCCCTGGCGAGACCGCAGATGACGATTTACCGACTGTCGGACCAGCCCTACGTTCTGTTGCCACCGACGACGGTTGGGTTGGAAATACGGGAGCGGGTTCGCTTGAGATATTAACTGTACTGGCTTGCGTGGATACGTTTAGGGTGGCCACATCGTCAGGATTCAACTCGGGCTCGATGGAGGACGGCTCGTCAGAAACGACATCGATTGCTGGCAATCCATGGATTGATGCAGGCGCACTCGAGTCAGGCCTAAACTCATCCTCTAATCGACTCGATCCCGGCACGAATCCTGGTTCATCGTTATCGGGCTCGGCGCGTTCAATTCTGCGGGTGGACGTATCTTTTAGAGCGGCACCATCTTGCTCAGAAACATCGGCCTCCAAACCCGAGTCATCACCCTCTTCAACCAAACTCATTAGCTCGGTCGAATCTCCGCTCTCTTCTGCCGCCTCAGACTGACTCACCATGCCGTCTTCGATTCGCGAACCAACATTGGAGAGAGGATTAGCTGATTCAAAATCGTCCGCTATGGAAGACGGTTCATCGTCTGAATCAGGCAGGTCTAGGGTTGCCGCTGGGACATAAACAGCGTTAGCGGGCCCTGTGAGGCTATTAACTGAACGAAGGCCTGGCTCCGAGTGATCGGGAGACGCATACTGAAGTGTGGCTCGGTCGGTTACGGGACCCAGAGCGTTTTGTACATCTTCGGCAGACATAGACGTCGGATGGTCAACTGGCGCGCGCTGCTGATTTGGTATCGTGGCATCGGACGATATCATCCGTCCGGCCGGGGCAACTGAAGGCTCCGTCGGCGTCAATGAGACCGGGCTCACCTGATCGGGCTTTTGAAAAGTTGGAGGTAACGGCGGCGGTGCTTTTGGTTTACTAGCAAACATCGATGTGAGTTCATTGATGTCTACCGCCGGTGTCCAATCTGAGAGATTTTCGTTCCAAACGACACTATCAGCAGACAGTATACCCGACCGAATCATCGCTCGAATTCGTTCGAGCGGAACCGGGCCAACCTGCTGCCCGTCGGGCGCTGCATACCATTCAATCTCATAAATGGGGTCCATAACGCTCGAGGCTGCTGCGGTCACAGCGCTCACCGAACCACCCGGACGAGAATCACTGCCACGCACGACCATTGTAAATTCACAGACTTTACATCTGATCTTTAAAACTTTGCCATCGACCTTCTCGTCGGAGATCGAATAACGCGTGCTGCACTGGTCGCAAGTGAACTTCATTGATGTGGTCGACGCCTACTTTCTGTCTATTCCGCCGTGGGTACAGTACCAATCTCTGCCAATATCGGCAATCATTGGAATATGTTCATAGCCCTTTTTGAATGCACTTCCAATAAAAGATCTTTATGCGACAAAGCAGGATCTCCTTGACGTAGACGCCAACTGATCACTACCATTCGCCGTTCTTCTAACCTGGAGAACTGGTACTTTTTCGAGCCGAAGGGGATCCTGATGCGTTTCATATTCTTTACAATCGTGGCTATGACTTTGATCTGCACAGGCTGCGCCGACAGAAAAGCCGTCCCCACTGGTGCCCGCTCAGTCCAACACGTAGACCAGTCAAAGACCGAAACCCTAGACTGGCCGCCGAACGATTGGCCGGAACGAATCGAGGGCGAGAATACGAAGCCCTATATGCCTATCGCGCCGGGAAGTGAATACGATTTTGGTGATGCGTGCTATCGACCAGACAACTGTGATTCGGACTCAGCTGACTGGCCAGACTGTGTCAATACCGAATGCAATACGGGTGATTGTTCGTACCCGGTTTTCACGACCCAGTATGGATTCTGCACACGCAGTTGTATTGACGATACGCAGTGCGAAAATGCAGTACCCAATGGACCATATGGTACGGAGTTTAAGTGTTTGACAGATGGCGTGAGTGGAACCTGCGCCCCCGGATCGAATGACCGCTGCGATTATTCTCGAAACGGTCAGTGTGATGATCCAGAAGAAGCGTGCAAGTACCAACTTATCTTTGCGCCTGACACATTCTATGGGGCTGTTTGCCAGCCGCGAACACCGGACGGTCGCGAGATTGGCGAGTCCTGTGACGAAGACGCAGGTGTCTTCTGCGCCAATGATATGTGCCTCTACGATGTCTGTACCTCGTTTTGTGATCCCGACGCATCCGAATCGGCATGCCCAACAGGGTACAGGTGTTTTGAAGAGTGGTATCCATTTGGGACAGACAGCAGCTACAACGTCGATATTTGTATGCCTCAATATTGCGAAACGGATACCGACTGTCCGGATGACTTCGCATGTGTCCTGGGATTTGAGTTCAACAAGAACAACATTCTTCGTGGCATTTGCTTACCAAAGGAAGATGGATCTGTGACCGCGGGCGGTGAATGCTGTGTCACTGACGAATGCACTGCGCAATTTCCTGAGGTCGCATGTCAAGGGGCAACATGCTTTGACGACGAGACCGGCAACGGCTACTGCTCAGGCATGTGCAATAGCGACGCCGATTGCCCAGACGAGGGGTATTGCACCATACTCAATTTCGGCATTAGTGCTGAACCGGGCTCAGCGCCCGCTCAAATCTGTCGCAAAGGATCGGGTTCAGGCCGTCCATGTGAAACGAATTCAGATTGTGCAGCCGACGGCGATATACCCGACGAAGCCTGTGATTATGTCATCAGAGGTGAAATTGAAGCCGGTCGAACCATCAGCGAAATTACTGTCGCAGGACGATGTACAACCATTCCAATCAATGCTGTTGGCTACGGAGAAGACTGCGGTGGCTTGGTTGGTGAATGTACAAACGCATCGCTTTGCCTGAATGCTGGGGGGTCTGGTTTCTGTGGCGAGCCATGCCGCAACACCCGAGATTGCGCCGATGGCAGTCTCTGTTTCGGCATTGGGTTGACGGACAATATTGAAGGAGGCTCCTGTGTTGAAAGCCGTCTTATAGGCATGCCAGATTCAAGCCTCACAACATGCCGCCGAGACTCGGAATGTGACGAAGGGGAGCATTGCGGCATCAACATTATCGGGTCGGATCCACCTGTCGTTGAAACCATGTGTATGACGAACGAAGGCGCAGGCAGTGCTGGAAGTGAGTGTAGCTCAAATATGGATTGTCGGTCAGAGACGTGTCTACCGCTGTCTACGGATAGCTCAGTTCCCGGCTACTGCCTTGCGACCTGTCGGTCAGCTGAGGATTGCGGTGGAGAGGGTTTCTCGTGTAGTCGGCAAGTCATGGACGCGGTGAGCGGCGCAGAAGCGAAAGTCTGTAGACCAACAACTGCATGTACCCCATGTGCGTTCGACAGAACTGCGGTCTGTGGCGGTGGCCTCCTCTGCAGCGAAGTCCAGTACGGGAGTGCTGGCACTGGCAATGCCTGTTTACAACCGTGCGATGGTGCTGGTGATGCTGCCTGTGAAAATGGCTTTGAATGCACAGCGCAAATTGAAGAGGGTGGCAACGTGAGTAACACCAACTTTGTGTGTACACCCAGAAATCCTCAGAATAGCTGCGCGGCAGCACAGCCTCGATAAAAAACCATTTAAACATAGGTCGACCACGACCGCAGACGGGATGGTGAAGATTGATATTTATCTTAATCTGAGGTGGCTGGACTCGTCTTTTGGGCTAGGCTGTTGTATCGCCGCCGACCATTGAGTCGAATCTTTTCCTAACCTCTTCCTTAATGATTGCCTCAGCGAGCGCTGGAACGACAGCCCAGGCAACCCTTTCAACAATGTCTTTCGATACATTAAGAGCCCTCAACGTCTCCAAATCAGCCAGACCCTCGGGTAGTTGGGATAAATTGAGTCTAGCTTGATCGTCAATCGAGTCATCATCCTGATTGAATAGCGGTTCAGAGTCAGACACCAACTCTAAGTCTTGATCGCGGTCTGAGTCTGGAATTGACCTTTCGACAGGCACATCGACCTGGCTTTGGTCTATTTCCAGTGGTGGAGGGCTATTTTGAGCGTCTTGTCGCAGGGGAAGAGCGGGCGCGTCGGGACTCAGAGCGTCGATTGGGTTGGTGACTGAGTCCGACTCGTCAAACTCTGCCAAATCCGCCATTGCATCAATGACCTGCTCTGGTGAAACTTCATATGTCTCAGACCGCACCACCACACTCGCTTTTGAGTCATTGACTGCCTCAATCGTTTTGTCAGCCAGTCCAGCGTTGCCCTTGGTTTCTCCTCGATCGGAGAGAGTATCGGTATGAACACTCTCATCAAAGTCGGCACTTGAATCGACCGATTCTTGCTCATCTGAAATCGGGTTGAATTCTGCGGTTTGCCCATCATCGTTTTTCTCGCTACCGACCATCGGATGGGCCAATGGCACCTCAATTCGATAGGGCGCGTATAAATCTTGATTCGGTATAATCAGATTGAGCAGCGCGCAAACAGACTCGACGAGAACCTGGGACTCAAAAGGAATGGACAGTTGTTGGCACCCTGCGAGCGCAGCTGCCGCTGTTTGAGTTTTGTCTGTGAGACATAAGATGTGTAACTTTGATTCATCAATCGCTTCACTCAAAGAGGCTGCCGCTAATCCCGGAAGCCCGCTATTGAGAATACATAATTCGACTGTGCTATCGCGAAGTAAACCAAGAAGGTCCGATGCTGTCGTAACCTCAATCAGCTCACAATTCAGACTGCTCAGTGAAACCCGAACGGCATGTCGAATCGTGACACTCTGCTCGGCAAGAGCAATTCGCTGGGTCATCTTTGTAACTCCTGACAGCCTGGGTCCTCAAACCACCGAATTAATGCACCGACATCATCGAAATGCAAGAATCGACTTTTGGACATGGACACGGCGCTATGGACATCGTCCATTTAGGCTCCAGTCAAAAGGACTATAGCTGACCAAGTCAACGCCCTCTATCGTGTCGGGCAGCAGTCGGCCAACCCATTGTTTTGGGTCAACAAAATCCGACCTATACCATTGAAAAATCTGACTTAAGATAAGAACTCGATCCCGTTTTTCGACAAATCGAGGATTGGCGACAATTCTTTTTTCAAGAGCAGCGAGCTGTTCTTTGAGTCGAGCGCCTTGATAGGCTTGTTTCGGCAGACCAGCATGGCCTTTAGCTCCACCGACAAGAGCAAAATGAACCGATGGATTTCTCTGCATGACCGGCCTTATTCGCTCTGATTGAAGTCCCGTTAGGGTTATCGGCTGACCTCCCATTAGAAATGAAATCCGCCAAAAAAAACCGCCGCCAATATATTCCTCATCAACGTTCTCGATAGGACACTGGTCTCGAACCGATGCAAGTACAAAGGCATTGTATGCGTTCAGATAGTAGGCCAGACGATCGTCCATTCTACGAAACCGATGAGGGGCATTCTTCGGACTCACCGCTGCGATGTGACCGAGGTATCGATTGAGCGTGTCGGGCTTATTCTTGAGTGCGGCATAATCAACGGTACCCTTATCATCCACGACCTGTCTGTACACTTCGGTCAGCAGAGAATGGTCAAAGGCCTTCCCGTCCATGGGTATCGGCTCAACCCGAGGTCCAGTGATCCCGCCCGGCCTGAACCAGAAGAGAAGTGCCGCGAGCACACACGTGATCGGTACAATTAAACTGCTTTTCGTAAAAACCAAAAGGCTGCCTCCATAGAGAACGGCCTTTCGCTACGCAGCGAGTAGGGTGTCCTCTCCATACTGAGCATCAAGTTGCTCTTTCAAACGGCGTCGAGCCCTGTGCAAACGTGACTTAATCGCTGCAATTGATAGGCCTGACTCCTCATGAATTTCGCGCAGATCTAGTCCATCTTCAACCCATAGCCTCAGGATGGTGCCATATTGTTCCGGGAGATTCCCCATCGCGTCTTCGATGGCCGTGAAGATCTGGGTATCCGCAGCGACTTCATCAGGAAGCTTAGGCGGTAAAAGCAGAACGTTGTGGCTCTGTGTCTCTACTTGGGTGATATTATCGTCAAGTCGCAATGCACCTTTGCGCTTCGCCGATCGAATATGCATTCGAATGCAGTTACTAGCGACCATGTAGAGCCATGAACTAAAACGCGATTCACCACGGAAGGTACTGAGACGAGTGAATGCTCGGATCAGCGTTTCCTGTGTCACATCCTCGGCCTGATCAAGATCGCGTAGCGCTTTGACTGCGCGCCAGTAGATTTTATCTCTGAGGGGTTTGATGAGGTCGGTAAAGGCCTGCTCATCGCCCATCAACGCTTTGTCTACGAGCTCCAGTTCTTGTTGTTTGGTGATCATAGCGGACCCTCCGTCTCATATACTTCAATCGATCAATAGGGTGAAATCATTCCCCGAAACTATTCTTTGTGAACACGCTCTCTTATACGGTTTCTGTATATGCGATTGCCGTGCCAACAGTTTGAATCGAACGCGTTAATTTTAGTCACCCCACCTATCGAAAAGACGTTCCAGACACTGACCCTGCTTATAAACACCTATTGGCTGGCAACTACTGGTATTGAGTGGCCAATACCTAACCGCTTAAACTGACGTTTAAAACATTGAAATCAAACACTTTTTTACAATAAAAAATTTAACTGAAGAGTGATTTTCAATCAAATTATAGAGGTGTCCCATAGACGTCAGCCAAGGGTTATGACCAAAGTCACTTTGGGTCCACAGCAAGCATAAAAATGAGTAAACCGCGACATTTAGATCGCGATCATGAAGTTTTTGCAGAAGAAAAGTGGGGGAATCTGTCAAGAGATTGACAATCTTTTTTTAGCTCTGCTGAAAAATAAAACAGCGATGGAGTGAGAAATCTCGAATTACCAATAATCGGTTGTCACCCGAACAGACCCTTTTGCCCGCGTTAAACAAGAGATTCTTAAACTGAAATCGCCACGTTTTTGGGTTTCAGTCCGCTCTCGGAGTAGCTCTATCTCTCTGCCAGATGGTTTAGACGCTTGGCCTTGCACCCAAACCGCGCAGGCAACGCAAACACCCTGGCCGCGACAAGAATAACCCACCGGATAACCGGCCTGTGTAATCGCCTTGAGAAGCGATGTTCCACGGGGAACATTCAAGTGGGTTCCAAAAGGAATAAAGCTTATCTCGACGTCTTTTGGCATCGTTCATTTCTCTTATCGAAGGTGAATTCGTCAATAATGCCAGCACCAAACAGATTACCTGTTCGGGTTCGGCGAACCGTAGCGTGTAGCCGATGGGCAGACGCGGAGAAATCAATGAAGTGATGAGCACCTGAGAACACACGGCTGGCAAGAGCGTCCGCTTTCTTTACATCACCATCAACATGTTTTGAAATACCGGGGACTGGATTGGTAAAAGTCGCTGCACCACCGGTCACGATGTAGGTGGTTCCGAAACCCGAATCCGCGCATCGATTAGATGGATGAAAACCACGACTTGCACAAAACCGCTCGTAGTTATGGTCGTGACCAGCTATGA
>MDTC01017096.1_pt1 | contig 38538 bp, 33 predicted proteins | sample 811181 | NCBI WGS metagenome assembly MDTC01 (sample SAMN05326644, study PRJNA326480) | marine metagenome | isolation source: seawater | place: Pacific Ocean: North | collected 2011
TTAAAGTTTCTAAGTCTGGGAAAAGGGTTCACGAAGTCAAGGTTTTAAATGCCGAGAATATAGATTGGGAGTCTTTGGCACAAGATGAGAGCCATCTTTATGTGGCAGACACAGGTAATAATTTAAATCGACGCCGAACTTTTACCATCTATAAAATTCCTTGGGCGTCCTTGTCCAGCAGTACGGTTGAAGCAGAAATCCTCACGTTCACTTATGGTGACTATGAGTCTGGCAGGATGCGAAGTCATAACTTTGATGCAGAGGCGATTGCAATTAATGGGAATGAGGTCTGGTTGTTTTCGAAAAATCGCGGTGATCAGAAAACTAGACTGTATAAATTCCCGAAATTTGCCGGCCACTACAGCCCTAATCCTTTTCAATTACTTCCAGTTAATTCTTTGGTGACAGGCGCAGACATAAATTCGACAAGCGATATGCTTTTTCTGCTCAGCGTGAGAAGGTCGTCGTCTGGCATGGAGAATTTGCTTTGGGAAATTCCTATTGATTCTGAAGGGGTAAGTTGGGACAGTAGAAAAGTGACTCGAATTTTGCCTGAGGATCAATGGGAGGCGCTTATCTACGACGGAAGTGAAAATGAGATTTATTTTACGCATGAAGATAATGAAAGGGGCTTTGCTGGTCTTGGGAAACTTCAGAGAAGGTAAATGGCAGAGGGTGTTCGTGCGCGAGAAAATTTTAAAAAGTCTTCGGTAATATAAATAAGGTTTTTGATTATCAGAGAATCTCACCTCTGGTATTGAGCTTGATCCTATAAAGGCTGGTGCTTGATGTTAAGTAGAGCATGCTTCCGTCGTTTCCCCAGGCGACATTCGCTGTCACTTCACCTGTGTTTATTGTACCTAGATGAGTCCCCGCGGAGTCGAATATCCAGACTCCGCCGGGCCCGGTTGCAAATATATTACCATTGAGATCGACTTTCATTCCATCAGGTGCCCCAGGCGCGGCCTGGTCGTTCGCATCAAAGAATATTCTTGGATTAACCAAGCTTCCATCATATAAAACGTCATAAGCAAACCAAACTTTGTCGGCAGCGTCCGAGTTCGCAACATATAAAATTTTTTCGTCAGGAGAAAGCGCAATGCCATTCGGTCGACTCTGTCCGGCAAATAAGAGATCGATCGTCCCGTCGGTTTTTAAGCGATATATACCATTGAAATTCAGGTCTCTTTCAGGGTCACTTTCTAGATCTGCAAGACCATAAGGGGGGTCGGTAAAATACAGGGATCCATCAGAGTGCCAGGTCGAATCGTTTGGGCTGTTGAATCGCTGACCGTTGTAATTATCGGCTAAGATTTTCCTTTGAATCGGTTCAGTCAGACATGCTTTCGATAGGCGGCGATGGCCGTGCTCTAAAATAATTAGGCACCCATTTTTATCAATTGTTAAACCATTAGACCCAACAGATCTGCCATTTGCTTTTCCACTAAAGATCGGTTTGATAAAGTCAGAAACGCCTGCCTCTTCTGACCAAACGTAAGATGCATTGTCTCGAACATCGCTGAAAAATAATTGTTTTGTTTCTTTGTGCCAAACCGGGCCTTCCAAAAAAATAAATCCACCTGCAAGCTTTTCTATATTGGTTTTCGGCGGAACAATTGCGTCTAGTCGTGGATCCATTCTTGTTATAGAACCGCCGGCTTTGTCTGTGTTCTGAGCTGATTCTAATTCGTGTGTGTCGCAAGCACTGATTACGGAGCCCATTATTAATATCGGGAGAAAGTTCTTAATTGAAATCATATATTTTGACTCATACGTTTAAATTACTGTTATCCTTGTACTTGCTTTACAAAATCTTACGAGTAAATATGTAAAAGTATTGCGATTAACTTTATTAATAAGTGTATATGGAGATGTTCATGAAAACCATGAAGTTGAGAAATATCGGTGTCACTTTTTTGATTAGTCTTTGCCCGCTGATCGTTACTGCACAAGATGAAGCACGGATCGAGGCTCTTCGTGAGATCGCGCAAATAGTGGCGTCTATTAATCATTTTCCGTCGGCCGAAAATAAAGCAGCTCTTGCTCAAATTGAAGGCAATGAAAGCTATCCCCAGGGTATACGTATGCTGGCTGCCACTGTTGCAAATATAAGTCACGCAGCCAACGCCGAAGGTAAGCAAAGTATGACAATGTTGCAGAACAATCAAAGAGCCCCAGACCCCGTGAAATCGCTAGCTGAGATTATTGGCCGGTTTAACCACATGGCGAGCGAACAAGATAAAGCAGCACTCTTAGCGTTATTTCCTTAAGCTGGGATGGTTTTCGATGCCTCACTTAGCCAGTTATTGGGCTTCTTGGGTGTTCTGGTAAATACAGGGCTTTGCTATTGGTAAATTGCGGCCCTCGCTGCGCGTTGAATCTGCAGTGAGAGCCCAATGTCATTATTTTGAATCATCCCAATAAGGACTATTTCTTCTTGTGGATCAATCCAAAACCATGAGCCTGCGATTCCCCACCACCAAAACGTTCCTTTCGAGGCGCCTTGAAATGCATTTGGGTCCTCGACGATAGCAAAGTCCAATCCGAATTGATTTCCGGGATAAGGCCGGCCTATTTCAGAAATTGAATTTGGAAGTTGATTGCTCCTCATCAGATTTGCAGCTTCTTCTGATAATATTCGAGTACCGTTAAAAGCTCCTAAGTTAAGTTGCATCTGGGCGAATTTCATGTAGTCGCCCACGGTTGATGTTAATCCTCCGCCGCCAGAGAGAAACTGGGGCTTCTCCACGAATGAACCGCCTAGGGTGCTGGAAGAGTTGTCTGTCCTAATCAGCTCACCCGCCCTGGGAAAATACATTCGGGACAGGCGATCTTGCTTTTCCTCAGCGACATAAAATGCAGTATCTTCCATGCCAAGCGGGTCAAAGATTCTTTCTTTCATAAATACGTCTAGTTTCTGCCCGGATAAGCGCTCAACTAAGAAGCCCTGAATATCCACCGAAATACTGTATACCCACTTCTCACCAGGCTGATTCAGCAGCGGTATATCCCTGAGCATGGGCATGCTTTGGGCGAGCGTTTTGTCTGATGCTCCACTGATTCCTGCGCTAACGTAAGCTTCTGCTATCGGGCCATTACTGAGCGGAGGGAAGTAGGCAAAGCCACCTGTATGGCTCATCAGTTGTCTGATTGTGACCGAGCTCTCTATTGGTGTAGTGTTCCATGTCTGATCTTCATTGTAGGAGGCGGCAACTTTCATACCTCGTAGCTCTGGGAGGTGAATCTCTATTGGGTCATCGAGAGAGAACTTGCCTTCGTCATACAAAATCATTAAGGCCGTTCCCGTTACGGGCTTCGTCATTGAGTATATTCGGAAGATTGTGTCCTCTTGCATTGGTAGCTGATCTTCGATGTTCTGATATCCCATCGTGGTGATCATTTTGGTCTCACCGTTCTGAGCGACCGACAAAACTGCACCTGATAGCTTTTTCTCATCGACGCGAGTTTGAAGCACCTCTGTAAGAGCTCGTAAGCTGGTATCGGATAACTCTGCAGCGACTATCGTGTGTGTAACGTATATAAGTTGACTAAACAGAATGAAAATTCCAAGGCAGTGTTTCTTTTGACTCATAGCTGGGTTCCCTGTCGATGAATGAAGACCTTGTGTCATTATAACCATAGACTAGGATAACTTGCAGACTAGTCAATTAGATGCCTCAGTTCCCGGTTTCAAACAATAGAATTGTAATTTTTACAATACCGATGAAATATAATGACTTACATTTATTATTTAATGTAATTAAGGCGATCAGTCAGTGAGTATACGTTCATAAAAGTGAAAATTAATGGATCGTAAAGCTGTTTAAAAAGTTATTTAAATTTATCGTCCGATCTGACGATTGATAAAATAGGGTTTAGCCTGAATTGGCGAATGCGTTGAGAGTCGAGCCGTTTTCTTATCTCTCAAAAGCATGGTGAAAAAATAATGACAGTTATTTAGGCGAACGAATGGGTAACAACACGAGAGTAACAATGAAAACCAGGCTTATCTTCTGCCTCGTGGTTCTGCTTCCCTTAAAAAGTATCGCGCAGATAGGCGAGTTAAAAGGAATTTGGAAAGTAGCGACACCTAACGGAGCATATGCAACTTTTCATGAGTCTTCAGCGGGTTTCATGATGGTGCTTCTAGATGGTCCTTCGTGGGGTGCAGCAGCAGGTATTCGAAAGAACAACCAGGCGCATGTTTGTACCGAAGTTAGTAGTAAAAACATTACAAAAGATAAGTGTTATCAGATAGATATTACCAGTGCCACGAGTGCTACTTTAAAAGTGGCGATTTGTGATCCGATACCAGTTTGCACTTCTTCAGGTGGCGCGAGTTTTTTGATTGATCGGATATTTTAAGAACTTAATGAGCTGGGTTGTGTATCTCACAATTAAATCAAGTTGCGACTGAATGAGAAGGCAGAAGGAAAAATGTTTATGAAGTCTAGGATACTTATTTTGCTCTTTATGCTGATGCCCCTGCAGAATGCCAGCGCGCAAGCCGTGGCTGCCGTCGGGGAGCTCAAGGGAATTTGGTCGATTTCGACACCGACTGCAGGTTCTCTATATGCCACAATCCACGAGGTAAGCAGCCAGTTATTTATGATTTTTCTTGATGGGTCGAACTTAGAGTGGTCTGCGGCGTTAGGGCTGAGAGACGCCAAGAATGGAGCCAACGCGTGTACGATGGTTTCGGCTGTGGTAAATAGCCCTCAGGCTTGTTATACATTAGACATAAAAAGTACAACAGAGATCGAGATGACAGTGTCTAGCTGCACACCAGTCTCCAATTGCGCTTACAAAAAAGGTGATAAGTTTACAGTTAACAGGGTCTACTAGTCTTCCCTTGCACATTGTTGGCTTATGAGGCGGTAGGGTAATTCTTTAATTGCGAGCTCTTTCTTACTTCATTACTTCCCCTTCGCAGTGCTACTGCACTCTTTCTAACTTCGGCCGTACGTCGAATATAAAAAAACCTCTCTTGGCAGGCACGCGCGCTCAGACTTATAATCTCTGCCGATCCCAAAAATTATGCAGCGTTAGAGACGATGGCTGAAGCAATTAAAATAAATAGTTTGAGCAAGACCTATGAGAATGGTTTGTTGGCACTTAAAAACGTCAATCTCAGTGTCGAGGAGGGAGATTTCTTTGCGCTCCTTGGGCCCAACGGCGCTGGTAAGTCCACGATTATAGGAATTCTCTCAACCTTGGTTCGTAAATCTGCAGGGAACGTGACGATTTTTGGAAAAAATGTTGAATCTCATGTTTACGAAACTAAGCTGGAATTAGGTGTCGTTCCTCAAGAAGTAAATTTTAGTCAATTTGAGAAAGTCGGTGATATAGTTATGACCCAAGCGGGTTATTATGGCTTGTCACGCAAGCTTGCGACGTCGCGCGCAGAAAAGTATCTAAAAAAGCTGGGTTTGTGGGACAAGCGGAACGAGAGATCGCGATCCTTGTCAGGAGGTATGAAGCGTCGACTGATGATAGCCCGGGCGCTGGTTCATGAGCCTAGACTTTTAATACTTGACGAACCGACGGCTGGTGTTGATATCGAACTACGACGATCGATGTGGAAGTTCCTGAGTGAGTTGAACGAATCAGGAACCACTATAATTTTGACGACGCACTACTTGGAAGAGGCTGAGCAGCTCTGCAGAAATATTGCAATAATCGATGGTGGTCGGATCGTTGAACATTGTTCGATGAAGGATTTATTGGCGCAATTAGACTCTCAAACTTACGTAATTGAATTGAGCCAGCCAATGACGGAGGTTATTAAGTTTGGACCTCTGGTAGCTTCTGCTCATGTTTTAGACTCGCTCACTCTTGAAATCACGATATCGTCAAGTGTTGGCATGAGCTCGCTTTTTGATCTATTTAAGAATCTCGATTTAGACGTCAAAGACCTTCGCATGAAGAATAATAGGTTGGAGCAATTATTCTTAACTAAGCTTGAAAAGTTGGAGGAGGGTCGTCTTGTTTAGTAACCATAAATATATTGCATTCGAAACGATTGTTGTTAAAGAGGTTCGAAGATTTTCAAGAATTTGGTTACAAACTCTTGTTCCACCTGCTATTACCATCGGCTTATATTTTGTTGTTTTTGGTAATCTTATTGGCCGACGGATAGGGGATATGGGTGGCTTTAACTACATGGAGTTTATACTTCCTGGTCTGATAATGATGGCGGTAATACAAAATTCATACTCAAATGTTGTGTCTTCTTTTTTTAGTCACAAGTTTCAGAGAAGTATCGAAGAGTTGCTGGTATCGCCGGTTCCAAATTTTATTATTTTGGCGGGGTTTGTTGTTGGCGGCATGGTGAGAGGGCTTGCAGTCGGGGGGGTGGTGACAATAATTGCTTCGCTTTTCATAAATGTAGATGTCCAACATCCAATTCTCACAATTGCCGTAGTTTTGCTAACGTCGATTGTCTTTTCTTTGGCTGGATTTATAAACGCTATATTCGCTAATACCTTTGACGACATTTCTATCATTCCCACTTTTGTTCTTACTCCTCTAATCTATTTGGGCGGCGTCTTTTACTCGGTTTCGCTGCTACCCGCATTCTGGAGTTCTCTCTCTTACTTCAATCCGATTTTTTACATGGTGAACACATTCAGGTTCGGCTTTCTGGGTGTTTCTGACACAAGCGTATCAGGGGCGATCGCGATGCTTGGGTTGTTCATTTGTGGCTTGACTTTTATATGTTTGTCTTTGTTACGCCGAGGCAAGGGCCTTCGAGCTTAGGAATAAAAAAAGTGAATAAACAGAACCCTTTGTCAAAAAATGTATCAAGCCCTTTAAGCTATGACCCAGGGATTCTTTTCCCGATAAATCGGGAAGACTCACGGATAAATTTGTCTGATTTTGAAGCCATTGAAATGTTTGGTTTTGATTGCTGGAATGCTTATGAGCTATCTTGGTTAGATTTGACAGGAAAACCAGTGGTTGGTATGGGCAGGATTGCTTTTCCAATGACGACAAGAAAAATAATTGAGTCTAAGTCACTTAAATTATTTCTCAATTCTTTAAATAACGAAAAGTTTGCCTCGATCGATGAATTGTCGATGAGAATTCAAGCTGATTTGTCGGGCGTCTGCGAGGGGGAAGTAGACGTTTCTATTTCTTTACTAGACAGCCGATTTCTTGCGTGGTCCTCTGATGAAATCGGCGAATGCATTGATCAGGCCGAGTTGCTTGCGCCGATCGATATTGGCAACTGTGCTGTAAATACCGCTGCGCTTTTCAGTCAGGAAAATCTTGAGCATATCTCAATCTCCGAAACGCTGTTTACAGATCTGTTTAAGTCTAATTGTCCAGTAACTAACCAACCAGATTGGGCTTCGGTTGTAGTGCGTTACAGCGGGTCTCCGATTGGCAAATCAGAATTGCTTTCATACTTATGCTCCTTTAGAAATCATCAGGGATATCATGAAGAGTGTGCCGAAAGGATTTTTTATGATTTATGGCGTACTTTTAAATTGAGTAAGCTTTTCTTAGCCATGTCTTACTTGCGGAGAGGCGGTTTGGATATCAACGTTTATAGATGCAGCGAGAGTATATCGGCGCTAGCAATGTTGCCGCGCCGAATAAGGCAATGAAGTTTTATTAATGAACTTTCCGCGGGAAGAACTTCCTCGTGGACACGTCAAGTGGCGGTGAGAGAGGGATTCGAACCCTCGATACGTTGCCGCATACACGCTTTCCAAGCGTGCTCCTTAAGCCACTCGGACACCTCACCGGTTTGACCTTTTCACATGTGTGCGAACGATAGCCTAAGAAGATTGAGCTTTCAATAAGGATAGGGTCAGTTTTTCAATTAATTGAGCTTTTGATTGCTTTTATCCAATTGTGTCTGCGACGTTCGGTGATATAAGATAAGATAAAAGTATTAGATTAATTTAAAACTGTAATTCAGTTAAGAATTTTTTAGGACTACTTTATGAAAAGAATGAGTTTTTCTCCCATAGGAATTGTTACAGTTTTTGGGCTTTTGATCGGTGTTCAAATCCACGCACAGAATTGGTCTGGCTATGGGGGTACTAATAGCTCTCAAAAGTATTCGCCTCTCGATCAAATAAACATCGACAATGTGGGTAGCTTAGCTCCCGCTTGGAGCTGGGATTCTCCGGATAACATCACTGTTTCTGAAAATTTAGCTGCTGAAAAGTATAGAACGATGCCAGCAGGATTTAAGGCAACGCCGATTGTTATTGGCGAGACCTTGTATATACCGACATCTTATGGTCGGGTCGTTGCGTTGAATGCAGCGACCGGAGCCGAGAAATGGACGTTTGATACGGCATCGTGGAAAAGTGGCCGTCCAACTAACCTAGGATACAACACGCGTGGTGTTGGTTACTGGGCAAGCAATGAAAAGAAACGTCTGTTTTTTGGAACCAACGACTCTTATCTTTGGTCGATTGATGCAGTGTCTGGGCTGCCGGATCCTAATTTCGGACAACGGGGGAGAATAGACCTATCTCAGGGATTAGGCCGAGAAATAGATAGGTCACTGTATGGCGTAGTTGCCCCACCATTGGTAACGAATGACGTTGTAGTTGTTAATTCCGTGATCTTTGACAGCCCCAACAAAAAGGAAATGCCGCCAGGTCATATCCGCGGCTTTAGTGCAGCGACAGGTGAGTTGCTTTGGATGTTTGAAACGATCCCTCAGAGAGGGCAATTTGGCAATGAGACCTGGGAAGAGGGGTCCTGGGAATTCACTGGGAACACCAACTCCTGGACAATGATGAGTGCTGACGATGATGCTGGCATTGTTTACATTCCGATTGGCACGCCAACAAATGATTGGTATGGAGGTCTTAGAAAAGGAGATAATTTGTTTGCGGAAAGCCTTGTTGCTGTAAACGCTCTCACCGGTGAGAGAATTTGGCACTTTCAAATGGTGCACCATGGGGTTTGGGATTACGACCTCCCAGCGGCTCCGACCTTGGTTGACCTAGTTGTGGATGGTAAAGAGATTAGGGCTGTTGCTCAGATATCTAAGCAAGGCTTTACTTATGTATTTGATCGGATTACAGGTGAACCTGTCTGGCCAATCATTGAACGAGAGGTGCCACAGAGTAGCGTCCCTGGTGAAAAATTATCATTGACTCAGCCATTTCCAACAAAGCCGGCACCTTTCGCCCTTCAGGGTATAAGCGACGAGACGCTTATAAATTTTACACCAGAGCTTCGACGCTCTGCGTTGCAGCTCATCGAGAAGTTTGATTATGGCGATTTGTTTACTCCGCCCAGTTTGCGAGGCACCATAAATTTGCCAGGTTGGGGAGGAGGCGGCTGGTGGACTGGTGCTGGATTTGACCCGGAAACTGGTATTTATTATGTTCCAAGCGTATCGATTCCAATTGTCGTACAGTTAGTGGAGAGCGAGCCTGCGTCCTCAGATTTTGAATATATACGAGGAGGGGCGACAAGTATTGGAGGGCCGGAAGGACTTCCTTTGACAAAACCTCCTTATGGAAGGATTACGGCGATAAACTTAAATTCCGGTGAGCACGAATGGATGATTCCTCACGGAGAAGGAATTCGCCAAAAGATCGTTGATATGGGGATTCTTGATCCCGGCCCTGTCGGTGGGCCGAGTCGCACAGCCCCGCTGGTTACAAAGACTCTTTTATTTCTTGCACAGTCTGATAACGGTCGAAATGTACTGCGTGCATTCGATAAAGCGACTGGCGCCACTGTTGCCGAGATAAATTTGCCGTTGCCTCCCTCAGCTGCGCCAATGACTTACGCCGTGTCTGGTAAGCAATACATAGCCCTTGCGGTTGGGGGAGGGGCTGATTCACGGCTTTTAACCGTGGCGTTGCCCTGAGTTTTGATTATTGGCTATGCTCTTATTTTGATAGCCATCAAAAACGCTGATTCGGTATTAATTGCTGTGATAGAATAGAGGTCACGTTATGGTAGCCCTCGCCGGGCCCTGCGCAATAGAAACTCGCGAACCCCGCCAGGCCCGGAAGGGAGCAACGGTAGTGATCTTTTTATGTGCCGCAGCCCGTCTGGTGAGTGCTGCCACCCTTTTTTTCTCTCCGAGAGATGGTTTAGACACCTGTGTGAGTTGAGGTTGGCGATGGGCTTGAACAATGAGCTATAAGGTTTTAGCCCGAAAATGGCGCCCCACCAAGTTTAGTGAGGTGGTTGGGCAAGAGCATGTGCTGAAATCGCTAATTTCGGCGTTGGACAACGACCGTGTCCACCACGCGTATCTGCTGACCGGAACACGAGGAGTGGGAAAAACTACCCTAGCACGTATCTTGGCGAGGTGCCTGAACTGTGAGTCAGGTGTGGGTTCCGAGCCGTGTGGACAGTGCAGTGCATGTAAAGAAATTGATGAGGGTCGATATGTAGATCTCATTGAGGTTGATGCAGCTTCTCGCACGAAAGTTGAAGACACTCGGGATCTGCTTGACAACGTGCAGTATCTGCCAGCGCGCGCGCGGTACAAGGTGTACCTTATAGATGAGGTACATATGCTTTCGACTCATAGTTTCAACGCCCTATTAAAAACACTCGAAGAACCGCCAGAGCATGTCAAGTTTCTCTTTGCTACTACCGATCCACAAAAGCTTCCGGTAACGGTTTTGTCTCGGTGCCTGCAATTTAATTTAAAGAATTTAGCGCCTGCTGAAATAGCAGATTATCTAGCCGAGGTGTTAGACAAAGAGAGCGTAGAGTTTGAAAAAAAAGCCGTATGGCAGTTAGCAATTGCTGCTAATGGAAGTATGCGCGACGGACTTACACTTACCGACCAAGCGATTACACATTGTAACGATAAATTTACTGAACAAAATGTTAGTGAGATGTTAGGGGTGCCAACATCAGAACAAATTGTTGTATTGCTTGGTGCAATGGCGAGGAGGAATATAAAGGAGGTCCTATTAATCATCCAGAAGATAGAGGAAAAATCTGTCGATTACATTAATTATCTTGATAATTTGCTGGCAGCTTTCCATCAGATAATGCTTGCTCAGGTAGACGGAGAATTCATCAACAAGAATGGTGTAAATGCCTCAGAATTTAAAGAGCTCGCGAAGCTTTTTAGTGCTGAGGACGTCCAATTATATTATCAATTTGGTTTGAAGGGGAGGAATGAAATGTCCATGGCTTCGAGCGTGCGTTCAGCGTTTGAAATGTTGATTTTAAGAATGTTGCTTTTTTCACCGGCCTACTCTGAGTCCTCGGAAGATCCCGCTGAAGACTCAGTCAATCAAAAAAAAAAATTAACGAGTGAGGCAGCGTGCTCTCCAGATGAAAGCGAGCAGCTTGTTGGTGCGGAGGTAACTTCGATTCCGTTAGCGTCCGGACAAAGGAGCGCTGATAATCAATCTTTGAGCGTTGAAACTTGGAATGATATATTTTTACGCTTGAACCTTAGCGGTGTGGCTCAAAAAGTATTTGCTAATGTGGAGTACAGGGGAGTTGAGGACGAAAAAGAAGTGTTTTGTCTAGATCGCAGCCAAAGTGCAATTTACAATGATGATTTGTTAGAAAAGTTTAAGAATGCTTTGCAGGATTTCTTTGGGTATGAAGTTTACTTGGAGATGTTGGTTTCGGAGGTAAAAAATGAGACTCCTGCGGGCCTAAAAAAAAGATTGGCAGACGAAGCGAACGCGCTTCGCGTTGCCAGTTATGAGTCTGATCATAATGTGCAAGATTTGGTTAACAAGTTTTCCGGGGTCGTTTTAAAAGACTCTATTGTTAAAATAAGGGACCGATGAATGAATGATTTAAATGATCTGATGGTGAAAGCACAAGAATTAAAAGGGAAATTTGAAGAGTCGCAGAAGAATGCTGAGAATGTTCAAGTAACTGGGGAGTCCGGCGGCGGGCTTGTTAAGGTACGAATGAACGGAAAGTATCAAGTGGAGAGGGTTGGTTTAGAAAAATCTGTGTTGACAGAAGAGCTGACCGTTGTTGAAGATTTAATTGCGGCTGCGGTTAACTCCGCAAGTGGTAAAGTTGAACAAGAAAAAAAAGAACTCCTCGGTAATGCCATGGGAGGTATTAATCTACCCGACGGTTTTAAATTTCCTTTTTAGAAACTAGAAGATGATTTCGAGCCCACTTATAGAGAAACTAATAGAATCGCTAAAGTGTCTTCCCGGTGTAGGCAGTAAGTCTGCGCAACGTATGACATTGCATCTGCTGGAGCGTGATCGTGTGGCAGCGAAAGCCCTGAGTGTAGCCCTTTCTCAAGCCGCAGACCAGGTAGGTAACTGTACCTTTTGTAGGATTCTTACAGAAGAAAGCATTTGCGTAATTTGTGCTAATCCGCGTCGCGATAAGCGCTCAATTTGCGTTGTAGAGTCGCCTGCAGATGTGTATGCAATCGAGCACACCGGTTCATATCGAGGACTGTATTTTGTTCTGATGGGCCATTTGTCACCTATCGATGGAATTGGCCCAGCTCAACTCGGTTTGGAAACTTTGCTGGCGCGTGTAATAGAAGAAAATATTGCTGAGGTAATTATAGCTTGTAACCCAACAGTTGAGGGTGATGCTACTTCTTACTATATAAGTGAACAATTAAGGGAAACTAAAGCGGTATTATCGAGAATTGCTCACGGCGTCCCGGTAGGTGGTGAATTAGAATATGTGGATGGCGGAACGTTAACTCATGCCTTCGCGGGACGCAGACCTATTGAGGTAGAAGACAATGAGTAGTCGGGACGACCTTCTCCCTGTCTATGTAACCGATGATGAAATATTTTCTGAGCTGTGCTCTTGTTGGTGTCAAAAAGCAGCCATTGGGGTAGACACTGAGTTCATTCGGACCGATACATTTTATCCTCGTTTAGGATTGCTGCAAGTTTATGATAGCGAGGTAACATATCTCATTGACCCCCTCAGGATAGAGCTTTGGCAGCCGTTTATTTCTTTAATGGTTGAATCCGATTGCGTATTTGTTATGCACGCTGCCAGTGAAGATTTGACTTTGTTTCAGCATTTTTTTAACGCACAACCTAAACAATTATTTGATACCCAAATCGCGGCTTCTTACTGCGGGTTTGGAGTCAATTGCAGTTACCAAAGTCTAGTTAAAATACTGTTGACAAAGACGGTCTCAAAAGAAGAAACGCGATCTAATTGGCTGCAACGGCCTTTAACATCTGCGCAATGTAAATATGCGGCAACTGATGTTCTATATTTGCTGAAAATACAAGATCTGTTAAGTATGAAGCTGATGTCCTTGAATCGTTTAGAATGGGTGTCGTTGGAGTTCAAAAGTCAGCTCTCTGTTGCGGCTGATGCCGAAAATAGTGAACGTTGGCAATACCTTTATGCATCGTTTAAAAATGCATGGACGCTAAAAGATTATTCGCTTGCATTCCTCCAAAGTCTTCTTTTATGGCGGGAGACAATCGCTAGAGCTGCTAACAAGCCTCGTGGTTGGATACTAAAGGATGATGAAATTTTGAGTTTTGTTTCTGCTCTGGAAAATCATTCCACTCAAAGCCTTCATTCGTGTTTCACAATTGAAGACTTTAATGACCTGCCTCAGCGAGTAAAAAAGGCATACGGGGAAAATTTAGTGGCATGGTTTAATAATAACCCGCCAGTAATTGAGTCTATTAGGCGTGACGAAATACTTGTTCCTCTGACTGGCAACGAAAGACGAGTATTAAAAATCTGTCAAAAGGTGATTCGAGAGATTGCTGAGGATCTGGATATTGACCCGAGTCTGATCTCGAACAAAAAACAGCTATCGAATTTTGTAAGATGTCACAGTAGTCATAATACTGAGTTTTGGCTGAAGATGCTTGCAGATTGGAGAAGAAATATAATTGGTTCGTCCCTAATTGAGGCGATAAGCGAGACGTGATGGGTAGTGAAAAATTTTGGGAAAAGCCGCTCGAGAGTTTATCTAAGGATCAGTGGGAAAAATTATGCGATCGTTGCGGTCGCTGTTGTTTGAAGCGAGTTGTCGATGAATCAAGTGTTCATTACACAACAAGGGTTGTATGCAAATATTACGATGAAGATAAATCTCGATGCAGTGAGTATGCTAAACGCTCTAAACTGGTTCCTGATTGTTTGGATGTAAGTAGTATGGACATCACGAGAGCAAAGTGGATGCCTTCCACTTGTGCTTATAGGTTGCGAGCTGAGGGTCGCCCACTCCTCGATTGGCATCCGCTTATCTCTGGAAGTAGGGGCGAGATGGAGAGACTTAATATCGGAATTAATGGCAGGGTTATCAATGAAGATTTTGTGCATCCTGATGGGTATGAAGAGCATATTGTGACGTGGGTTGATTAATGATGGTCGCTTCTTGGAATGAATGAGCCTCAGAACAGCGCAATGTTGGTTTGGGCGATATATCTGAGCTCGTCTTTAATTGTTGCGGCTGTATTTTTTCGAATAACAAAAACAGATAAATTTGTATATCTCAGCTCTCTTTTGAGAGCTATGTTCCTCGCTGTCGCGTATACGCCTTGGTATGCGACAGAGGCAAGTGAACGTTTGGCACCAGCTTTGATGGTTTTTACCTTAGATCTGATCACCGGAGCTGGCGATCCAGTGCGTTCGTTAGTGCCGCTGTTGCTGTCGATCTTTGTATTAGCAAGTATTGTAAGTATACTCCGATGGCGAAAATTTAGTATATTTGGAAATCGAAGGAAATCAGTGGGCGGATAGCGGCATGCATTCCCGCTCAGAGAAACACTTTTTTATAAATGCATAGACGGATGTAATAGATGAACTTTAAAGGTACAGAGGAATACGTAGCGACCGATGAACTCCAGCTTGCAGTAAACGCGTCCATCAAATTGGAAAAGCCTTTGCTCATCAAGGGAGAGCCTGGAACTGGGAAGACGATGTTGGCGGAACAGATCGCTGGTGCCCTCGATATTCCCCTAATTCAATGGCACATCAAATCAACAACGAAAGCGCAGCAGGGGCTTTATGAATACGATGCAGTTTCTCGGTTACGTGATTCACAACTTGGAGATGAAAAAGTAAAAAATATTTCAAACTACATTATTCGAGGAAAGATTTGGGAGGCTTTCGCGTCTGAAAAGCAGTGTGTTTTGTTGATTGATGAGATCGACAAGGCAGATATTGAGTTTCCAAACGATCTTCTTCTTGAGCTAGATAAAATGGAGTTTTTTGTTTACGAGACAAAAGAGCTTGTGAAAGCGACGAAGCGTCCAATTATTATAATAACAAGCAATAATGAGAAGGAGCTTCCAGACGCTTTTTTAAGGCGATGTTTCTTTCACTATATCGAATTTCCCTCTTCTCAAACTATGGAAAAGATTGTGAGCGTCCATTACCCAGACATTAAGAAGCAACTAGTTAAGGAAGCCATGGATGCTTTTTTTGATGTTAGAAAGATTCCTGGCTTAAAGAAAAAGCCATCGACTTCTGAGCTTATCGACTGGTTGAAGCTTTTGATGGCCGATGACATACCAGACGATATTCTGAAGGACAAGAATTTAAAAAATTCGATTCCGCCTTTATATGGGGCGTTGCTTAAAAATGAGCAAGATGTTCATCTTCTCGAGAAGTTGGCTTTCATGCATCGAGCGAAGACTTAGTGCTTATTAATTTTTTTATGGCGTTGAGAAACGAGCGATTACCGGTTTCGTTTACTGAGCTTTTCACACTACTGGAATGTCTGAGCAGAAATGTAATCTTCGCTAGCGTAGATGACTTCTACCAATTATCGCGTATGTGTTTTGTAAAGGACGAGAAAAACTTCGACAAATTTGATGTCGCGTTTTCTAAATATTTTGACGAAGTTAAAAAATTCGATGATCTTTCCCTTTTGCAGATTCCGGATGATTGGCTGCGTAAGGAAATTGAGAAGCATTTGAGTGATGAGGAAAAAAGAAACATTGAGGCGCTTGGTGGGCTTGACAAGCTTATGGAAGAATTTCGAAAAAGGATGTCAGAACAAGAGAAGAGGCATCAGGGTGGTAATAAGTGGGTCGGTACGGGCGGCACTTCACCATTTGGAGCGTATGGTTATAACCCTGAAGGAATACGTATCGGTCAGCAAGAAAGTCGACATAAACGAGCCGTAAAGGTTTGGGATAAGAGGGAGTATCGGGACCTTGATGATTCGGTCGAGATCGGTACGAGAAATATTAAGATGGCTCTGCGTCGGTTACGAAGATTTGCTAGAACTGGGTCAGTCGATGAGCTTGACATCACAGATACTATTTCGAGCACAGCCCGAAATGCTGGGTTTTTAGACATTAAAATGGTACCTGAACGGCATAATTCCGTAAAAGTTCTGCTGTTTTTTGATGTTGGGGGTTCAATGGATCCTCATGTAAAGATTTGCGAAGAGCTCTTCTCCGCGGCACGATCTGAGTTTAAACATCTTAAGTATTTTTATTTTCATAACTTCTTGTATGAGTCGGTGTGGACAAAGAGTAAGCGTAGGCATGCTGAAACAACTTCTACGTTTGACATAATCAATAAGTATTCGAAGGATTATAAAGTTATTTTTGTTGGCGATGCCACTATGGCTCCGTATGAAGTTACCCATATAGGAGGCAGTATTGAGCATTATAATGAAGAGGCTGGGGCGACATGGATGAGTCGGTTAACAGATCACTTCGATAACATAGTTTGGATAAACCCTACACCTCAAGAATACTGGGAACACAGTTATTCAATTGAAGTGGTCAAAGAGTTGCTTGAGGACAGGATGTTCTCTTTGTCGGTTTCTGGACTAGAAAATGCAATGAAATTGTTGGTTAAATGAGTTTTACTAGCGAACACTTGGAATTGAATTTAACCACATGAATATGCCTGAGCCTTTGTCGGAATCGCTTAGCCCAGCCCAGTTTGCTAATTTAAAGGGGTTGTTAAGTTACGTTGCCGTAACCCACCAGCATTTGCCAGCATTCACCTGTGCTGGGGTGACCCTCAGTTATCATGAGTTAGATGAATTAAGCACACGCTTTGCTGCTTATCTACAAACTCAGACTGACCTAGCTCCCGGTGACAGAATAGCGATTCAGTTACCAAACCTGCTTCAGTTCCCAATTGTTCTTTTCGGCGCTATAAAAGCTGGCCTTGTTGTTGTAAGTACAAATCCATTATATACCGCTCACGAGATGGGGCATCAATTTAGAGACAGCGGTGCGAAGGGCATTGTGATTCTTGAGAGTTTTTGTCAAAAGCTTGAGGAGGTGTTGCCAAGCACTCAGATCGAGACTGTGATAGTAGCGACGCTCGGGGATATAAGGCCAGCTATTTCTCGAGCCGGAATTAACTTTGTCGCAAAATACGTAAAGAAAGTTGTTCCACCTTATAATCTGAAACACAAAATTTATTTAAATAAGGCGCTGGAAAATAGATACGCCTACGATAATTCTTTTTCGGCTGACCCGGATGAAATTGCCGTACTCTTGTACACGGGTGGTACAACCGGTATAGCCAAAGGAGCTATGCTTTCGCATCAAAATATTCTTACTAATATGATGCAGCTCAGGGCTCGCTCCGCTCTTTTAATTGAGGATCAAATTGAAACATTAGCGGCACCACTTCCTCTCTACCATAGCTATGCTTTCTTACTTCATTGTTTTGCTATGCCGTACGCTGGAAATCATAATTTATTAATTCCGAATCCACGAGACATAAAGGGGATGATAAAGCTTTTTTCACGGACGCCAGTCAATGGTTTTGTCGGCATCAATACCCTCTACCTTGGGTTATTGCGAGATTCCGGTTTTGAGAAGCTTGATTTTTCTGCGCTAAAATTTTGTGGCGCCGGCGGAATGGCGATGACAACCTCGGTGGCGGAGGAGTGGCTAGATGTTACTGGGGTCGAGATTCTCGAGGGATACGGCCTTACCGAGTGTTCTCCAGTTGTATCGGTCAACATTCCCGGGAAATCGAAACTGGGAACAGTTGGGCCTGTTGTTCCGGAAACGGAAGTCAGAGTGGTAGATGAGCAGGAGAATGATGCCGCTGAGGGCGCAACGGGTGAATTGTGGATAAGGGGACCGCAGGTTATGCAAGGGTATTGGCAACAACCTGAAGCGACTAGGGATGTGATTAACCGAGACGGTTGGTTTAAAACCGGAGATTTTGCGCAGATAGATGATGAGGGTTACATCAAGATAGTCGATAGAAAAAAAGATATGATTTTAGTGTCTGGTTTCAATGTTTTTCCTAATGAGGTTGAAGATTGGGTAAATAACCACCCGTATGTTCTAGAGAGCGCAGCTATTGGAGTTCCAAATGAGAGGTCTGGTGAAGCGGTTAAGTTATTCGTGGTTTTAAGAGAGCAATCAGTTGATCCCACTGAGATTATTCGGCATTGTCGAGCTGGATTAACTAGTTACAAGGTGCCTAAAGAGGTTGTCTTTGTCGAGGATTTACCGAAGTCCATAATAGGAAAAATCCTACGAAGAGAATTACGCTAATCGATGACTGGCGCTTATACGCAAGCTGCGGATCTTTTAGAAAAGGCTTTTGATGCCGTTAAATTTTGCGAGATTAAAGATAGAAAAATACTTTGCAAATTAATTGAGACAGCTCGCTCTAAAACAAGCAAGCAATCCGGTAAATTGTCCGACACTAGTTTAGGTCGTGATATCGTTAGCATTCAAAAGAAAATCGATCAATCGATTGCTAAATGTGAGCTACGGAAGCAATCGATTCCTCACGAAATATCTTACCCTCCCTTGTTGCCGATAAGCTCTAAAGTGAAGGAGATACGTCGACTTCTCTCCACTAATCAGACGCTTATTGTGGCTGGAGAGACTGGCTCAGGAAAGACGACACAATTGCCAAAGATTTGTCTTGACGCTGGATTTGGATTCAGAGGCTTAATAGGGCACACCCAGCCGCGGCGCTTAGCGGCTATCTCAGTAGCCAATAGAATATCTGAAGAGTTACGCTCAGTAGAGGGAGGAGTAGCGCACCAAGTTCGTTTCGCAGATACCTCTATTGATAAGAGTTTTTTAAAACTAATGACCGACGGTATCTTGCTTGCTGAAGTGGCCAACGATCCTGACTTGCTTAGATACGAAGTTATTATAGTCGATGAGGCCCATGAAAGGTCGCTTAACATAGATTTTATACTTGGTTACCTGCACCAACTCGTTAGAAGACGCCCCGACTTAAAACTGATTATTACCTCTGCAACAATAGATGTAGTTAAGTTTTCTGCCCATTTTAACGATGCTCCTATTGTTCTTGTGTCCGGAAGAACTTATCCAGTTGAGGTTATATATAAGCCGTTTGAGATAGAAAAAACTAATGAAGACAGCGAGAAGTTGGCGGTAAAAAAAGCGATTGACTTGATTTATTCTAGAGGCGAAGAAAATGGGGATATCCTTATTTTTTTTGCAAGCGAGAGGCAGATTAGAGCAACCTTGGCTTTCCTGCAGAAACAGAAATTTACCAACACCGAGTGTTTGCCTTTATATGGGAGATTAACCCATGCTGAGCAGCTCAGGATTTTCAAGAAAGGAAGTAAGAGAAGGATTATCTTAACTACCAATGTAGCGGAAACATCAATAACGGTACCTGGAATAAATTACGTAATAGATTTGGGAACAGCGCGGATTAGTCGCTATAACATGAACAACAAGGTCCAAAGACTCCCTATAGAGCCTATTTCGCAAGCAAGTGCGAATCAAAGGAAAGGACGTTGCGGTCGTCTTGCAAATGGCTTGTGCATTCGACTTTATTCCGAGGAGGAGTTTGATAATCGTCAAGAGTTTGCGGACCCAGAGATTACAAGAACAAATTTAGCCTCAGTCATGTTGAAAATGTTGGCATATGGAGTCGGGCGTATTGAGGATTTCCCTTTCCTCGATCCGCCTGATGTGAGAGCAATAAAAACTGCTTTTAAGTTGCTCTATGAATTAAATGCACTTACCAATAAAAAAGAGCTCACTAATCAAGGCAGGAAGATGGCAAGTCTGCCGGTCGATGCGCGTTTTTCAAAAATGCTCATATTGTCGAGCGAAATGAATTGTCTCAGGGAAATGATTATTCTTGTCAGCGTGCTAAGCATTCAAGACCCGCGAGAAGAACCAGAAAACAAGCGAGAGCTAGCGAGGGACAGGCGTTCTGATTTTACCGATAGTAATTCAGATTTTTTAAGCTTTGTGTTGCTTTGGAAAGAGCTAGAGAGACAAAAAAAGCAGGAGAAAAATTTTTCTTTAAATCGGTTTTGTAAATTTTTCTTTTTATCCTATACACGACTTAATGAGTGGCAGGATTTATATCGACAGCTCTTATCGAATACAAAAAAAACCGGCCTTAAGATCAACTCATCGTTCGCAGGCTATGCGGCCTTTCATAAATGTGTGCTATGCGGGTTTTATGACCAAATAGCTGTTCTTGATAAAGATGCTGAATATCTTGGCATTCAGAATAAGCGGTTCTCAATTCTTGGGTCTTCGGTATTGAAAAAAAGCAAGCCAAAATGGATAGTCTCCGGTCCTCAAATTGAAACTTCGAAAATCTTTACTCCCCTGGCGGCCAAAATTAATCCGGAGTGGGTTGAGGAGATTGCGGTTCACTTGGTAAAACGAAATTATTTTGATCCGCACTGGAGTAAGAAGAGGGAAGACGTATTTGTGCATGAACGGGTTTCACTTCATGGTCTTCGAGTCATACATAACAGAGAGCTTCCATTTTCTGAAATAGATATTTCTGGGGCGAGAGCGCTTTTTATTCAACATGCTCTGATAGACTTGGAAATCAGTCAGTCAATCCCATTTTTAGAACACAATCAGAATCTTATTAAATCGTTGGAGAAAGCTGAAGAGAAATTAAGGAGGCCAAATTTTATAATCAATGATAGAGATATTTTTTCGTTTTATGATGCGCGGATTCCATCTCAGGTTTGCTCGATTAAAGCATTGATTGGATGGTTAAAGGAACTCGATGGTATACGAGCGCAGTCGCTTTACATGAATGAATCGAATTATGAAGCTGAGCGAACAGACAAGAATCTTCAATCAGTGTTCCCCGATACGACAAGCGTTCAGGAGAATGACTTAGAAGTTAGTTACGCGTTTGAGCCCGGAGCTAATCATGATGGCGCCACCGTTGAAGTTCCGATTACTCTGCTTCCCCAGTTAAAGCAGTCAGATCTAGACTGGGCGATACCAGGATTGGTTACTGAGCGCTGTCAGTGCTTAATTAAGGGTTTGCCAAAGACGTTAAGAAAGGGTTTTGTACCTGTAAATAAGGCAGTAAAAGAATTGCTCAACGGGGTTTCTTACGAAGATGGTCCTTTATTTAAAGTGCTTATAAATGCCGCAAAAAGCCAACGAAATATATCTCTAAGTTATGAAGATTTAGATATGGTTTCAGTCCCTTCGCATTTGGTTGTAAAAATAAGAGTGCTTGACAAAAATTCCAATGAAATTGCTTTTGGAACCTCGGTAGATCAGCTGAAGCGTGACTTAAAATTAAAAGAGCGCACGCCTTCTCAACAATATAACTTCGAATCAAAAGAGAGTGCTGAGTTTCATCACCCTATTATGCGTGATCAAATAGTGGAATGGGATTTTGATAATTTCCCAAGCCAGGTTACGGTTGGAGGGTCCCTCAAAATTATACGTTACCCTTGTATTCTGGATCATGGTGAATACGTCTCGATTGAGCTTTGGGACGATTTGCATGCAGCACGTGAGAAAAGTCGGCTCGGTTTGATGAAGTTGTTTATGTTGCGGACAGTAAAGCAAAAAAATTACTTAAGTAAAAAGTTTTCAAAATTAACAAAGGATTTTGAGTTAATGATACCGATAAATTTTGTCGATTTAGCGAAGGACTCGGTTAATATTTGTTATTTGGAGACCTTTTATTTACACGAGGATGTGCCACAATCGAAAGATGAGTTTCAAAATCTTCTTGCAACTAATAAAGGGCGGCTTGTGAAAAATGGTGATACACTCGAAAAAAAGCTCAGAGAGATATTTTTGCTAAGAAAGACGGTCTTAAAGGAACTCATGGATGCTAGGGAGAAAATAGATGCCAGTGAGGGTCGTGACATTGATGCTCAGATCTCTAATCTCTTTTGTCAAGATTTTATTTTTCATGCAGGGCTTCAATGGCTCACAGAATATCCACGATACCTCAACGCGATTCTTATAAGATTACAGAAAATTATTATGGGGTCTTTAAAAAACTCTCGATACACAAATCAGTTTTTAGAATACCAAGTGAGATTACAGAATTTAGCTGACCGAAACGAGGGGGGGAAGAAGAGAGAGTTACTAACTCTAGGTTGGATGATTGAAGAGTACCGAGTTTCTTGTTATGCCCAGCACTTGCGGACAAAGCTACCTGTTTCAGAAAAAAAATTGGAGAAGGCTTTTGTCAATCTTGAATAATTTGGAGAATTCTTTTATTTTTTGTGGATACAGTTAAGAATTGCGTTAATTCTAATTTTTTTTCATTATGAATTTTAATTTTTTCCTATTGTTTTGCGATTTATTGCTTCTCCGAAGAGGAGGGTCTAGCGGAAGAGTTTTGGTATTTCTTTTGACAGGCAGTTCCTTCTTTTTGAGTCAAGGTATGCTAGCGAGAGAATCGGTGGTAATCGACCCGTGGCGCCCGCTCAACACTTCACTATTTCAGATTAACGATTTTATGGATCAAGCATTTTTAAAGCCTGTCGCGGAGGGCTATGCGCACTTGTTGCCTACCGCCGCAAGGAAAGGCGCTTCTAACTTTTTTAGTAACGTTGACGATTTTAATGTGCTTGCTAATAGTCTTTTTCAGTTGAAAATTAAGAATGCAGTGAGTGACTCAACACGAATAGCTCTGAATAGCACTGTAGGTGTTTTGGGTTTATTCGATGTCGCGAGAACTATAGGATTTAGAAAAAATACTGAGGATTTTGGACAGAGCCTTGCTTATTGGGGTGTCGGTAGTGGGCCATACATGATGTTACCAATCTTCGGGGCAAGTTCTGTCCGGGATTCTTTCGGGTTATTAATTGATACAGCTATGAATCCAATTCGGTTCTTCGATAACCTGGCAGTTAGATCGGGTTTGTTCTTTTTGAGAGAAATTGAGGCTCGCGCCTTTCGATTGCCATTGGATAACGTGGTCGGCGGAAATCCGTATATCTTCGTGAGAGAGGCGTATTTTCAACGGCGTGATTTTTTAATCCGAGATGGTGTCAGTACAGGCGCGTTTAGTGAGTTTTAAAGACATTGGGTTTATGAAATACTTACTCTTTTTTGTTCTTCATCTCTAATTTGGTTTTTATAAAATCGCTGTGTGATACATACGTTAACTCACAAACGCGCCTAATAACGCTGTCCTCGTATCGATCTAATATTTTGTCTGCAAATGCGATGGCCCATAGGTTTCGTATTAAGTCCAACTTTTCTTCGCGGTTGAAATTTTCATTTATTAGGCTTGTGTATTCGTATAATGAGGTCGCATCATCAGCCCTTTTTTTCATCTGTTCGGAGATTTTTTTTATTTCATTTTCTGGTATTTCAAAGCGATTTAAAAGAATCTCTTTAAGTTTAAGTTCCTCTTCGGAATTGAAATCGTGATCTGCTGCCATAACTTCAACCATCAAGGCCCCAGATATAAGGTTCATTGTTTTCCTCATCTCATTAGTGTTTGTGTCTGAGATGCTTGTTCTGTTCTTATACATCAACTCTTTTAATAGTTTTATCATGACCTATCTCTCAAATATTTTTTAGAAATTACTTTGTAATCATAATCAGGTTTTAGGAGTGGAGCGCGGATTTTTTTTGCGCATTGATAACTATCTTTTTTGCATTTAGGATGATTTCCGAGCCTGAATTCTTATTGTGAGTGTTTTCACTTAGAAATCTCCTAAACACCTTTCCACCAATTTCACCTTTAAAAAGGCCCAGTATGTGTCGTGTCATATGTTGCAAAGCCACACCTTGTGCCAGTTGCTGTTGTATATAGTTCGAGTACTCATCTAAAACATCAAATCGCGATAGAGGTTTCTGCTCCTTTCCGTAATAAAGCCTATCAATAGCCGAAAGGATATAGGGGTTTTGATAAGCCTCCCTCCCAACCATTATCCCATCAACTTTTTCTAGCATGCTAAGCGCTGATTTCGGGTCTTTGATGCCTCCGTTAATAATGATGTGGAGCTGTGGGAATTGCCTTTTAACTTCATATACCCTTTCATAATTTAGAGGCGGAATCTCTCTATTTTCTTTTGGGCTGAGCCCGCTTAAAATTGCTTTCCTGGCATGTATGATAAAAGTCGAGCACCCAGCGCTTGCAACAGTATCAATAAAGGTCACAAGGCTTTCCAAATCATCGTTCTCATCAACGCCTATTCGACACTTAATGGTAACTGGAATATTCACTACTTTTTGCATGGCGTGAAAACACTCGGCAACGGTATGAGGCTCACGCATAAGGCAAGCGCCAAACATTCCAGATTGTACGCGACTACTCGGACAGCCAACGTTTATATTGAGTTCCTGATATCCCGCATCCTCTCCGAGTTGGGCGGCGTATGCCATCTCATGTGGTTCGCTTCCTCCAATTTGCAATGCTACTGGGTGCTCTCGAGGGCTATGGGCTAATAATTTCTTTGAGTCGCCAAATTTTAAAGCCTTGCTGGTAATCATTTCCGTATAAAGCAGCATATTTTTGCTTAAGAGGCGTAAGAACACTCGGTCATGCCGATCTGTCCAATCCATCATTGGTGCTACAGAGAACCGATGTTTATTCATGGCTACCAAAGGTTTTGAAAAGCCGTCAATTAAACCAGAGCTTTTCTTCAAGTCAAGTGTCGAGCGAGAAGATGAGATAAGCAAAATATTCAAGTACAATATAGGTTCTCTCACGAATTCTGAAGATGTTAGATATATGTCGCAGATAAGAACAAGAATTGCGCCTTCGCCGACTGGCGATCCGCACGTCGGAACAGCTTATATTGCTTTGTTCAATAAATGTTTTGCGAGGCATAATCAAGGAAGATTTATTCTTCGAATAGAGGATACAGATCAAGATCGTTCGAATAAAAAGTCGGAGAACGATATATTAAAAGCCCTAGCTTGGATGGGTCTTGATTGGGACGAGGGGCCGGATAAGGGTGGGGAGTTTGGGCCTTATCGCCAGAGTGAGCGCGGAACTATATACTCGGCACACATCAACTCCCTTATTGAGCGGAAAAAAGCTTTTCGTTGCTTTTGCACAAAAGAGCGCTTGGCAGAGGTTCGGGAAAAACAGATTAAAAACAAAGATCCGATTGGCTACGACGGTCAGTGCTTGAATTTGAGTGAGGAAGAAATTAGCAAGAATCTCGAGCAAGGTCTGCAATACGTTATCAGGATGGTAGTTCCAGAAGAGGGTGAGTGCAGATTTGAAGATGGCCTTCGGGGAGAGGTCTGTATTAACTGGTCTCAAATCGATATGCAAGTACTGATCAAGTCAGATGGTTTGCCGACATATCATTTTGCAAATGTCGTTGATGATCATTTGATGAATATCACCCACGTTATTCGAGGCGAAGAATGGATTAATTCTGTACCGAAGCACCTTCTACTTTACGAATATTTTGATTGGGAGCCACCAGCTTTTTTTCACATGCCTCTCCTTCGCAACCCAGACAAGAGTAAATTAAGTAAGCGGAAGAATCCGACGAGCATCCATTATTACAGAGATGCCGGATACCAACCCCAAGCTCTTTTAAACTATCTCGGTATGATGGGATGGAGCATGCCGGATAGCAGAGAAAAATTCTCTTTTGAGGAAATGGTCTCGGAATTTGACATCCAGCGAGTTAGTTTGGGCGGGCCAGTATTCGATGTTGAGAAATTAGACTGGTTAAATGGCAAATATCTGAGGGAAGACTTAAGTGATCAGGAGTTTTGGGATCAATTTACGGATTGGAGTTTCTGTCCAAAGCGTATTGGCAAAATTGTTCCGCTTTTACGTGATCGCGTAGAAAAATTTAGCGATGTTATTCCTCTGGCTGGATTTTTGTTTGGGGACCCGCCGGTGATTACACAAGAAAACTTTAATCATGGCTCTCTCTCATCGGATGAGTGTCTGGAGATACTTCAGCTTTCAATTTGGGAGCTGGAGAAGATTAGAGATTGGCAGCGTGAGTGTGTAGAAAGCTCCTTGATGTTGCTCGCAAAAAAAATCGGGCTTAAACCGAGAGAGTTTCTGTTTCCTCTCTTTGTATCGATAACAGGGAAGCCTGCTTCTACCTCAGTTATTGAGGCAATAACGATTCTGGGTCTGGATCTATGCAGGGCTCGAGTCAGGAATAGTATTATGATTTTAGGTGGATTATCGAAAAAAAGTGAGAAAGCACTGGCAAAGAAGCATAAAGGATTGTGCGGATGAAATTTTGCTCAGAAATTCTTGATTGACAGCAGGAAGGGCCCCTCATAAAATGCCGGCTGTCGATTGTTTGAGAGCTTTAACGGCTTGCTCGCGATAAAAGAAAAGCATGATGGGGCCTTAGCTCAGCTGGGAGAGCGCAACACTGGCAGTGTTGAGGTCAGCGGTTCGATCCCGCTAGGCTCCACCAAATATTACTTTCAAGCTGGTATGTCACCTGCTAAAACAGATGTTCGCAACTTTATGGCATGTCTCTTCGGGCATGCCCTTTGTATAGCTGCCTTGGCCTTCCGATTTTGTATGGACTGCTTAGCATTTCATCCCAGTGGGATATCCATCCCGGCGTTCTCCCGGTAGCAAAGATTACCGTAAATAAGTTTGTAGGGATGCCAATCGCCTTCAAAATTATACCAGAGTAGAAGTCGACATTTGGGTAAAGCTTCCTTTCTATAAAATACTCATCTTCGAGCGCAATTTGTTCAAGTTTTCGTGCGATTCGGAATAAGGGATCATCCTTTACGCCAAGTTCTTCGAGAACATCGTCACAAATTTTTCTCATAACTGTTGCCCTTGGGTCAAAGTTTTTATAGACCCGATGACCAAAACCCATTAGCCGAAAAGGGTCGTCTTTGTCTTTAGCCTTTAAAATAAAGTTTGATATGTTTTTTTCGTCATTTATTTCATATAGCATTTCTAGGACGGCTTCATTTGCTCCCCCGTGGGAAGGTCCCCACAATGCTGCAATCCCCGAAGCGATGCAGGCGTAGGGATTTGCACCGCTCGACCCCGCAAGTCTTACGGTCGAGGTCGACGCATTTTGCTCATGATCGGCATGCAGGGTAAAAATAACATCCATTGCTTTTGAGAGCGTTTTGCTTACCTTGGGTGGTTCGCATGGAGTGCCAAACATCATATGAAGAAAGTTTGCGGAAAATCCCATGTCATTTTGAGGGTACATGAATGGCTGGCCAACCCCATGCTTATAAACCATAGCCGCCAGAGTTGGCATTTTTGCTATTATTCGATGAGCGGCCTGCTTTCTGTGGTCAGCATCTTCTATATCCAAGTTTTCGTGATAGAACGCGGACAACCCTCCGACTGCGCCGCATAACATAGCCATAGGGTGGGCGTTTCTAGGAAATCCCTTAAAGAATTCATGTATTTGTTGATCGACCATGGTGTGGTAGCGAATTGTGTTTTCAAAATCTGCTTTTTCTTGAGGGGTTGGGAGCTCGCCGTTTAGAAGTAAAAAGCAGGTGTCGAGGAAAGATGCCTTCTCAGCAAGCTGCTCGATGGGGTACCCTCGGTGCAAGAGAATGCCATTATCCCCGTCGATGTATGTAATTTCTGACTCGCATGAGGCCGTCGAAACGAAACCAGGATCAAAGGTGAAAATTCCTTTACTTACTAGGCTGCGCACGTCTACGACATCTGGACCAACCGTGCCACTGATAACAGGCAAGTCCAAAGGAGTAGTAGTGTCTGAGAGATGTAACTCGGCCGTCTTCTTTGTCATGTGCAATCCCTAGATTTTCGTGATAAATATTATTTTATTCAATACTTTAAGGTATGTTATTCATGTATTATTTCGGATAAACTGGTTTCTACATTGAGGCGTTAGCCTTACCGTGGTTCTTCGCAGAAGTTAGAGCGGGAAGATATAAGGGCTCAATTCTTGACCCAACACTCTGAAGCGCTATTAGTATAACGCCTGACCTACTGAATTCAAAATCGTGAGCTGAAACTGTATAAATTTGTTGCAGTTCGATACTGAAATTTCTTCTGACAATATATTGCCATGATAGGAAGTGACTAAGTTGAATTAGGCCCTCAGCACGCTTATACTCTGTAAAAATATAATTATATCAAACAGTTTTTGCGGGCTCGAGTTTCTGGGCCATTAAAAATGGTGACTGACAAACTTCGTTTGGCTTCGAGGAGAAAAGATCTTTTGAAAGATGACAGACCCGTTTATTTAAACTTGTTTCAGTACAAATGGCCACTCGTGGCAATCGCTTCAATTCTGCATCGGGTTTCAGGTGTTGGCGTTTTTTTCGGAACTGGAGTTTTGCTTTTTTTACTTCAGGCGTCTTTGGAATCCCAATCAAGCTTTGACTCTTTGCGTGCCGGTTTTCAATCGCCTAGCCTTAAAATATTGGTTTGGCTGATAATATCGGGGTTGATTTATCATTTGTTAGCCGGAGTGAAGCATTTAGTGATGGACTGGGGTCTTGGAGAGGATCTGCGATCTGCGCACTTTGCATCTCAGCTTACGTTGGTTCTTGCAGCGGTTTGCTGTTTGCTTGTGGGGGTCTGGTTATGGTGAGCAGCGCGACTAATTTTAGTAGGTCCGGGCTTTCAGACTGGCTCATCCAGCGTGTCAGTGCAGTGGTGCTTGGACTGTACTTTTTGGTGCTCAGCTGGGTATTTTTTAGTTCGCCCGATTTGGAGTTTGCGGAGTGGAGTCAATTATTCGATGGTTTATCGATGAAAATTGCCACTAGTTTGGCTCTCCTTGCCCTCTGCGCGCACTCGTGGATTGGGATGTGGACCGTAGCCACTGATTATTTGACCAGATCTCATTTTGGTAAGCATGGGACCGGCCTCAGACTTGGTTTTCTCTGTCTTTGTGTTTTTATGATTTTTGTCTACCTAGTCTGGGGTTTTCAGATTGTCTGGAGTATTTAAATGCGAAATATATCTTTTGACGCGGTCATAGTCGGTGGCGGCGGAGCAGGTCTCCGGGCAGCTCTGCAACTTTCTCAATCTGGCCACAAGACCGCAGTGATCTCGAAAGTTTTCCCGACGAGATCTCATACGGTTTCTGCCCAAGGAGGAATCACTTGTGCGATTGCCAGCGATGATCCGAACGACGATTGGCGATGGCATATGTACGACACGGTCAAAGGTTCTGATTATATTGGGGATCAGGATGCGATTGAATATATGTGTAGTGAAGGACCTCAGACGGTTTTTGAACTTGAACATATGGGCTTGCCCTTTTCTCGAAATGATAATGGAAGAATTTACCAGCGCCCGTTTGGCGGTCAGTCAAAAAACTTCGGTAAAGGCGGTCAGGCTGCCCGGACCTGCGCTGCTGCAGACAGGACTGGTCATGCGCTTTTGCATACGCTTTACCAAGGCAATTTGAAAAACAATACAGAGTTTTTAAACGAGTGGTACGCAACTGATTTGATAAAAAACCAGGACCAAGTCGTAGTTGGGGTGATTGCGATTTGTATCGAAACCGGAGAAGTTGTTGCTATTAATAGTAAAGCCACTGTGTTTGCCACTGGTGGGGCAGGAAGGATTTATGCGTCAACGACGAATGCTCTTATCAATACTGGGGACGGGATCGGTATGGCGCTTAGAGCAGGGTTTCCAATGCAGGACATGGAAATGTGGCAGTTTCACCCTACGGGAATACATGGTGCCGGAACCTTGGTGACAGAGGGTTGTCGCGGTGAGGGGGGGTATTTAATAAATAAAGATGGCGAGAGGTTTATGGAGCGATATGCTCCTAATGCAAAGGATTTGGCTGGAAGGGATGTTGTGGCCCGCTCGATGGTCATTGAAATTCTTGAGGGAAGGGGGTGTGGCGAAGCGGGTGATCATGTGATGTTGAAATTGAATCATCTCGGAGAGGACGTTCTCAACGCAAAACTTCCTGGAATTCTAGAACTGTCAAGAACATTTGCTCATGTTGATCCAATTAAGGAGCCTATTCCCGTTGTCCCGACCTGCCATTACATGATGGGAGGCATTCCAACGAACGTCAACGGCGAGGCGTTAGCACGGTCTGATGATGGAGAATATCGGTCTGTGCAAGGTCTTTATGCGGTTGGTGAGGCTGCATGTGTTTCTGTACATGGCGCAAATCGACTTGGAGGTAATAGCCTTCTCGATTTGGTGGTCTTTGGTCGTGCAGCGGGGAAGCATATTGAGGATGTCCTTGAGCAAGGTGTTGAGCAGAGAATTGCTACTGAAAGCGATATTGAAGCATCAATGTCGCGCTTGATCGCGCTAAATGAGAGCAATAGCGGGGAGAGCGTTTCTGTTCTGCGCCCAGAGCTCCAATCCGTTATGCAGAATTATTTTGGGGTTTTTCGTAAGGGCGACTTTATGAAGGAAGGCATTAAAAAGTTGGAGGAGCTTCGGGAACGAATCGGGAGCCTTCATCTCATTGATAAAACCGATACCTTTAACACTGCGCGTATTGAAGCTCTTGAGCTACAAAATTTGTTAGAGGTCGCAGAGTCGACTGCGATATCTGCTGAAGCCAGAAACGAAAGTAGAGGCGCTCATGCGCGGGACGACTTTCGAGAAAGAGATGATGAGAATTGGTTGTGTCATTCGATTTTTAACCCGAAAGACAAAAGCGTCGGCAAGCGAGATGTGAATTTCTCACCGAAACAAGTGGATACATTCGAACCAATGGCGAGAACTTATTGAAAAATCGTCATGGTTTGCGCGACGGAGACATCGCAAAGTCGTTGTGATTAAGGCTGCAAACAGAGGAAAGGCTGGCATGTTATTGAGTATATATAGATACAATCCTGAAACCGATATTAAGCCTCGCATGGTCGATCTGCATGTCGACATTCCTGAGGGAAAAGATCTGATGGTCCTTGATGTACTCGCTCTCGCAAAGGAGCAGGATCCGTCAATAACGTATCGCCGCTCTTGCCGAGAGGGGGTTTGCGGCTCGGATGGGATGAATATCAATGGCTCGAATGGCTTGGCCTGCATCACTCCCTTGTCTGAAGTCGTAAAGCCGGGTAAGGCTCTGATTCTTAGGCCGTTGCCTGGTTTGCCTGTTATTCGCGATCTCATCGTTGATATGTCTGCTTTTTACAAACAATTTGAAAAAGTTAAGCCTTTTCTTATCAACGACGATGCTTTACCCGCCACTGAGAGGCTTCAGTCTCCTGAAGACAGAGCAAAACTTGATGGGTTATACGAATGTATCTTGTGCGCTTGCTGCACGACTAGCTGTCCCTCTTTTTGGTGGAATCCTGATAAATTTATTGGGCCAGCAGGCCTGCTTCAAGCCTATCGCTTCTTAGCTGATAGCCGCGATAACGCGGAGACCGAGCGATTATCAAATTTAGAAGATCCGTTCAGTGTTTTTCGATGCAGAGGGGTAATGAATTGCGTTTCGGTTTGTCCGAAGGGTTTGAATCCTACCCGGGCTATTGGTCATATTAAGTCGATGTTGCTGGAAAATAGCGCGTAAAGTTAGTTCAATACAGAGCAGTTGTAGTACCGCCTCGCCTTAAGGATAATTTGGAGAGTTTAAAGCAATGGATTTTACGGACAATACAGCAATGGAAGCATTGTGGCGCACCGGACATCTCTCTGGCGGTAACTCTGAATATGTTGAAGCCCTCTATGAAACGTTTTTAGCAGCGCCCGAGCAGCTGTCTGAAGAGTGGAGAGTCTTCTTTTCTTCTCTGAGCAAAGAGGGTTCTTCCGTTCGAGACGAAGCTTCGCATGCCGCTGTCAAACAATTTTTTGTTGCACTCGGGAAAAACCCAGTACGCGTCCAGGCGTATGAAAATGGTGTTGCTACAGACGCGGGCCATGCGGGTAAGCAAGTTAACATACCTCATCTGATAAGCTCCTATCGAGTGAGAGGTCATCAGAAAGCTAGTCTGGATCCGCTTGGTATCATGCATCGAGAAAGAGTTCCCGATCTTGAGCTCGAATTCCATGACTTCTCATCTCTAGATTTGGGTTCCGAGTTTCAAACTGCTTCTTTATTTACGTCTGACGAAATGGCTTCTCTTCAAGATATTGTTGATACTCTTGATCGAATTTATTGTGGATCGATCGGTTATGAATATATGCATATTGTTAACCTCGAAGAAAAGCAATGGATTCAGGCACGGATTGAATCGAATAAGGGTTATTTTGGTTTTGCATCTGACGTTCAGGTCCATCTTTTAGAAAGGCTTACTGCTGCGGAAGGGCTTGAAAAGCATTTGGACTCAAAGTATCCCGGCACGAAGCGGTTTGGGCTCGAGGGTGGCGAAAGCTTAATCCCCGCACTGGACGAAATAGTACAGCGAGCCGGCAGTCTCGGAACTAAAGAAATTGTTTTGGGGATGGCTCACAGGGGAAGGTTAAACGTCCTTGTGAACCTTCTTGGTAAGAATCCTGCAGATTTGTTTGACGAGTTTGAAGGGCGAGCGGTTTACGAAAGTTCTGGAGACGTAAAATATCATCAAGGATTTTCATCAAACATTATGACTTCTGGTGGAGAAGTTCATATGGCGCTTGCATTTAATCCTTCACATTTGGAGATTGTTGCTCCTGTCGTCGCAGGGTCGGTGCGAGCTCGTCAAGTTCGAAGAGATAATGTTGGTGGAGAACAAGTACTACCAATCATCATACATGGTGACGCTGCTTTTGCTGGACAAGGCGTTGTAATGGAAACCTTTCAAATGTCGCAAACACGCGGTTATTTGACCGGCGGCACCATCCATATAATAGTAAACAACCAAGTTGGATTCACCACCAGCCGTCAGGATGATGCGAGATCGACAGAATATTGCACCGATGTCGCGCGCATGGTGCAAGCACCTATTTTTCACGTCAATGCTGACAATCCTGAAGCCGTATTGTTTGTCACGCAGCTGGCTTTAGAGTTTCGTAATAGTTTCAAAAAAGATGTTGTCATAGACTTAGTCTGTTATCGCCGACGAGGTCATAATGAGACCGATGAGCCGAGCTCTACTCAGCCAGTTATGTACAGAGCAGTCAAAAATCATAAGTCGACGAGAGCTCTTTACGCGGAAAAGCTCGCGGAAATTGGAGTAATGACAAAGCTTGAATCGGACGAGCTTAACAAGACTTATCGTGATGCATTAGACACTGGTGAGCACGTAGTGAAAAGCTTGGTTAAAGAGTCCTCGGTAGAGCTCTTTATCGATTGGAGCCCATACATCGGGCACAAGTGGAGTTCTCACTATAACACCTCGATGTCTATCGATAACTTAAAAGCTCTAGCTCGTAAATTGACTGAGTTTCCAAAAAACTTTTCTCTTCAGCGTCAAGTAAATAAGGTCATTACTGACAGAGCCGCTATGGCTGACGGTAAACAACCTATAGATTGGGGGTTTGCTGAGAGCCTTGCGTATGCAACCATTTTGACGAGCGGTAACTCTGTCCGCATTACAGGTCAAGATGTCGGTCGAGGAACTTTCTCTCATCGCCATGCGGTACTTCACGATCAAAATACAGGTGACGCTTATATTCCTTTGCAAGAGTTACAAGCAGATCAGAGTCGTTTTCGGATTTATGATTCTTTGTTATCTGAGGCAGCGGTTTTGGCTTTCGAGTACGGTTATGCGACTACAGTTCCAAATGCTTTAGTGGTGTGGGAGGCTCAATTTGGAGATTTCGCAAACTCGGCTCAGGTGGTTATAGATCAGTTCATAACCAGTGGAGAACACAAGTGGCAGCGTCTTTGTGGCTTGACTCTTTTGTTACCGCACGGGTATGAGGGGCAGGGCCCCGAACATTCGTCTGCGCGCCTTGAAAGGTTTCTTCAGTTATGCGCGGAACATAATATCCAGGTATGTTTGCCAACTACCTCTGCTCAAGTTTTTCACATGCTCAGAAAGCAAGTGCTATGCCCCATGCGGAAGCCATTAATTGTAATGTCGCCCAAGAGTCTTCTAAGGCACAAAGAGACAACGTCTACGCTTGAAGACCTCGCTGAAGGCAGTTTCAAAGTTGTTCTTGATGAAATTGATGAGTTAGATTCGCAGCAGGTAAGAAAGGTCATTGTCTGCTCTGGCAAAGTCTTCTATGACCTTTTACAGACGCGAAGAGAAAGAGCAATTAAAGATATAGCAATTATTCGACTTGAGCAGTTATACCCTTTTCCACATGACGAGTATCGTGAAACGCTCAAGCGATACAGTAACGTTGAGGAAGTGGTTTGGTGTCAAGAAGAGCCGAGAAACCAGGGTGCTTGGTATTCGAGTCAGCATCATTTCTTTCGAGGCGTTGATGATGCATATAACGGTCTTATCTTGGGTTATGCTGGACGGGAAGCCTCCGCCGCTGCCGCCGCTGGCTATGCGGCTCTCCATTTGAGGCAACAAAAAGAATTTATCGATGACGCACTTACTATAGGCAAGTTTTGAAATAGAGTATTGACGCAGTTTTCAAAAAAGGAAGCAATATGACCATTGAAATTAAAGCTCCGACCCTACCCGAATCGGTTCCAGACGGCACTATTGCAACTTGGTACAAAAACGTTGGAGACCCCGTGTCGCGAGACGAACTCTTGGTTGATATTGAGACAGATAAGGTCGTGATCGAAGTCGTGTCGCCAACCGATGGGATCCTCACGGAGATACTTAAAATCACCGGAGACACGATTGTCAGTAATCAGGCGATTGGGGCAGTTACCGCACAAGATATCTCAAGCATAGAACCGGCCGCCTCTAAAGATACAAATGCTGAAGAACTTACTCCTATTCAGTCAGAGACTTCTGATTCGGTGGCCAGCCCGTCAGCAAAAAAATTAATGGCCGAAAATAACTTAACGGGTGATGTTGTTACTGGCACTGGCAAGAGTGGAAGGATCACCAAGGAGGATGTCTTAGGCGCGATCAGCAAAGACAGTTCTGGAAGTCATGCAAAAGTTTCTTCTTCCGGAAGAGTTGAAGAACGCGTTCCAATGAGTAGACTTCGCTCGCGTGTTGCGGAGAGATTGCTACATGCCACTCAGTCAACGGCTATGTTGACAACATTTAATGAGATAAACATGGCTCCCGTCATGGAAATAAGGAACCGATACAAGATTGAGTTTGAGCAAGCGCACGATGGGGTGCGTCTCGGTTTTATGTCGTTTTTTGTGAGAGCTGCCGTTGAAGCCCTTAAGCGGTTCCCTGCAGTAAATGCCTCCCTAGATGACCAGGATATTGTTTATCATGGATATCAGGACATAGGCATCGCTGTGTCCTCTCCACGTGGTTTAGTGGTTCCGGTTATACGAGACGCAGCTAATTTAGGACTCGCTTCGATCGAACAGCAAATTAGTGAGTTTGGTGAAAAAGCCCGTGATGGAAAACTGTCGATTGACGAAATGGCTGGGGGAACTTTTTCTATTTCGAACGGGGGTGTATTTGGTTCGCTCCTATCCACGCCAATTCTAAATCCGCCGCAAACTGCTATTTTAGGAATGCACAAGATTCAGGAAAGGGTGATGGCTGTCGATGGGGAGATAAAAATTTTACCAATGATGTATTTAGCTTTGTCGTATGATCACCGCATGATCGACGGAAAGGAAGCCGTTATGTTCCTAGTTGCGATAAAAGAGCTTCTCGAAGACCCAATAAGATTGATTTTAGAACTTTAATGCAAGGTATTTATAATGGGTAAACAATATGATGTTGTCGTAATTGGTTCTGGTCCTGCTGGGTATGTCGCCGCTATTCGAGCATCTCAACTCGGTTTAACAACTGCCTGTGTTGAAAAGTGGGTCGATGATGATAATAAAAGTAAGTTTGGTGGCACTTGTTTAAATGTTGGTTGTATACCATCGAAAGCCCTTTTAGATTCGTCTTATAAATTCCATGAGGCTCAAGAGAATCTTGACATCCATGGAATAAAAATCGGCAAGCCCAAAATCGATGTCTCAAAAATGATGGATCGTAAAAACGCAGTTGTTAGTCAGCTTACTGGGGGTATTAAAAGTTTGTTCGGCGCTAACAAAGTCGATGGGTTGTCCGGTACTGGCAGAGTTCTAGCTGATAATGTAGTGCAAATAACCTCCCATGACGGGGCCGTATCGAGTGTCTCGGCCAAGAACATAGTAATAGCATCGGGATCTGTACCCATAACAATCCCTCCGACACCTGTTGATGGTGAGGTTATAGTTGATTCAACGGGAGCTCTCGAGTTCACTGAGGTTCCAAAAAGACTCGGCGTGATTGGCTCTGGCGTAATTGGATTAGAGCTTGGAAGTGTATGGGCGAGGTTAGGTTCTCAGGTGGTTGTTCTGGAAGCACTTGACGAATTTTTGCCCATGGCGGATAAGCAAATTGCAAAAGAAGCTCTTAAGATATTCAAAAATCAGGGCCTCGATATTCAACTTGGGTCACGGGTCACTGGGAGTAAAATTTCTAGTGGAGCTAATAAAACAGCGGTCGTTGAGTTCTCAAATTCAGCGGGCGAACACGAAATAACATTCGATAAAGTAATTGTCGCAGTCGGAAGAAGGCCTTATTTGGACGATGTCTTGGAGGAGGAGTTGGGGGTTGAGCTCGACGATCGAGGTCGTATAAAGGTCAACTCCCATTGTGAAACAAATCTACCGTCAATATACGCGGTCGGGGATGTCACGCGTGGCCCGATGCTTGCCCATAAGGGGTCGGAAGAGGGTGTTATGGTGGCGGAAAGAATTGCTGGAAAATTGACTCAGGTTAATTATGATCTCGTTCCGTCTGTAATCTACACACACCCTGAGGTGGCGTGGGTAGGAAAGAACGAAGAAGAGTTAAGTGCTGATGGGATTGAGTTTAACATTGGCGTATTTCCATTTGCTGCCAGTGGCCGAGCTCTGGCAGCAAATGACGCCGAGGGAATGGTAAAACTTATCGCTGATTCGAGCACTGACAGAATTCTTGGGTGCCACATAATCGGCGCGAGCGCCGCCGATTTATTGCAGCAGATCGTAATTGCCATGGAGTTTAGTGCGAGCGCTGAAGATATAGGGCTCACTATGTTCTCGCACCCCGCGCTGTCAGAAGCAGTGCATGAGGCTGCACTCGCAGCAAACGGCCATGCAATTCATATTGGGAACAGAAAGCGGCGCTGACAGGCGTTTCAGTAATCCTCCAAAGATAAACTATTTGTATTCTTTTTAAACAAGGGATTTTTAATGAACTTACACGAATATCAGGCAAAAAAGCTGTTCGCGGACTACGATCTACCGGTATCGAAAGGCATTGCAGTTGATACAGGTACGGACGCAAAAACCGCTGCTGAAACTCTTGGTGGTGAAAGATGGGTTGTTAAAGCACAGGTACACGCAGGTGGTCGGGGCAAGGCTGGCGGCGTAAAGCTCGTAAATTCTCCAGAGGAGGCTGAAGACTTCGCAAACCAATGGCTTGGTAAAAATCTAGTGACCTATCAAACTGATGAGAAAGGTCAGCCTGTGAGTAAAATTCTGGTTGAGGAGTGCACCGACATAGCAGAGGAACTTTATCTTGGCGCGGTGGTCGATCGCTCGACACGCAGAATAGTTTTCATGGCGTCAACTGAAGGAGGTGTTGAGATCGAAAAGGTTGCTCATGAAACGCCAGAGAAAATTTTAAAAGCAGTGATAGATCCTCTCGCGGGAGCGTCGGCTTACCAAGGTCGAGAGTTGGCATTTAAGTTGGGTCTCAATCAAATGCAAATTAAAGAATTTACAAAGCTTTTTCTTAATCTTGCGCAGCTTTTTCAAGATCTGGATTTAGCGTTGTTAGAAATTAACCCACTTGTTATTTCTCAGGCTGGCAACTTGATTTGCCTGGATGGGAAAATTAACGCGGATGGGAATGCTCTTTATCGGCAGGCAGGTTTGAGAGCGATGCGAGATCCTTCGCAGGAAGATGCTCGTGAGGCGGCCGCTGCCGAATGGGAACTTAACTATGTGGCCCTTGATGGAAATATAGGATGCATGGTTAACGGTGCTGGATTAGCAATGGGCACGATGGACATCGTACAACTGCATGGAGGAAGTCCAGCTAATTTTCTGGATGTCGGTGGTGGCGCGACAAAAGAGAGGGTCACTGAAGCATTCAAGATTATTTTATCAGATGACAAGGTTGAGGCCGTTCTTGTTAATATTTTCGGCGGAATTGTTCGATGTGATTTAATTGCTGAGGGTGTTATCGGCGCCGTGAAAGAGGTTGGTGTTGCTGTTCCTGTTGTTGTCAGATTGGAAGGGAACAACGCCGATGTTGGACGAACGGTTTTGGATAAGAGTGGTTTGAATATAATCGCGGCGTCGGGTCTCTCTGACGCGGCTGAAAAAGTTGTGGCAGCAGTAGGTGAACTTAAATGAGTATTCTTATAAACAGTGAAACAAAAGTGATTTGCCAGGGCTTTACTGGATCACAAGGTACATTTCATTCTGAGCAAGCGATGGAATACGGTACGAAAATAGTCGGGGGGGTGACTCCAGGAAAAGGGGGACAA
>MDTC01230522.1_pt1 | contig 38446 bp, 17 predicted proteins | sample 811181 | NCBI WGS metagenome assembly MDTC01 (sample SAMN05326644, study PRJNA326480) | marine metagenome | isolation source: seawater | place: Pacific Ocean: North | collected 2011
CTCAAAATATTGAAATCAGGGATGCAGAACCACCCGAAATATCCTTTCTCTTTCAAGGAGGTGGGGTAACTACATTGCCATCCGGCTTTAGCGAGTCTTCAGGACTGCAAAGTTCAAACAGTAGTGCTGTACTTGAGTGGGACATCACCGATGTTATTAGGTTCAGTGATCAATTTAACGAAGAGTCGGATATTTTGATTCAATTATTCGATCTTAAGAATCATTTCGAGGATGATTTTTCAAATGCGAACCAACCAGATTGGAGCGTTACCTATCGTCGTTCCAACGATTTGCCTGACCCTAACTCTACCGTGCAGGACATCGAAGACCAGAATCTGATCTACGGCATACCAACTACAACGGATCAATCATTCGAGCTCGATGCATCAAATTCTGGTACATACAAGTTAGAGTTTGTGGTGGTTGACCAATCAGGCAATACGCTTGATTACACTCTGTACATAATATTGAAATCAGGTGCTGAGATTCAAATTACCGCTGTGGATGGTTATCTGAGTAATGCTACAGTAATTTTTGATGCGGATGGCGATGGTCAGTCTGACTTAAACCGAAAATTTTACACCGATTCAAATGGACGGGCTAAAATTATATTAAGCCAAAGCGAACTGGATGAATTTGACTTAAACCAAAACGGAAGACTTGATCCTAATGAGGGGAAATTTGTTGTTATTGGTGGTATTGATACAAGCACAGGGACTAAATTCTCTGGTAAGTTAATCGCTGATGCGAACGCGAGTGTGGTCTCCCCGCTCACCACAATGATTGCCAAAATGATGGATATGGGGGCGACCAAGGAAGAGGCAGTTACTGCCCTCGCTTTGGCGCTAAATCTAGATACTACAATTGATTTTACTAACTACGACCCAATTCAAAAGGCGTTTGAGGGGGATATTCAAGCAACCACTGTAATGATGGCTAATTTGCGCATGGCTAATTTGGTCAATCAGGCGGAAGGTTTACTATTGGCACTCTCTGATGATTATCAGGGCTATGAAGTCGGTTCAGCGTTGCTTGGAGAAATTGCCAAGGGCTTAAATGCTCAATCCTCTGTCCAGTTAGATTTAGAAAATGCATTGGTCGATGCCTTGCCCACTGCACTTGCTTCGGTTGGAACAGCCGGGGAACTAAGCCTTGAGGACCAGTTAACCATGTTCCAATTAATGGCCGATCTGGATCAAGCCATATCACTCCATGAAGATGAAACAGACTTTGCTTCTTTGATGGATCAGCAAATACAAATTATAAATGATCTCGAAGCTCTCTTCGATTCGATTGAAGAGAACGAGCACAATGTGAGTTTACGAAATCACCATCTGCAGGTAAGTTATCAAGCAGGTGGAACTACCCTTGGTTCGGGTATTTATCCATATGGGTCTAAAGTGGTCATTAGCGCTTCTGCCCAAGAGGGTTATTACTTTAGCGGGTGGTTAGGAGAAGGGGTGGTTGATTCAAATGGCAGCTCAACTTTCGTAACTATGACGCAAGATAGAAATCTAACAGCTCTATTTTCTCCACTCCTTTATGAAATCTCAATTTTCTCTGCTTTGGGAGGTGAGGTTACGGGTGCAGGAACCTATCCGTACGGAGAAGTGGCCCAGTTGCAAGCGGTTGCCGATCCCGATAATGAATTTATCGGATGGGTTGTAAATGGGGAGGAACGGGAGACTGAAAATGTATTGCAAATCCCAGTGGACCAAGACCTATCTGTAATTGCACGATTTAGCCAAATCTCCCCTCTGCTTGATTTAACTGCTAATTCTGGAGGTACCGTTAATGGTTCCGGAAATTACAACCTTGGAGAAGTAGTGCACCTACAGGCACTGGCTAATGACGGCTTCGTATTTGCTGGATGGGAAGGAGATGGGGTGAGTGATGCAACGAAACCCTCCATCACGGTTACGATGTCTGAAAACCGTTCTCTGCATGCTACATTTGCCCCTCAATCGGAGGGTTCTCATTCCTTAATCCTTGCATCCAATCCGGTCCAGGGAGGCAAGACCGATGGAATGGGTGAGTATCCCAACGGGGCTACCGTAAACATAGGTGCATTCCCATTGGTTGGATATACTTTCGATCGTTGGGTAGGGGAAGGTGTGCTAAATCCAGAAGATTCAAACACGAGCGTTTTATTATCGGGAAATACTCATTTAGAGGCCCAATTTTCTCCAATTGAATTCAACCTATTAGTTGACTCGAGTGAAGGTGGTCTTGGTTTGGGTGGTGGAGTTTATCCTTATGGTTCACTAGTCAACCTTACGGCTGTCCCGCAAACCGGTTATCAGTTCGATCGCTGGGAAGGAGTTGAGTCCAGCCAGTTATATACTCCTGAATTTTCGTTTCGCTTGGTTGATGATAGTTCGGTAAGAGCAATCTTCGAGCCGCTGAGTATTACGGTAGAACTAAATTCCTCTGAAGGAGGTTTGGCTTATGGCTCCGGTACTTTTGATTATGGAACCAATGTTGAAATTACTGCTGTTCCCTCCACTGGACATCGCTTTATTGGTTGGGTAGGCACCGGCTTGGAGAATGTAGATTCATCTGCCCTTACTCTCTCCTTGACCGAAGATGTTTCCTTGATGGCAAATTTTGTAAAGATTGATAATTATTTTACTCCCCGGGCAACTGATTTTTCTCTTTGGATTGACCAAATCAATTATCAGCCTGGAGAGCCTCTTCACTATCTTGACGGTGAAGACGGGGATGGAGACTCAATATACTACCAATTAATTACTGGAAATATCGATGCAGATGACGACGGAAACCAGCTTTTCGGCTTATTTGCAAATGGAACACTTAGCTTCTTGGATACGGATGAAATAATCAAATCTGCCGGGAATACAGTGCAATTGATCTTCTCTCTCTACGATGGCGTAGGAAAGACTTCTCAAGTGGAGGGCCTTATCAGGTTTGCACCCGAATATGTTCTAAATAGCGAGCCTTTGGGAAGTAATTGGTATGAATCTTCCTGGTTAGGAACTTACATGTATACGGACAACAAATGGCTTTACCACCGTCGTCTTGGCTGGTTATTCGTTTACTCTCTTAGTGGGGGAGATTATTGGTTTTGGGATGCCAAATCTGAGGATTGGTTATGGACCAATGAAGCATTCTTCCCATGGGTATTTTCAAACTCAAGATTAGGATGGATCTACTTTAATCTGAGCTCGGAAAAGGTTAGATTTTTTAATCATAATTTACAAGAGTGGAACCTTCGCCCATGATTCGACTTATTAAAAAGAATTACAAAATCCTGCTGGGATTTCTTTTGCCCTGTTTATGTGCTAATCTAGCTCAAGGTCAGGATGCACCCAATTTTGTGGATGTTGGTATACGTTTTGTATCCCCGCCACCTGCTACAGTAAAGATCAACCAGATCTTTGGAGTTCAGGCTGAAGTCTATCTTGATTCAAATACAACTACTATTCCTGCAGGTGAGACCGTAACTGCAGAAGTTACTCTTGTTGATCCGGATGGAATTGTTATCCAATCACACACCCAAAACTGGAATGGGTTTAATGAAGATACGGATGGAAATATTGTCAATCAAAGTGGCCAAATATTATTGCAGGTCCCTTGGTCTCAGGCAAACAAGTGGACGAATACGGCTACATGGACTGTTGTCTTACGGGTAACGGCAACATCAGTTGAATCCGACATGGCAGACAATATTGCTCAGCAGAGCTTTTCCGTTTTAATGCCGGATCTTGATTTGACAGTAAACGGCGTAACCGCAACAGATCCTTTGACTGGTCAAGAAACTACTAACTTTGTTCCTAATACCAATTACTCTGTTTCTGGTACGGTTACAAATATTGGACAGGTAATGACACAACCATCGGTTCATACCTCAGTAGTTGCTCAGTTGCGAAGGCTTGATGCGATTGGGGAAGGGCAGAACGCGTTGGGCGAAGTAATTGATGAGCAAGCGATCACCTTTCCTGATTTAGATGATGCCCTGCTTTATCTTATGCCTGATACAAGTTGGGATTTTACCATTAACAATCTTTTCTTACCTGCGGATGCCACTGGACAATTTATAATTACGGTAGAGGTAAACCCCAGTGTGATTGCGGGTAGAATCATGACCGAGCAGTCTTACACCAATAACTTTCGCGTATTTCCGGCTCTTCCAATTGATTCAGATGGAGATGGAGAGATAGACTCATATCAGGGAAATGGCATTGATGTTAGCCCAGGGGATGAAAATGCCTCTAGTTTTCCAGATCTTGAATATGTAGAAAACAGTTACAACGGAGAGAGAGGAAATTTTCGTGGGCTTGACCCTGCGTTTATTTCTTTTGCGATCCGCAATAATGGTACCCGACCAGTTGCAAATGGAGATAATATTTCAGCGACAGTTCTACTATCTAAGGATCAATTGGCAGACGACAGTGATTTTATTCTTCGGGAATTTAATCTGGGTGGAGATGGAATCGGATTTGGTATGCTTGCCGGTGAAACAATTAATCTTACTTGGTTCCAGCAATTGCCTGATAACTACGAGGGCGATTACTATCTGATTTTGGAAATTAATAATCGTGGCACTATTGATCCACCCATCTCCTTAGATACTACACCAATATTTTCTTTATCCAGCCAAGATAAAGGAACCACAAACCTTGTACCGACAGACATAACATCTAACCTATCTGCTGAAAGACCAACTTCTAGTAAGGATGGCAGGTATGTAGTCTATGAGAAAACAGTAACTGGAACAGCTGGACAGAATTATCAGCAGATTTTTCTTCTTGATATGCAGGCGCCGGAAGCACCACCTCTCTTAATTAGTAAGTCCTTCAATGATCCAGCCGGACAATTACCCGGAAACGAGAGCAGCTTAAGACCAATTATCAGTTTGGATGGCAGTACAGTAGTATTTCACTCTCGGGCGAGTGATTTGGTTCCTGGGGATACTAACGGTAAAGAAGATGTATTTTTATATCGAGTATCAACAAACACTTTGCTTCGGGCAGTTAATGATGATGATCAACAATTCAATGGCAGGAGTTTATATCCAGCTGTCAATGGGGACGGATCCAAGGTAGTTTTTGAGTCCGATTCTACTAATGCGGTTGCTAGCAGCCTCGCTTCCCAAAGCCAAATCTTCTTATGGACACTCGATCCTGCAGGTGGCGGATCAATAACCGCCCTGACTAATGGAGATGGAAACTCTTACAACCCATCCATTGATGAAAAAGGAACGCGTATCGTTTTTGATTCTTTTGCCACAAATCTCCTAAATAACGGTCAGTATGGTAATGGAACCAATGAGCAGATTGGTATTTCTGCTGATACTAATGGACTGAGGGATGTTTACTATTTGGACCTAAACTCAAGTAAGATCTACATTGCCAGCATCAATTATCTGTGGGAGCAGGGTCAAACAATAAGAGACGAACAAACGAGTGGCGGAGGATCCATGAATGCACGAATTTCCGGAGATGGCACGCGGATCGTATTTGAGTCTCAGGCCCAGAACCTAGTTTCGGGTGCTGGTATTGCAAAAGTTGTGATAACAGAAGGTGGAGTTGGTTATTTGGGCAATCCAACCATCGCAATTTTTGATGCGGATGGAGATTTTAATGCCAGTGGTGCACCTGGAACTGGTGCGGTATTAACCCTTAGAGATGGGGCAATTAATGCTCTGACAGAGTTAAATGCAGATGCAATCGTGGTGATCGAATCGGGTCAGGGTTATGTAAACCCTCAGGTGCAAATTATTCCAGACCCTGCCCACCCAGCACCCACTTTTCAGGCCCGAGCAACTGCATATTTATCTAATCCCGAAGGCGATATTTACTTCATTGATGTTGCAGATATTAATGGGTCGTCTCTAGCATCCAACACGATGGTGCTTTATTCTCAAAGAGTAAGCCAAGCCATTGAAAATAAAACTGGGGGTAATTTTGGCAGCCGTGAGCCAAGTATTAGCTACGATGGAACCAAGATAGTTTACTCGACCAAATCATCTAATTTGCTCCCCGGATCAATTATTCGAGATGATGGCAAAACATTTTATAATTCTACCTTTGAATTGCCTACAGCAAATGCAGTTTTAGTTGGCTCAATTCACGAAATTGAAATCTCCAATCCTGGAATTGGTTACATCGGTGGCTTCTTGAATATTGAGGATCTCTCTGGAACTGGTTCGGGTGCTGAAGCAAGTTATGAAGTCGATCAACGGGGTCGCATCGTATCGATCCAGATGATCAATGCTGGACAGAATTATCAGTTAGATCAAACAGTGGTAAGTGTGGCAGAACCACTGGGAGGAAGTGGCTTTACTGCCGGAGAGATAAGATTCGAACCAACCCAAGGATTGGGCGAAAGCCGATCGGGTGGTGGGCGTATATTTAAAGTAGAAATGAATGATTATGGACTCGGTTATAAAATTGGAGAGGCTCAGGAATCATCTTTCGCAGATCTAATTCAATTTGAAGGTGATGGTGCGGATCTTAATGGAGATGGTTTCCCCGATGGTCGGGTCAACCCAGATAGGGTCCACAATGTAGGCGGAAGTCTTTTTCTGGAACAAAGATTTCAGGTTGAAATACTTTCGGGAACATCCGGACTTGTTGGTTCTGATATTCTCAATACCACCCTTACAATTTCGGATAATAATAATTCTTTAGATCCTTTAATCATTGAATTTGAGGAGGGAGCAGGCAGTACAGCTTCTACCATACCAGTAACTCTTGGTGTTACGACCAAATCAGGTTTACGGGATGCCGTGGTTGATTTGATCGATGATTATATGTCCATTTCAGCATCAGGTGATGTTACAACTGGCCCATTGGTTGAAAATAATCAAACCAATGGAAGCACTTTTACATTTGCTGCCTTATCTGGGCGTTTTTACACAAACAATCCATCCGCGATCCAAGTCACCGAGGAATCAAATATGTTAATTATGGGCTCTGGATATACCACTGCAACTCCAGTCGTAAATCAGGTTCCCAGCATATTTGGATTTTCTGAGGTCTTAAGTAATCCTAGCTTCACCATAAGTGAAGGTGCAGGAAGAATGACCTTACTTGGCCAAAAAGATGAGGTTTCAGATGATATTTATTTGTATGATTCAACCAACAACATCAATACCCGTGTGAGTCGAAGCTCATTTGGAACACCTTCTGCCTATCTTTCAAATGTGTTCGGTGCAATACCAAGCCCGCCAAGCAACCGCTTTCCCTCGATCAGTGGGGATGGCAGGTTTGTATTTTTTAGCTCAGACACTTTTGGGGTGGAAGGGCTTGCCTTCCAGCATAGTAATCAACTTGCCTCTGACACTAGTGCGAATCGCAGTATTTTATTACATGACCTTAAATCACCCTCAATTTCTGAACCATCAGCTACCTTACGCATGTTGTTTCCAAGTAGTGATTTGAGCCATAGTTTTGCACCCCAAAGTAGTGTGCCGGTGGTAGCTGATTTAAACTTCTCTGGAAATTATCAGGGAGTCGCCATGATTCTCAACCAGGCATTGATTGGGTTTATGGATGAATTTGGGGGCGGAGGAGAAAACAACAATTTTCAATCGGGCAGATTTACTGCCAATATATCCGATCTTCAAAGTGGAGAATATTCACTACAACTTGTTGCTTTTGGTTCAGATGGTCAAATTTTAGCGACTAGTTCGATCCGTCGGTTTACTATTTCCTCATTTGGTGGATCCCTTCCACCGACTGTGAATCTTGCTGATCCATCTGCTTTTAATTCAGTCACCTCAACATCAAAAATACCTCTTAGTGCGAGCGGTCAGGACCCGGATGGTGCTTTGGTGGATGTACAATACTATGTTGATGGAGTAGCCTATGGCTCCCCTTTGGTTCGTCGCCCTGGAATTACTGAACTATCTCAAAATTACGCCAATCAGTTGGATCTAGATGCAATAACTCAAGTAACAGGGGAAACTCAAGGTGTTCGAAGTATTTTTGTTATAGGTCGTGATAATAGTGGAAATTATGTGACCTCTGAGATACATAGCATATCTTTTACTTCAGGCAGCGAAGCCCCAACCGTTGAGATATCAAGTGGGTTTTTGGACTTTGATCTGAATGAATCTGACTTTAATATAACACTTGGAGGAAATGATTCGATCACTGATATTGTATTGGAAATCCCAGTAGGAGAAAATTTACTTGCAGCAGAAATTTCAATTGAGCACCCAAGTGGATACGGAGCCGAAATAGAAGCAATAATAGAGACGGACCCATTTTCCGACGACTTTGGTAAATTAACTGGATTCACTGTAATATCTGGTGGAGAGGGTTTTGATGAAGGAAATACTACCATTGAAGTTATTCCACTAATTCGAGCAATTAATGAAGGAATACCTGCGGAAGCTGGGGCAACATTTGATTTTGAATTTAATGCTACTTCTGGGGTTAATGATTTTTCCTCAGTTACGATTGCACTTCGTCAAAACATTGATGGTTCCCTCCGCACAGGCAGTGGGTACATCATTGCCCCTCGACTCGTTGTCCCGCCTTACACATTTTTAGTATGGAATGGCAGGAGCTATCAGCGTGTGCCTCTGGCACCCTCAACAACGAATACAAGTTCTGTTCAACCTTTTTCCATAGGTCCTCTCAGCTTTTTTATAGAAGGTGCCGAATTAGTAGGTGGGTTCACTCAATCACCCGTTATTGTTGAGGTCGAAGCAAGTGCTACAAATGAGGCTATTGAGTCGGTCAGTCTGGTTATTGATGGTCAGACTGATGAGGATTTAACCAAGTCTTCCCCACCATACAGTTTCAGCTGGGTTCCAGATGTGGTAAAGAACTATTCAATTTCTGCGATTGTACGTGATGTTGCAGGAAATATAAATACCACTCCCTTGCACTATGTTTCTATTGGAAATTATGAAGGAGGCGGGATTAGTATGTTTGTGCAGGGGGATTCCAATTTTAGTGTTGAATCTAATGGTCAATTACCCCTTGTAGTGGAGGTCAATTCCGATGCGGGCGATGGAACCACTAATGGAGTGGCCATGGTGGACTTTTATATTGATAATAAAAAGGTTGGGTCCTCCCGAAATGCATCCGGTAGCCTTTTTCAAACGGTTATTGATTTAGAACCATTAAACCTACGACAGGGAGAGCATGAGATCACAATTGTTGCACGGGACAGAAATGGAAATTTTGCTGGTACCTTTTCCAATCGACTGACCAATTTGCCCGAACGTATCAACCGGGGTCTTTTCATCTTGCCCCCGTTGCCAAAGAGTCCACCTGTGGTCGAGTTGCGAAGCCCAGATCCTGAGATTGCCGTTACAAGAGGGAGTAGCCTTCGCCTGACTACTTTTGCCAGTGATCCGGATGGGGGCCTTAAGGGTGTAAAATTTATTGCTGGTACCAGCACCCTGTCTGCCTGGAATGGTATACTTGATTTTAACGGCTCTTTGCCTAGCGATGGAAGCTTACTCACGATCAACGACGGTACGGGTAATGTCCCAGTTACGATTGAGTTTGATCGGGATGGGGATGTTGCTGGGGAATTACTCTCCCAACCAATTCCATTCTTTGCCAATCAATCTGGCACGGTAAATCCTGTAGCAACTGGTGCTTTTAACTATCCTTATCAAGTAGATTTTCTTTTGGAAGTGGATGGACCACAAAGTTTCAAATGGTCCAAAGATGGAGGGATATCCTTTGTCAATGAAAAGCTTGCTATTGATGGCACTGCCCAGTCCCTTGCTTATGGAGTGAGTATCACCATGGATGCTACCCCAAATCACTATGCGATTGGGGATAGATGGTCTTTCTCTGCAATTCCAACCAATGTTCCTGTAACTGTATATCGGGATTCAAATGAAAGCCTTGTGGATATTGTGCGTACCCGTAATTCTCTGCACCGAGAATTAAGTAATTTATATGATGCAGACCGACTTTCCTTACGGATATCTGTAGACGATAATGGAAGTGTGATTTACCTAAATCAGGCAATGGATAAACTATTGATTGATTCCATTTCGGTTACTGGAAGTTCGCTTAAAAACGAAGGAGGAACCCTGGTTTACATTAACAATGATTTCGATGAAGACGGAAATCTGGACAACATTATATACAGTCAATCACAGGACAATTCATTGGGAGAACCATTTGGTATAACCTTCGAGGCAAACCAATCGGGCACTTACTTTATTTATGCCATTGCTGAAGATTATTATGGTAATCAAGTAGCAAGTACCAGTTCACTGGTCACAGTATCAGATGCAGTTGGTCAAGTGCCAGAGATTGAACTTGGCACTGTTGAGCAGTATATGACCTATTCTGGAAGTGCTCAAACTGCATCCCTTAGTGCGGAGGCGAATGATCCGGATGGGTCGATATCAGAAGTAATTTTCTATGCCAATGGGCTTGAGGTTGGGGTCGATTCTTCCCGCCCATTTGCGTCCAATTTTGAGATCAATGCGACCGGTCATTATGAGGTCTATGCGGTTGCCCGGGATAATTCAGGAAATTTGGTGACTTCCAATGTTCGAAGAATTGTTGTGGATGAGGGAGGGGAGGGTCAGGAAGTACCTCTTACGATCTCCCCACAAACTGCATTCTTAGGTTCCAATGCAGAAATTTCTGCCTCATATATTTCCACCAGCGGAATATATAATTCTGACCTTCGTGCTTTGGTTTATATTAATGGGGTTTATGTTTCGGATGCGGATTTATTACCCAGATCGATCCCTAGTCCAGGTGAAGATGACCCAGGTTTGGGATTAACCTTCGATATGGATGCACGAAATTTGCTGGGTTATGATATTGAAATTATCATCGTAAATGGTGACGAAACTGCAAATGCCTCTACTCGCCTTGAAGTTTCGCAGACCCCATTATTAGATGAGATTGAATTTCTGAATAGTTTGTATCAGGGATTATTTCAACGAAACCCCGAGAGTTATGAGTCGGGTTACTTTTATTTTGATTTACGCGATGGTATAATCACCCGTGAAGATGTAATACAAAAATTGCGCTCAACCACCGAATTCAAAAAGGCTAGAGATATGTTGGTTGCACACAAGACATTGACTGGTGAGTGGAAAAAAATAACAGATGTCCTAGCTGCAATTGATCCTTCATTTTCTGGAGAGATTGCTGGAGGTAGCACTAATATTGCCAACCGTCCAGACGACGCTGAGGATTTTCAATTAGCGACTCCGGTTGGATGGAATGCGATTATTCAAGGTAATATTGAAGAAGCTCGTGATATTGATTCATTTGTTATTGAATCGCGAGGTGCCAATCAAGATGGATTTTTTATCTTAGATCTTCAACGTGGACATCCTGGCGTATCAATAAATGCTGGTGAGGGTTTAGGTGTTGCCTTCTCTTCATCTGCACTCATGCATGGTAGAGGGCCTGATGGGCTTTTTCTGTTTGGGGGAGATATTAGAAACACGCAAAGCTTCAATAATTCTGGTTCCGAAAGAAGAACGGTTGATTTTAGAAATTTTCCTGGAGATGGTTATAAATATTATTTTAGGGTTTTTGGTAATGCTTTTAGAACTGGTCCATATACAATAATCCTTGAAAACCCGATTGTTCAGCAAGCAGAACAGCTCGAAGAAGCATTGGAAAACTTTGGCCAAGTGTCATCGGTAGTAAATGATTTTGGTATTCTTGCTTCTTTTACTTATCTTACCTCGAATTTCGAGTACATAAACAATTATGGTGAGATAGGTCGGCACAATCCGGAAGAGTTTTTCTCCCGATTGTTCCGTAACAAATATGAGCAGGATCCAAGCCCTGCTCAAATTGCACGTGCCCTCACAGTTTTAAATGAATCAGGCCGTACTCAGCTTCAATTTTTAACTGATTTTGCTCAGGAAAATGCTATAATAAGTATAGGGCCTTACAATTATACCCAAACAGATGGTAACGGCACAAGTTTAGCTATTCCCAATGTTCCACTTGATGCTGCTGCATTTGGTGAAACTGCACTCATTTACAATGCACTTCTCGGACAAGTGCCAACCAATGCAGAAGTCGCCAAACTCACTCTTACCCCACAGTATGAATTGCGCCCAATTGCCGAGCGTGCACGTATGATTATGGAGATGCCCGCCTATGCAGGCCAGTATGGATTGGCCATGCCCGAGATATCGATGCCTGGGGTACGAAATGGACGGGAGTATGATCCGGGCGAGGCAATTCTTATTGATGCAACCTCGTTGGGTGCAGATGATCTGGCAGGCACTGCGGATGATGGTACAATCCGGGAGATCGAGGTATTTTTAAACGGAACTTTGCAGGGTAGTTTATCCAGCGGAAATATTCCCAGTGGTTCCCGTTATGAGTTTTATCAATTCAATATTCCCAGTGATCAACCGGCGGGCGAATATTTGTTGGAAACAATCGCAGAAGATAGCGGGGGCTTACGTTCCCGTGCATCTGCATCCATAGTAATTCGTGGATCTGTTGATGTTAATATGACAAGCCCAGAATTGGGAGATACCTTGTACTGGGACCAAATTGTTGATTTCAATTATTCTGCAAATACCAATGTGATATCCTATTTGGAAGTGGACGGTATGATTCCCTGGAAGGGCAGGCTCGCTTTTGACGGTACTGATCTTCCTGAGGATAATGCCACCCTCGAAATTTCTGACGGTACGGGCAGAGATCCAGTCGTATTTGAATTCGATAGCAATGATACGCCAGGAGTTGCACCCAATGTAAGCCTTGTGGAAATGGAAGTATCAATGACCAACAATCTTTCGGTATCCGGGAATTATTTGGGCACACAGTCCCGCACTTACCTGATCGAAATTGATGGGGATGGAACATCCAATGATAATGATACTTTTCGTTGGTCCATCGATGGAGGGTCTACCTTTAATGATTCCCAAATTGAAATATCCGCTGGGGTTGCTCAGTCCCTAAGCACAGGTCTCTCCATAACCTTTGCCAACGCTACAGGTAATGCCTTAGGCGATAGATGGCGAGTGGAGGTCGAGCCAAAGCGTTATATTGTCGGGATTGGAAAATATGGAAGTTTTGAAGACCGTATAGAAACAACCAAGAGAAATCTAATCGATGCAATTAATCGCACAGCCAATGATAATAAATTAGCGATCCGTGCTCAGGACGGATCTTCTGATATCTCGGGTGGTGGTGGTTTCTTCAATCAAAATATTGAACCCCGGTCGGTCGGGCTTTTGCATGATAGTTCTTATCCAATTGTCCGCCCAGTTACCATAGATTCAGGTAGTGTGAGTGGCACAACTCTTGTCTACCAGGAAGATTTAGCCTTGATTGATGCAAATGGAACAAGTGGGACCTTACAGGCAGACTTAAGCAAGTGGTTACACCCGGGTGCATCGTTGATTAAAACACGGGTGGTTTCCATATCTGCAGATACAAATGATACCACTTATTCGGACGCACATTATTTTGAAGTTAGAAATAACAGACGTCCATATGTTGACTTAATTGAACCATATGGAAGAACAGCAGTTTTGCGCTTTAAAGAAAGTTTTACCGGTGGAGGATTGGATGTTTCGCAGATTGAAATCGTGGATCCAGGGCTCGGGTATAAAGAGGAAGAAATATACTTTAGTTTCCTGACTGCAGATGGATATGGTGGGGAGCTTAATGCAACGCTTGATGATAATGGTAGTATAACAAATTTACAGGTTGTGAATCCCGGACAGGAGTATGCTCCTGGAGATGTCATTTTAGTCACTCCACCAACCCGTTATCGTGTGGGCGAAGAAATGACGATCCGGGCAAAGGTGAATGATCCGTTAGGGGAACTAACGGGTATGAATTTCTACTCAAATGGAGCCGAGATTATGGGACCTCATCAGGTTTTTGGTGATGATCACTTAATCTCATTCATTCCTTCCTCAGAACAACCGGGCTTTCTTTCCACCCGCCCATTTTATGGAGATGCCCGGGACATTGCTCCAACAGTCATGAATGATGGATCGAAACATTATAATTGGTCGGGTCAGGAAAATTCACCCACTGTTGGGGATTGGGGATGGAGACGTAGTTGGGAACAACAACACTGCCATCCCGGACAGTATGTGGCACCTCCATGGTACTGGGGAAATCTAGATGGTTATTGGCAATGGCCACCCCCTTGGTTATCAGCTGAGAGTATACCCGGCGGTGTACCTGTCCAACCACTTCCTTCTGGAGTAACCGCAGAGCTGATCAACCCAAGCCCGACTGATCCTACCCTGAATAGATTCACCCTGGGCGTGGAGGTGGAGATTGCCGTTTTGGTTGGAGCAGAAGTTGGAACGGTAGAGGAGGTGCGTTTATTTTTGGATGGGCAATTACTGGACCTAGAGCGCAGGTTTCCACAACCGGTGCCTGGCTCCCCAGTAGGTGCTTACAGTCGAGACGGTCTATATGGTTATGTATGGACGCCTGCTCGTCCAGGCACATACGAATTATCGGTACAGGCAACAGATAACGCTGGGCAGGTGTCAGAAATAACCGAACTTTCGAGAGCTACCGTGGTTGTGGATACGGAGACATTGGGAGCACCCCCGGTAGTGCGAATGACCGAGCCTGTGCCAGGTGGTTTTGGAGATACCTTTCCGGATTATTCCTACGGTTCGAGCCTGTTTATCAATGTACTCGCCTATGATCCGGATGGAGATCTGGAATATGTGAAAATCTTTCTCAATGGTGAAGAATTGGGCGAACCGCAAGGGCGCTTTGGGGATACCTATGTGTTCAAATGGGAAGTTGCTACTGAGACCGCATTTTTTCAAAATTTTGTACTACAAGCAGTCGCAAAAGATAACGACGGCAATGTTGTACGGTCGGGAACATTGGCCGGGTTAATTGCCGATAATTCTGCCAATACTCGACCAACTGTCCATGTGGATAATGTAACTGTGAATAACGAAGGGGTGCAAATAAGAGCATTGGCAGAGATTAATGACAATTCATTCTTCGGTGGTATTTCCAGAGTACAATTCTTCATCAACGGGGTCACATTAGATGCTCTAGGCGGGGAGGGTAGCTTTTTTGCTGAGGGCTTGCAGGAATATGTGATGGATTGGAAGCCAGAACAGGCAGGCACCTACAATATATATGCCATGGCAGTGGGTAGCGTTGGGCACACAGGTGATCACTATACGGTCAGTGAGCCTTTCGAGTTTGTTCTATCGGAAGAACAGCTTGCTCAATTTGCCAGCCCCAACGCCGGTCCAAGTATTCGACTAGTTTCCCCTGGGCCGCATATTGAAAACCAGGCAATTGCCCGTGCTCATTTGGACGAAAGCTTAACCTCTATTGATGAAAATTATGGAGAAATTACCCGCATTTCTATGATTGCTTACGGAGAGGGTTATATAGACGCTCCCAATGTATCTTTCTTTGGTGGAGGCGGAAGCGGAGCAGTAGCAAGTGCCATGGTAAGAAATGGTTCTATTACCCGAATCTCTCTATCTGAAGGAGGCAAGGATTATGATGATTCTTTAGAGCTGAATATAACTTCGATATCAGATTTTAATGGATCGGGAGCTATTTTGGAGCCGGTTATTAGAAATGGAGTTATAACTGAAATCCCAATCTTAACACAGGGCCTGGGGTATAAATCTTCTGATATCGTAGGAATATTTGATTTACAAAATGCTGTACGGGCTGGCTACGGGGCGAGGGCAGCCTTAGTGGTGGACGAGAATGGTTCGGTAACATCAATAAATATACTTGATGGTGGGCAAGGTTATGACCTGAATTATTTACGGGTGGTGGTTACGGGCTCCGGATATGGATTCGAGGCAGATATGCCATCTGTAAGCATTGAAGATGGAGTGGTTCACGAAATTGTTATTTTAGACCCAGGTTCAGGGTATGCAGATGATATAAATTATTCCATTGAAGAAGTTGCTGGAACTGGAGGTATTGGATTTGGCCTAGATGCATCGATAGAAGGGAAAGATGTAAAAAATGGAGTGGCGGTGGTATCTCTAGAAGAAGCTGGTTCTGGCTATGAATACCCACCCACTGTACTTATCACTGGAGGCACATCACAATCATTTGGCTCTCCTTTCGTGTTTACTCAAGGATCAATTGTCACATTAGAAGCGGAAGTGGAAGATACAGATGGATTTGTGGAAGAAGTCAGGTTTTATGGAAACGGTCAACTGCTTGGTAATAACCCGATGGGGGGTGTCGAGTCACTCACTGTTCTTAACTTTGGCAACCCAAGAGCATTCTCTGCACCTCCGGCTATTTCATTTGTGGGAGGAGGTGCTGGTTCAGGTGCTGAGGCACAAGCAACCATTGATGAGAATGGTACCCTAACTGGCATTCAAATAACTGCCCCTGGGGTAAATTATACCTCACCGCCAGCCGTTGTCATTAGTCCTAGTAACGGGGTAGTTATTGCGGCAACTATTGATACCGAAATTCGAAATAATGTCAGAAATATTCCGGGCACTAATCGGTGGGTAGGTGATTGGAACACCAGATTTGCTGGAACTTTTAAACTCTCGGTAGAAGCAATTGATGACGAATCGAAGAGTACACGAGTTAGTACAGACCGATTTGTTACTATTATCCCGCAGGGTCCATCGAAGTCACCAAGAGCAAATCTTTTGGGTCCACCTAACCTGAGAACATATACCTCCGGTTCTAGGCTTAAACTATTTGCAGAAGCGAGCGATTTAGACGGTTCTTTAGAATGGCTTCAATTTTATGTGAATGGCGAACCTTATGGAGAGCCAATCCCTGGAAATCTCGAAAGAAGCAGTGCTCGTTTTCCATACAGCTTAGATTGGGAAGTGCCCTCTGCTGGAGTTTATTCATTTTTTGCCCGGGCGATGGACAACAGTGGAAATGGTGTCATGACAGGAATATCAACGATCACGGCGACCACTGGTACAGGAGAACTTCCGGAAGTAGAATTTCAAGCACCACTTAAAGTAGCACAGGCAAGACCAATCATTGATGCCAATGGTAGTATTGTGGATTTTGAGATGATTGATGGAGGCTTTGGATATACAGCAGAACCAGAGGTTTATATTGGCGGAGGAGATGCCAATGCAAGTGCTACGGCAGAGGTTGATCTAAACATCTCCAGTGCCACTTACGGACAAGTGATTAATGTAAATGTGATGGAGGGCGGTTCAGGCTATGATGAAAATACAACTGTATCCATCCTCAAAGGGTTCCCCCTTATTAAGCCTGGTGGTGAGACTGCAATTGTTGATTTACAGCTGGTTCCAATTAGAGTGCAAGGAGCAATTAGATCTGAGTATCAGCCCGAGTTTTCTCTACTTGACGGAGGTGCTGGTTATACCGAGGCACCAGAGATAGTCATTGAGGGATTGGGCACGGGCATGACTGCTGAAGCAATAATTGACCCTGACCGAGGTATTGTTACCCAAGTCACCCCAACTAATCTTGGCAGTGGATATTATCAGACTGGAAATAAAGTGGTTTTAAAAGGTGGTTTTCCTTTGGAAACGAGATCTTTTACCGCACATGCAACAGATAGTGATGGATCGGTTGTCGAGGTTACCCTTTTCCAGAACGGTCTGCCTATTCAGCCAGATCGTTTTGCTCCTTATGAATTCGATTGGCCGAGCGGTGCATCTGGATATTACGATCTATACTTTGAAGTTTTGGACAATCAGGGAAATAGAAATGTTTCACCGGTTATGAGAAGAGAGGTATTTTATTCCGAGCCACCAGAATTTCATTTACAGCCCGCTTCAATGGCCATTGCGTCTGCACAGGTAGATGAAAATGGCAGTTGGGAAATTGGAGAAATCCCAATTCAGTACTCTGGAAGTGGTTATCATGTTCCACCCGAAGTTGTTTTTGTAGACCCTGAGAGTGGAGGATATGGAGCTCGGGGATTTGCTTATTTGAGCGAAGATAAGGTTATTAAAGTGGAAATTACTGAGCCCGGTATTGGTTATTCGGAAAATTCGGAGGTTCGATTAGTCGGCGGCTTAAATACTGCTATAAAGCCAGTTAGAATGGAACTGGGCAAAACCTTACCTTTGGGATTATATGGTTATGATCCGGATACCATGATTAACCAGACAGGTTTTGTCTTGGAAGTAAATGGAGAAGAGTTAGATACATTCATAACAGGAGCGGATCCTTACTTTTCTTTTCTTTGGACACCAGAGAGACCTGGCGATTACAACATTCGTGTACGTGGATCATCTGTGGATGGTACCGAAGCATTTACACAAAATCTGGATGTCGAGGTGTTTAACGATGCGAGAAATACGGTAACCATGTTGGCAACCGCATTAGTTGAAGAACCTATTCATGCAGTAGGGAATATTTTCATGCTACCCTTTCAAATTGATTCGGTTCTTGGAACTGTGGAAGAAATACGAGTTTTTGATAACGGGGTGGAAGTAGGTAGCTATCCCGCCACTCAAAGGAACAACATTTCCTACGAACCGGGATCTGGGATCTTCACTTTTTCTTGGGTTCCTAATTATGTTGGAAAGCATGAAATCTTGGTTTCTGTAAAACTTCAAAACGGGCTTTATGTCTTTTCTGAAGCCCATACTTTTGAAGCTGCGGAAGGAATAAATATTTTGATTTCTCCCTCTTCTCCGGCCTTAAATAATGAACCTTATCCCTTCTTGTTGCATGAACAATGTACAAAAGTTGAGGTAGAAGTAGAGGTTGGTCGAGGACAAGCTCCTGAATTCTCCCAAGCTTTTCTTTATGGAAATGAAATCCTTTTGGCACACACCGTCTTTCCTGCCAATTTCGAATATGAATACAATGCCTTAGGCTTTAGTAACAATAGAGTGGCGTGGAATTTTGATTGGAATGTAAGTTTTAAAGATTTTGTTGATCTTCCAACCGACGCAAACAAAAGTGTACAGCTCGATTTAAAAGTAATCGCAGTTACCCGAGCGGATATGTCAATGGGCGTACATGGGCAAGAAATTATTTCTGAAGCTGTACCAGTTTATTTAAGAGCATTGGACATCAATGATCCAGTAAGTTCTATTGCGTTGTATTATTTTGCTGTTACTGGGGATAGACTTTGTGATATCAGGGATTTGTATCCTAACACCGAAGATGCTCCCGATTTTGATACAAATGGCACAAGCGATACAAATACAACGGATGATACCGATGTAGTTGAAGACATTGTCGAAAACATAAGCAATGAAGACTATGTTGATCTAATAGGTGCACATGTTGTTCTCTATGGTTCCTATCATGAGGACGCTGATGATTTCTTCGATGAATGGGAAAAGTATGACCAAGAATTTGGACGGGATCTAATTCGGTACATAACCAATGAGTTTGACTCTCGCGATAGGGCAGAAAGAAGCTACATTAGCTTGTATGGTCATATATATGATGATCGGGATCAGTTTTTAGGAGAGCGAGAGGGAGATTATTACGGTAATCGCCTAGAATTTGTTAATCGTCATTTCAAAAATAAATATGGAAAGCTTCCGTTTCCTGTACAGGGCCAAAGTGGAGCTATTAAAATGTGGAACAATAGAACGTTGGGAAATGTTGGAGTTGCTGCAGATTTTATTTTCAACCTAGTAAGAGAACCAACGATAGTAGGAGGAATTGGCGGAAACCAAACCTACCTACCCAACATGACAGCCCATCGTGGAATTTATTTGTCAAAAGCACAAGCATACTTGGCAATTAAAAATACACCTACTCAACAAAGAGTAGGAAAGGTAGATTTTCAAAACCTCGATGAGGCATCGAATTATTTTGTCCAATCTTCATACCTTAGGCAGAAGTTTAATTTTCTTTGGGATGATTCTAAGACCAGCGATGTTTCTGCTAACTGGAAAAATGAAGACTGGTTCGGATGGTTTACGGATGAAGCATATCCATGGATTTATCACATTGATTTGGGTTGGCTATACTCGAATAGTAATTCTCAGAACAACATATGGCTATATTCTCAGTCAATGGGCTGGTTCTGGACAAACCAGGAAATTTTCAAGGATCATGCAAATTTAACCGCCGATAACCAAAGGTTTATTTATCGGGTTCGACCCAAGTCGGGTGGTGGTTGGGAGGGATCCTGGTCTTTGCTTATCTTGCCAGGGCCGGATAATGATTCAGGCACTATCCAGATATATGATTATGGGTACCATTCTTTCTAGGATTAAGCCCAGGATGGTTTGATCTCAAAACATCAAATTCCATAGCTTTTGGGGTGGGCAATTCCTTGCAGACATTGCATCTGATACACTCATTAGATCCAGCGACAGGCGGGGTGCTATCTGCAGTAGAACTGTTAAACCAAGCCCTGTTGGATAATGGTATAGATTCTATAATATCGGATGATCCCAAAGTAAGAAACAGGGACAAAAACGAATGGACTATTGCCCATGGTCTCTGGCAGTGGCCGGGCAGAAGAGCCCGGGAGTTGGGCAACCGTTACTTGATCTATCCTCATGGGATGCTCGATCCATGGTTCAAAAAAACCTATCCTCTAAAACATTTAAAAAAACAGCTCTACTGGTGGGCAAAGCAGGGAAGCATTTTACGGAATGCTCATGCGGTTTGCTTTACCACCGAGGAAGAATGTCTACTCGCCCAGAAGACTTTTTTTCCTTATCAGGCTTGTGAGGTGGTTACAGGACTTGGAGTGATGGAACCTCCTGTACAAACCGATGAGCAGGCAGAAATGTTCCATCAAAAATATCCCCAATTAAAGGGTAAAAAGGGGCTATTATACCTAGGTAGATTTCATCCCAAAAAGGGCGTGGATGATCTCATCCGGGCATGGAAGAACCGGAGAAAAAAAGCAGAAGAAATTCTGGTGCTGGCGGGACCCTTGGAAGAAGGCATTGGCTGGATTAAATTTTTGAAAAATTTGGCAAATGATGATCCCTCAATTGTTTGGACAGGAATGCTGGAGGGTGATCTTAAGTGGAGTGCTTTACGATGGGCTGATTCTTTGATTCTTCCTTCTCATCAGGAGAATTATGGTATGGTGGTGGCCGAGGCATGCTCGGTTGGTCTACCAGTCTATTTAACCAATAAAGTAAACCTTTGGCGGGAGGTTATGGATGCTGGTGCCGGTGCAGTTGAAAGCGATACACCTGAGGGCATCCAAAACCTGGCAAACCTCTGGACTGTATCTAACCGCACACCATTAAGTACGGCAGCTCAGAAATGTTTTGCGGAGCGTCTCCATATAGCACGTACAGTCGAGCGGTTGTTAGGGGTTATGCAGGAACCTGCTGGATGAAGATAACCATCTTACAGGGTGCCTTTTTACCGGTTCCTCCTTTGCGCGGAGGAGCTATCGAAAAAGCTTGGCAAGCACTGGGCGAGGCTTTTGTTCGAGCGGGGCATGAGGTTACCCATATTTCGCGACTCTGTGACATGTTGCCCTCAAAGGAAGAGATCCAAGGGGTTCAGCACCTGAGGATCAAAGGAGAAGACTCATGTAAAAATTCCACCATTCTAAAATTCCGCGAGTTTTCTTATGTTTGGCGGGCACGAAAAATTTTACCTGCTGCCGATATTTTGATTACCCATGCATTCTGGGCACCCTTGCTTTTAAATCCAAAAAAATACGGAAAAATATATGTGCATGTAGGAAGATACCCTAAAGGTCAGATGAGGTTTTACACCAAAGTAGCCAGGTTTCAGGCACCCAGTAGAGTGGTGGCTAATGCAATATCTAAAGAATTGCCCGACAGGGATGATCGTGTTCTTACTATTCCCTATCCATTGCCTTTTTCCGCAGACCAATGTGTACCAATCGAGCAGCGCCCCAAGCGGGTACTTTATACGGGTAGAATCCATCCGGAAAAAGGGGTACTCGAACTGGTGCGTGCTTGGCGAAAACTACCGGACGAGGTACAAAAAGAATGGAGCCTCAGACTTGTCGGGCCTTGGCGGGAAGAACAAGGCGGAGCAGGCAAAGTATTTTTAGAAAAGATAAAGTCCGAAGCGAATCACAAAATCGAAATTAAGGAACCGGTTTTTGAGGAAAAAGATTTAATCAAGCAATACCAGAAAGCTCGAATATTTGTTTATCCATCCCTGGCAAAGATGGGAGAGACTTTTGGACTGGCCGCATTGGAAGCGATGAGTTGTGGATGCGTGCCTCTGGTTTCCTCGCTCGAATGCTTTTCTGATTTCATCGAGGACGGAGTTAATGGTATCCGGATAAAAGCGGATACAAAATCGTTTGAAAATTCCTTGCTTGATGAACTCAGAGGATTACTGAATAGCACCGAAGTCGGGCAGCTTAGTGAACAAGCCCTGCAAACCGTCGAAGCTTATGAAGTTGAAAAAGTAGCGGTTCAATACCTCATGGACTTCGAAAATTTAATTGGAAAATAGATTTTGTAATTCAGCCAAGAAAACACTTGGTTCGTCTATCTATCTGCTCTATTTTAAAAGGTTATGAATAGAAGCACAGTCCTTGGTTTCTTTTTCGTTTTGTTGATTGGATATGTTTTGGTTTACTCGCTTTCTTCCAAAGATCAAAAAATATCGGACAACCCCTCATCTACACCCGATGGATTAATCCCAGCTACCTTGCTCAACCCGAGTGGCAAAGAGGTTTCTTCCCAACAATTGAAGGGAAAACATGTGGGACTTTATTTTTCGGCCAGTTGGTGCGGTCCCTGTCGTTCTTTTACCCCAGAATTGATTCGTTTCCGCAATCAATATAAAGATAATTTTGAAGTCATCTTAGTAGGTGGAGATGGTACGCCACAGGATCAGGCAAAGTATGTAAAAAAATACAAGATGCCTTGGCTTTCGATGATCAATCAATCGAAAGCGGCCAAACAGGCCAGTAAAAAACTGGAGGTTCAATACATCCCTTATCTGGTTATTTTAGACCCTAGCGGAAAGGTGGTGAGTAAGGATGGAGTAAAAGAAATTAAGTCTTTGAAAGACGGGGCAATAGACCTGTGGACATCTCGCCCTCAGGGCACCTGATATAACCGCCCTTTGCTAGCTCTAAAATAATAGGGGTCTGAATCTAGGCTCTATAGCCTGACGGGAATTCCAGCTTCTTTCATAACCTGTTTGGTTTCAGGAATAGTGTATTCCCCAAAGTGAAAAATACTGGCAACAAGTACTGCACTTGCCTTACCCTGAATGATTCCTTCGGTCATATGGTTTGGATTACCGACACCGCCCGAGGCAATCACCGGTACTTCTACCGCTTCACTGACCGCACGGGTAAGCTCGAGGTCATATCCCTGTTTGGTACCATCGCAATCCATACTAGTGAGCAAGATTTCCCCAGCTCCCCGTTTGACGACTTCCCGGGCCCATTCCACCGCATCTAGTTCAGTCGGTTTTCGACCGCCATGCGTGTAAACGAGCCAACCCGGACCATCGGTCCGCTTTTTCGCATCAATGGCAACGACAATGCATTGATTTCCAAAGGTTGAGGTGGCATCATTGATCAAGGAAGGGTTGAGTATGGCGGCGGTATTCATGCTTACTTTATCGGCTCCGGCCAGAAGCATGGATCGAATATCTTCGAGTTTGCGGATACCCCCGCCTACGGTGACAGGCATAAAGCAGGTTGCAACGGTACGTTCGACCACATCGCGCATCGTTGCACGCTCATCACTAGATGCGGTAATGTCGAGAAATACCAATTCGTCTGCACCTTGCTGTTCGTACGCATGTGCCACTTCCACTGGATCACCCGCATCCCTCAATTCCTTAAACTTTACCCCCTTTACCACCCTGCCATCATCGACATCAAGACAGGGAATAATACGGGCAGAAAGCATAACTAATTCTAAAAGTTGGACGAATTTGCCCGCACGCAATAGAGCGGAGTATTGGGTAGAAAAAAATTATTCGTCCGCAAATGCGACATCTGGTTCGTAAGAGACAATAAGTTTGTATTGCTGCCCGGGTCTCATGATCAAGGCATGGTCACGAGCAAGGTATTGGATATAATGAACATTTCCGGAATATCCTCGATATTCGGGATTGTCGGACACCGTCTCAAAAGCAGACCAGCTCGCCTGAAAATCATCCACCTCTACATTGGCACGCAAGCCTTCTGCTCCCTGGCGAAGAGTGGTGCCCAATCGATGGGAGGAGTGGGGTGCTCCAATGACGAGGGCCAAACGCATACGGTCCATCGAGATCGGATTTTTTACCTGAAAAACAAATTCGGACGATACTTTTCCGTTGCCAAATGTCCATTGTACCTGGCAGTTGCCTATACCATTGGCAAAGGTGCCATCGGTACGGACAAGTTCGGGTTGGTTAAATCTTAAATAAAGGGACTTCTTTAACCCGATCCCGGTGACACAATTTTTTCCGTAGAAAGAGGGAATAATTACATCTTTTCCGAAAGTTAGCTCCGGAATCATAACGGGTAGGTACTTGTTTACCGTCCAATCGAAAATGCCCGGGCAATGAGGAAAGGCGAGGTTGTCGGATGTGGTTCCTTTGGAACCGGGACCAATCAAGGGTAGTTGGTATTGCACCCCAAGATTTTCATCCCGGTACATAAAGAGACCATGTTCTTTACGGTGGGATTTATCAAATGCAACAAAACGACCCCCGGTTGAGGAACGTTGGGGGGCAGCCACGGCCATGGAGCCACCAATTACTTTGGCTAATCTGGACCATTGGCAAAGATAACGGGCTGCATCAAAATTTGCCATCCGGGTGGTATGATGAGGCACAGTGTCCCGCTCGTCGTCACGAATAACGAGCTCGCCATTTTCCTGATCCAAGTAGGTGACAAAGAAATATTGAAATAAACGACGCAAAGTATCTAAGTAAAGAGCATGTTTTTCCGGAGCGATCCAATGATCGCGCATTGCCTGAAGAATCAGGCTGATGCAGTGCAACTGCCCATAAGCTCCGACGGAGCGACCGTATGACCAACCTAGTCCGTCTTGTCTGGTCATGTCCGGAAGAAGTTTAAGGTAGCGCTCCGCAAAGGTACGAAGTTTAGGGAGCTTACGGTCCTTTAAATGAACATTGGCATGAAGTTGCAAGGCTTGCCTTATAAAAATAAAGGAGAGCAAACCATACAAATCATAGACACCATGGGTGCTTTGGGGATCGTCGTTGCAAAATCCACCGGTACCATGTGCTTCAATCCGTTCGACAAAGCGGTCGATTACTTTTCCGGTATCATCTTTTTTGGTAAGCCCGAAACTGAATCGTGCCACAGACTTTGCCACATTGAATGCTTGGAAATGATCATCGTGATCACTACGGTCGAGTAAGCACTGGTCCAACTGTTCACGGGTTGGGTCAGTTAATCTTTCCCATACGGCGTTACGTTCCTTCGAGGCCCCAAAGGAGAGTAAGCCCAAGGCGGCGTAGGCTAGGCCATTTTCATGTGATTCTTCATTGAACGCTTGTTGAGTGATACAACGGGCAGAGAGATCGAAAAGATCGTGCCCTTCCAACTCCACCTCTCCAGAGGCACGGAAAAATTCGCCAATGGCGAGAGCGGCGTGGCCAGGCTCATCAGCACGGGAGGATTCACCAGAGGCCGGGGTGACGGTACCGTCGGCGTTTAAATGCTTGAGGTTGTTGCCAAGTAGAGACCTCGCCAGGTCCAGGCATTGGTTGCTAAAATTCTGCATGAAATTACCGGTGCGTGGAAATCGATTTAAAAGGAATAAAAATGCGGTTTTACAAGGGGATTGTCAACGCGTTATCCCGCCTGGATCAAGTCGAGAAACTCTTGGTTGTTTTTTGTTTTCGACATCCGTTCGAGCAGGGTCTCGGTGGCGTCGATTACTTTCATAGGAGACATAGCCCGGCGAAGAAAGGATGTTTTTTCTAAAACCTTTGGATCGAGCAGATCTTCCTCTTTGCGAGTGCCCGAGGAGGCAAGGTTGAGGGCAGGCCATAACCTGAGCTCGGCAATCTTACGATCGAGCACAATCTCGCTGTTTCCTGTACCCTTAAATTCCTGAAAGATCAATTCATCCATTTTCGATCCTGTTTCCACCAATGCAGTAGCGACGATAGTTAGGGATCCGGCTTCTTCCGAATTTCGGGCAGAAGAAAAAATCTGCCTAGGTTTTTCAAGGGCACGCACATCGAGGCCACCGGTCATAGTGCGCCCACTTTTACCAGATGCTGCATTAAAGGCACGAGATAGACGGGTGATCGAGTCCATCAGTAAAACGACATCTTTTTTGTTTTCCACCAGTCGCTTGGCTCGCTCGATCGCGAGTTCAGCCATGCGTAGGTGGCTCTTTACTTCTTCATCATTGGAAGAAGCAAAAATTTCTGCCGGTACGGTTCTTCTAAAATCGGTGACTTCCTCAGGTCTTTCATCGACCAATAAAACCATGAGGTGACAGTCTGGATGATTTTCTTCGATGCCCTTGGCAATATCATGCAAAATGGTGGTTTTACCGGCTCGTGGGGGAGCCACGATCAAACTACGCTGACCTTTGCCAAGCGGGCAAAAAAGATCGAGTACCCGGGTGGTCATCCGACCGTCTTTACATTCCAAGCTGAGTTTCTCTTTCGGCTGGATGGTGGTTAGCTGGTCGAATCGAAAGAGTACCTTCCTTTCTTTTAGGGATAATCCATCAACAGTATGAATAAAGCGGACCTTAGGGCTGGGGCGGTTAGGGTTTTGCACACCATCCGCCTGAATGAATGAACCTCTTTTTAATTTGAAGCGCCGGATTAATTCCTTGGGCAAAAAGGGATCATTGGGAGTTGTCTTGCCCCCGCGTGCGGGATCAAGCAATACGCCAGATTTATTCTCGTTAATGTCCAGTATTCCTTCGATGGGAAGGGTATTGGACTCAGTATGTTCATTTTCGCTCATGCTGAGTGAGGAGGGATTGTTTGATCTTAGAGTTAAGACCGAAAGAGGTGAGTCAGGGGAATTATAAAATACCGCCTTATAATAGATAACTATTAATCCTAAATAAAAGAGGTTAGAACTAGGCAAGTCAACCTTGGAAAGAGGGAATTGGGTGGTTCTTTTGGTCAAACTTGGTATGTTTGTATGGGAATATGAAGAAATTTTACCTGACCACTGCAATTGATTACGCCAATGGCTCCCCTCACTTGGGACATGCTTACGAAAAGATTCTTGCAGATGTAATTGCCCGTACCCAACGCCTGCTTGGTCGAGAGACAAAGTTTGTCACTGGACTAGATGAACATGGGCAAAAAGTACAACAGGGGGCGGAGGCTGAAGGAATTGAGCCCCAACTTAGGTGCGACCGGATTGCTGAAGAGTTCAAAGATGTTATGGGAAAGCTGGAAATTTCTCACGACGATTATATTCGCACGACGGAACAAAGGCACAAAGAAGTGGTCGGAGAACTTTTGCAAAATTTGTTCGATGCCGGCGATATTTACCAGGACGAATATGAGGGATTTTATTCCACCCGGGCAGAGCAATTCCTACAGGAAAAAGACAAAGTGAATGGTGAATGGCCGGAAATTTTCGGTGAAGTCACCCGAATAACCGAAAAGAATTATTTCTTCAAATTAAGCAACTATCAAGATTGGTTGATTGAATACATTCAAAATGAGGAAGGATTTATCCTGCCGGAGTATCGAAAATCTCAAGTTTTGGAATTTTTAAAAGACCCCCTCAATGACCTATGTATTTCCAGACCAATTGAAAGATTATCCTGGGGAATTCCTCTGCCGTTTGATCCCGACTATGTGACCTATGTGTGGTTCGATGCCTTAGTTAATTATGTAACTGCAGCGGGCTATGGTACCGAGGAATTTAATCAATACTGGCCGGCAGATGTCCATGTGATTGGGAAAGATATTCTTGCCCCCCCTCATGCAGTCTATTGGCCAATCATGCTCAAAGCATCAAACTTGCCTCTTCCCAGACAGATACTCGCCCATGGGTGGTGGACTACTTCCGGAGCAAAGATGTCCAAAAGCACCGGAGAGACAGTCAGTCCCTTAGCATTGGCGGATCAATATGGTGCCGATGCATTTCGCTTTTTTGTTATGCGGGAGATGACTGTGGGTCAGGATGCCGAATTTTCCCTAGAGCGTTTTTCCTCACGCTATAAAGGAGAACTGGGAAATGATTTAGGCAACCTAGTCAGCCGGTTGCTGCATATGTGCCATCAATACTTTGGTGGCACCGCACCGGATCAGGAACTAAACGAGGAAGTGGAACAAAATTTACAGGCCCGCTGGAAAGAGACCGCCGCCAAGACCCTTGAGTTTTATGAAACCTACCACTTCCACCAGGCATTGGAAGAAACCATTGGTTTTGTTCGGGCGATTAATAAATATGCTGATGAGCGAGCACCATGGAAATTGGCCAAGTCGGATGATCCGAATGATGGTAAAGCATTAGCCACCAGTCTGGCCACTATGCTGGAAGGCCTACGGTTGGCCAATGAACTTCTGGCACCTGTCATGCCCGGTACCCACGCAAAAATTTGTCAGTGCTTGAGTCAGGAACCGGTCAAGGTTTGGTCGGACAGGCTGGAATGGAGTAACCGGTTGGCGAAGGTAGAGCTGGGGCAAAAAATAATTCTCTTTCCCAGAGATTAAAGAAATTTCCCAAACGATTCCAAAATATTAGGATTCGGATTCTTCTAGATTTGGTTTAAGTAAACGGACTTCCGCCAGTCCAATCCTTGTTTCATCCGCCTCTAAAATCGTAACCTTAAGGTTTCTTAGTTCTAGGGTTTCGTAAGCCTCAGGAATTTTACCAAATTCCTGAGTGATCAAGCCCCCAAAACTGGTCACCTCCTCATCTTCTTCATCAATTCCTAGTTCCTCCGGAAGTTCATGAAGGGGAGTGAGCCCCGATATATTCCAACTACACTCATTGAGTTGTTCGATATCTTTCTCGTCTGCATCAAATTCATCCTGAATTTCCCCGACTACTTCTTCCAAAATATCCTCTAGGGTTATGACTCCGTCAATGCCTCCAAACTCATCCCCGACCAAAGCCATATGTACTTTCCACTTCATCATTTTACGTAGGGCAAGGGGGAGTGGGTCTTCTGCCGATACCGAGGCTGGTGCTTTGGTGATGGAGCGTAGCGAGAGCTTTTCGGAACCCTTACTCAATAGACGGAAAGCATATTTTACGTGGATAATACCAAGGCAATGATCAAGATCACCTTCGCAAAGGGGTAGGCGGGTATGTCCACAGGTCCTGGCAATTTCAAGGTTCTTTTCGAGACCATCTGTCACATCTAGGATTTGTACCTGTTTTCGTGAGACCATAATGTCCTGTACCTTTAACTGTCCCATTTCCAAAGTATTTCCCACAATCTCCGCGATATCGGGATCCAGGTTGGAACCTTCCCGAGAAAGTGTGCGAATATGATCCGCCACTTCATTGTCCTCAGTTTCTCCTTGCTCTCCATTTTGCCCAGAGCTGGAAAAGAGATCTTCCATTTTCAAGAGAGTGAACGAAAAGGGCCAGGTAAGCAACCGGGCGATAAGGGCAAAGGGGTAACCGATGGCCAAATGGACATGATTTTTGCTACCAGAAGCAAACATTTTTGGGATAGCTCCGGAAAACAAGCGTTCACTAAAAAAGGCGAGACTAAAGGAAATAACATATTCGAGGGGAGAGTGGTCATTCCAAGTTAAGGAAAGATAAAAAAAACCGAAAAACAATTGCAGGGAAGAAAAAAGGGCAGCTTCCACATGAAGCGGGCGGGCATGATTGGGTTCACCCAGAATCGAGTCGAGTAGTTTACCAGCCTTGGAACCTTCTCCCGGTGGTGTGGATATACCCGCTCGAATACGGTCGATCATTGATCGAAAAACTCCAAGGTAAAGGCCAGTGAGCAAACATAGGACCCAAAGAATTAGGAGAGTAAAAGAGGAGGGGAAGAGGGAGTGGTTAAATACGCTCATAATTACGCCCTGCAAACCGATAGTGCTTGTTCAAGCGCGGAAAGGAGGCGGATATTTTCTTCTTCAGTCCCGACAGATATGCGCAGATAATCTGCCAAGGTGGGTCCGAGTGCCCGGGTGATAACTCCTTGTTTCTGGAGTTCCAAAAATAAAGACCTGCCATCACCGGGCTTGGTTAGGATAAAATTTGCCTGACTGGGAATGTATTCGATCCCGAGTTTTTTGAATCCAATGGATAATTGTTCGAGGCCTGCTCGGTTCCAGGATCGGCATCGAAGAACCCATTCCTTGTCCGATAAGGCCGCGAGTGCAGCTGATTGTGCGACGGCGTTTACATTAAAGGGCTGTCTGGCCTGCTGGAGCAAACGAATCATCTCTTTAGATCCGTAACCATATCCAATCCGCAGGGCAGCAAGACCATGGATCTTGGAAAAAGTTCGTAAGCAAATGACTTTTCTTCCTTGATCAATTAAAGGACGCAGGTCCGGTGGTTGGTCGAGATATTCTGCATAGGCTTCATCAAAACAGAAAATAATGTGCTCGGGCAAAGAGCGGACGAATTCAAAAATTTCTGCTTCGGAATTAGCCGAACCTGTCGGATTGTTGGGGCTGGGTAAAAAGACTAATTTAGTCTTTTCGGTTATGGCCTCACTCATTTTGGAAAGATCATGAACCAGACAAGGCATTTCCACTTCCACTGGTTTAGCCCCCATCAAAAGGGCAACCAATTTATAAACAACAAAGGCAAATTCTCCACAGACCACTTCATCACCAGGTTCAAGAAAAACATGTCCGAGCAATTCAATAATTTCATTGGAACCATTACCAAGTATAAATTGATCTTCCTGCAGGGAATGGTGAGATGCGAGCTGACTGATTAACAAATGACCCGATCCATCTGGATAAAGGTGTAATTGTTCAAGAGCTTCCCCGGCGGCCCTTTTGGCTAGTGCGGATGGTCCCCATGGATTCTCGTTCGAGGCAAGTTTGCAAACTTGATCAGGTTGTAAACCATGATCACATGCAACCTCTTCGATCGGTTTTCCAGGTTCGTAAACTGGCTGCTTAAGTATGCGAGGATTCGCAAGTTGGGATAATTTCATTAATTACTTTTAAAATTATCGACTCAAAACCACGCATGCAAGCAAGGAAACCATAAGTTCAACCCGAAATGAAAAAACTTCTCGGGTTGTGACTTTTGTTGAATGTTTTAACCTGTAGAAAATGAAAATTGCGGTCATGGGTGCATCTGGTCTTTTGGGATCGGCAGTTTGTCGGGAGATACTCGCCCGTGGTTATCGTTTGTTGGCTTATTCAAATCAGGTATGGAAAAACCAAAAAGATGATTTTCAAACCACATCTTTACCGTTGGATCAATTCGACCCGGTAATTCGTGAACTCTTTGACCAATGGCCAGACGCCCTAGTTAATTGTGCGGCGATATCTTCTCCCGATCTGGTCGACCAAGATCCTCAAATGGCAGAGATTATCAATGTACAGGCAGCTCGAAGATTGGCCGAAGTATCTGCTCATCTTGGAGCCAGACACATACATATTTCCACCGATATGGTGTTTGATGGAAAAGACTCCCCTTACCGTTCGACAGATTCCACCAATCCGCTTAGCGAATACGGCTTGCAAAAACTGGAAGCTGAAAAACAGGTGCTTCAAGTGACTGATCAAAGCTTGGCTGTCTTACGGATCACTCTATTGAATGGAAACAGTCCACGGGGCGATCGCAGTCCACATGAAAGAATATTATCGGCCTTGGCAAATGGACAAAAGCCCAGTCTGTTTACGGATGAGTACAGGCAGACAAGCTCGGCCGAAAATGTGGCACAATTAATTGTGGAATTGATAGAGCGACCAAACCTGAACGGTCTCTTTCATTGGGCTGGATCGGAAGTAATATCCCGGTATGAACTGGGCAGAAAAATTCTCCAGCGTTTTGGGTTTAAGGAAGAACGGCTAGCTCCTTCCACTCTGGCGGAATCGGAAGCAAGGGTAGGCAAACGACCAGCCAAGTTAACCTTTGAACTGGCTCCACTGGTTAGCAAAGTAAAAACTCAGCCATCTTCTCTCGAGCAACAACTCGAAGAGATGCACCTTCCGTTATCCCTCTACCAATGGTATCGTGAACATGTGGATGATCCGTCTTGCTACCACCCAAGATTCTGAAATGAGCTTACACCATTTGAGTTTTAGAAAAGAGAGGGGAGCCGAAAATATGGCCACGGATATGTGGCTGCTTGAAAATATTGAGTCATGGGGAGGACTGGCCTTCCGAAGGTATGGATGGACCGAGCCCCAAACTACATTTGGGTATGGACAGAAAGCTAGCTGGGTCGAGCAGGCAACTAATAAAAAATCAAAAGAATTAATCCGCAGGCCAACTGGGGGAGGGGTGGTCCAACATCGGACCGATCTAACTTATTGTATGGTTCTTTCGAAAGGAACTGATGCTGAAAAGATGCCACCGATGGAACTGTATGGGCTCATTCATCAACGATGGGGAGAATCTTTAGGTAAAGAAAATATCTCAACTTGTTTAATGCCTTGTCCGGATAAGTCGAAGGGTGGAATACCTGGAGATTGCTTTAAAGAACCCGTCGGGCGTGATTTAATGAATGGGGAAGGCACCCTAAAATTGGGCGGAGCCGCGATGAAACGTACCCGCAAAGGCGTGTTAATCCAAGGCTCCTTAGAGCTGGGGGAATGGCCTGGGCTTGATCATGGGGTAATTGAAAAAGAGTTTCTCTTATTAATCGCATCTGATTTTAATGAATCGATCAGTACCAAAGAATGGCCTGACGGACTGGAGGCAGATAGGTTATCCTTAGTAAACACATATTCATCCAATAGTTGGACCCAGGGCAGACGAGCACCCTGACCGGGAGATTCAACGAATCAAGGTAAGCACATTCTCCACATGCCTAGTCTGGGGAAATAAGTCGAAAGGCTGGGCAGCAACCGCCCGGTACCCCGCCTGCAAAAGAATCTGAGCATCTCTTGCCTGAGTGGCAGGCTCGCAGGATACATAGACAATCCGCTGGGGTGAGAATTCAATAGCCTGACGTAGAAAATCTTCATCACATCCTTTTCGGGGGGGGTCAATAATCAAGGCAGTGGGATCGGAAACCTCTTTAATTTCTTCAAAAATATAACTGGCATCGCCGAGGTAAAACTGAGCATTCGTGATGCGGTTAATCTGGGCGTTTGTACGGGCACCCTCGAAGCCCTCACGACTTATCTCAATTCCCACAACTTTTTGAAAACGAGAGGCCGCACTCAGTCCAAATAGACCGCCCCCACAGTATGCGTCGACCAAAAGGGAGTTTTCATCTGCATCTGCCTGCGAGATCACATATTCAACTAACTTAGGAAGAATGTATGGATTGTTCTGAAAAAATTCCCCTGCCTTAAAATGAAAGACCAAATCTCCCACTCGTTCACTCACCAGTTGCTTGGGATCTGAGACCACTCCTTCGATGACTTCACGAAGAAGTAGGGTGCCCCCCCTTTTTTTTCGATGGGTTCTTTGCAGATTCTCCCGTGCTTGAGGCAAGGCGTCGTTGATAGTATCGGTTGCGATCGGGCAGTTGGTAACATCAACCAATGCCCTGCGTGAACCTTGCCGCAAGAAACCAATGGTTAGCTCCTGTCCTTGCCGGTTTCCCTGATAATGAGGAGTGAGCTTTGACCGATAACCAAAGGACCTTGGAGAGGGAATAACCGGAAGTACTTCAACCGATACGCCTCCTAAACGTACTAAGGAATCTTCCACCTGTTTTTTCTTCCATGCCAGTTGAGTATCATATTTCACTCCTTGGTATTGGCACCCCCCGCAACTTTCATATAGTTTGCATCGTGGTTCGATCCGGTCAGGAGATGGATGGATTACTTCCATCAAGTCAGCCTGCGAATAGTTACTATGATTACGAAAGATTTTTGCCCGAATTTTTTCGCCCGGCCAGCAATAAGGAACCTGAATGACCCAACCATTGTCCCGTCCAATTCCAATGCCGAGGTTGGTTATGTCAGAAATTTCAATTTCCAATTCATGATGATAGGGATAGGGGGTGGGGATAAAACCTTTGGGTTCTCGATTCATGCAACTTGTTTCGTAACGGGCTCGCCCTTGGTCGGCAAAACCCTTTTTCTTGGAATTGATGAACCTAAGTATTGAGAGCCCGGCAAACCCCAAAATTAAGGAGTTGGTAAAACTTCGTGAATCGTCTAGGCGAAGAAAAGAACGTGGAGTTTTTTTTGTGGAGGGTGGAAAAGATCTTATGGCCCTCCACAGGGCGGGCAGAAAGGTGGAGGAAATCTATTTTTGTTCAGGTAGTGATTGTGGGTCGGGCAAAAATAAGGAAGTAAGCGAATTTGAGGAATTGGGCATAGATATTATCGAAACCTCTCAACTTGCCTTCAGCAAAGCGTCTTACCGATCTGCCGTGCATGGGATCATTGGGGTGGTGCGGAGTTGGGAAATCGGACTGAATGCGGAATCGATAAAGGGGGATGGACCTGTAGTAGTACTTGATGATGTGGAAAAGCCCGGGAATCTGGGAGCGGTTTTACGCAGTGTCGAAGCATTTGGGGGAGCTGGTGTGATACTATCAGATCCAGCGGTTGATTATTTTAATCCTAATGTGGTTCGATCATCCCGTGGATTGATCGGACGCATAGCGGTGTCGAGCGGAAGCAAGGAAGAGGTGTGGGAATGGTTGAAAAATTCGGGCAGAAAGATTATTGCGACCAGTTCCCATGCCACCCGGAACTTAGGGGCGGGTCCGATACCATCCTCTGCAGCTTTTATTTTTGGAAGTGAAAAATCCGGACTCGGGGAATATTGGCGGGAGCAAATGATTGAATGGATTAAAATTCCAATGAAAGGCAGTGCGAGCTCGTTAAATTTAAATGTCAGTGTTGCCTGTCTGCTTTATGAATATAATCGGGCAAATGATTGAATCTTACAGCATTAAAGAGTTTTTAACCATGGTAGGGTCTTTTGCATTGCTTCGGCCATATTGATAACTGGTCGGTAACCAAGATCTCTCTTGGCAGCGGATGTGGAAAACCAATGATCATGAGCCAGCTGGGAGGCTACAAAGCGGGTCATCGGAGGATCGTTGGTCAAATGAAACAAATTCCAGATCTTTTCGATCACAGACCCAATCCGATAAGCACTCTTAAAAGAAACGGACCTTTCTAAAATTGGTAGTCCAAGTGCCGAAAAAATTTCATTCAACCATTTCCACAAAGCGACCGGTTCATTTTGGCCAATAAAATAGGCATTACCTCCTAGGTCATCTCGCGAAACCATAGAACGAAAAGCACAAAGGTGAGCATGAACCACATTGTCTAAATGAGTGAGATCGACCATATTTTTGCCCTCTCCTACGATCTTTAATTTTCCCGCACGATGCCTCGATATAACACGGGGAAGTAAATGAGGATCCCCTTCTCCCCAAATTAAGTGGGGCCGCAGGGCAATGGTTCGCATACTACTTGGGTTATGTGCCGCAAGGACTGCTTGCTCTGCTAATGCCTTGGTGGATGCATAAGGCGAAAAAACTTCTCGAGAATAGGGCAAGGATTCATCACCTCCCCGAATTGGCTCAGTGGAGAAAGCCACGCTGGGCGTGCTGGTGTAGATAAGTTTAGATACTCCGAATTCTTGGCATGCTTTAAGTAAATACTCCGTAGCGATAAGGTTTGCCTGCCGGTAGGTTTCATATCTTCCTCCCACGCCTGCTTTGGCGGCAACATGAAATACGGTATCAGTTCCCTTAAACCACGGGGCCGCAATCTTTTTTTGGGACAGGTCATGGCTATGGTAATGCAGACCGTTGACCAGCTTATCTTTGGGCGGATTGATAGTTCTTCCTAGGACATGCACTTCGTGTCCCTCTAGAAGCAAATTCCTAACGAGGGAGTGACCGACAAAGCCAAGCCCTCCAGTCACCACTATCTTCATATCAATTTTCCTAAAGAAGCTTTACGAGAAACCCTTTTTGTCCATTTTCGCGAGAGGAAAAGCCGGTGAATTTTGGCATTGTGACGAGCATCAACCGGAATTTGTTTTTCGAAAAATACCCGCTCAATCATATATTTGGGAAACAGAGAATTGCAGGCCTCGAGAATTTCTTTACGAAGAACATTTTCTCCTTTCTGACGGACAACTTCCCGAAGAGGTTCCACCACAAGACAGGGTTCCTGGTTAGGCATTTCCCCAAGTCCAACCAAGGCAGATTTTTTTACACACGATAATTGATTAATGGCAGGCTCGCAGCGTTCGGTCTCAATAGGCCCATTCTTGGTATAAACACATTCTGCTTTGCGACCGAGAAAGCGTAATTTCCCAGTTTTATCAAAATATCCAAGATCGCCCATTCTATGAAATTCTGCGTTTCCAATTTTAAACCTAGCATCACAAGTTGCTCCAGGCATTCGGTCATAACCTGCACTTACCATTTTTCCTGATACGCAAATCTCTCCAACCTCTTCCTCTGGAAGGGTCTGATGGTCTGGGGAATAATTTCCAAGGGGTGGGCGAACATTTGGAAGGATTCTGACATCTGCACCAGGTACAGGTTTGCCAATCAATGAACCCTCTCCATGAAGAGTGGAATTTTTATATTTTTGAATTTGCCAACCATCCGTCCAGGAAACCGGCAATGCTTCGGTTGCTCCGTAAGGAACAAGTACTCTTCCATTTGTAAGCACGGACCCCAGTTGTTCCACCAGATCTGGAGGAACAGGGGCGCCAGCAAGAAAGAACCGATTCATTTGGGGGAGTTTAATGCCTCGTTTCGAACATACGAATGCGACCTTTTTACCAATCACCGGAGATGCGAATGCGGTGGTTATCTCATGTTTTACTAGGGTATGCACTAAATGAGCTGGCTCAGCCAAGGCAGGGCACCTAGGGTTAATTTCAGGAAGTACCGAAGTGATCCCCAGGGCGGGATTAAAGAGTCCGAAAATGGGCAGGGTAGTAAGATCAATCTCACCGGGCTGCATGGCAAAGACGGCCTTAAGTGCATTAATTTGTGCATCGAATGTTTGGTGCAAATAACGAACTCCTTTGGGTGAGCCGGTCGAACCAGAGGTAAAAACAATAGCGGCTAAACCCTCGGGCTGGTTTTGAAGATCTGGAGCGGCGTGGCTAAATTTACTTTCCCTACCATTCCTTCCGGGATTGACTAGGTACCGCTTGTTGACAGTTCGAAAAGCACTGGGTAACAGACGGCTTATCCAAAAGGCCCGGGATATACCTACCATTGCTTCAGGTCTCGTTCGTTTGATACAGGAAAGAAAAGATTTGATTCCCATACCCGGATCAATAACCACCGGAATCGCACCCACCCGAAAAAGTGCAAATGCCCAGATGATCAGGTTTGGTCCTGGGTTGACAAAAAGCAGAGCCTTTTCTCCTCGATTAATTCCTGATTTGATTAGTTCGAGTGCCGCCCAGTTTACCGACTGATCGAGCTCAGCAAAAGAGAGGGCAGGGAAACTTGGCGACCGGGCACCCGAAACCAATGCAGGTACCTCAGGGTATTTTCGGGCGGAGCGAGAAAGGTAGTTGGCTACACTTCCCGCCGTTTCGCTCATTTCCAATCGGGCCAGACGAATCCTAAATCAGTTGCTCTCGGCAAGCCAGCGTTCCGCTTCTATCGCAGACTGGCAACCCATACCAGCAGCGGTGATTGCTTGGCGGTAGACATGATCCGCACAATCGCCGGCCACAAAAACCCCGGGAATTTTGGTTTTTACCATACTGCCATCACTTGGGATAAGGTAACCATTGGAATCCAAATCGAGAATGCCGTCAAAGGGCTGGGTGTTGGGCAGGTGTCCGATGGCAATGAAGACGCCCTTACAATTAATTTCTCCCGAATCTCCGCTTTGGAGATTTTTTACTTTTATTGCTCGGACCCGACCATCCTCATCAGGTAAAATTTCTTCAACTGCAGAATCCCAAACCGCCTCAATTTTCTCATGAGCTAAGGTACGTTCGGCCATAATTTTGGATGCACGTAATTCATCTCTTCGATGAACTAGGGTTACTTTGGAGCAAAAGCGGGTGAGAAATAGAGCTTCCTCGCAAGCCGAATCGCCACCCCCTACGACCACCACATCCATATCACGATAAAAAGCTCCATCACAAGTCGCACAAGTGGTTACACCTTTACCTCCGTACATTTCCTTTTCACCAGGAATTCCAAGTAGCCGTGGAGCTGCACCAGTAGCAATAATTACAACCTTTGCCTCGTAGCTTTTTTCTCCGGAGAAGAGAATTTTCCGGTCCCCGGAAAATTCGACCCTGTCAATAAATGCATTCTCCACACGAGCACCAAACCGAGTAGCCTGTTTTCGCAAATTATCCATCAATTCATAACCATCAATTCCTTCAGGAAAGCCGGGAAAATTTTCCACTTCTGAAGTGGTGGTGAGTTGACCACCCGGTTGCTTGCCCTCGAGGATGAGAGGGTTGAGGTTTGCACGGGCTGTATATATACCCGCAGTGAAGCCGGCACAACCAGTTCCTAAAATAATTACATTTTCCATATTGTACTAGATTTCAGAGATAAAAGATTTACTCATTTGAGAAGGTTTAAGGTGGCGATCATGGC